>Ga0206814_10085_pt1 | contig 25726 bp, 5 predicted proteins | sample Alteio_BWOrgCont_90_FD_152850 | JGI IMG/M metagenome (GOLD analysis project Ga0206814, IMG submission 152850) | Enriched cells from forest soil in Barre Woods Harvard Forest LTER site, Petersham, Massachusetts, United States -... | ecosystem: Environmental > Terrestrial > Soil > Temperate forest >...
CGGCTGCGTTTAATTCTGTTGAGCTTCAGCAAATTCGTCTCGCCAGCGATCAAGTCGTTCGCCGTTTGAGCGAATTGAAACATTACGACCGCTGGTTTGGTGCGCGCTGGAAAGTTCATTTGCACGATTACTTTGCCAATTGGCTCGGGCCGGAACACACGTGGAGCAAAGTCTCAGCAATTTTAGTCGTCCTTATTTTGGCTGCGCTGTTTTTGATTCGCGTGACTTATCGCGTCGAAGGGAATTTTATTTTGCGCAGTGACGAATCGGCATTTTTGACCGCGCCATTCGACGGTTACATCGAACAGGTTTTCGTTCGCGCCGGCGACCACGTCACAAATGGCCAGCCGCTTTTGACATTGAATCGCAGCGAATTGTTACTCGACCAATCTGCCGCGACCGCAGACGTCGCGCGTTACCAGCGTGAATCGGAAAAAGCCCGAGCGGCAAATGATATTGCCGAAATGCGGATTGATTCTGCGCAGGCGCAACAGGCGCAGGCCCGTCTTGATTTGGTTCGTTACCGTCTCGACAGCGCGACAATCAAATCTTCATTCGACGGCCTTGTCGTCGAAGGCGATTTGCGCGAGCGAATTGCATCGCCGGTCAAACAAGGCGACGCATTGTTTCGTGTCGCGCGGATTGACACGCTTTATGCCGAGGCGGAAATTCCCGAACGCGACGTGAAAGAAATTCTCGGAAAATCGAAAGGCGAAATCGCATTCGTCACGCAGCCGAAATTAAAATATCCCGTGACAATCCAAATGGTCGAGCCGTCAGCGGTCATAAGAAAAGACAACAATGGAAAAGACAATAATGTTTTTATGGTGCGCTTGAAATTGGACAACGGCGCGGAAAACTGGTGGCGTCCAGGCATGACTGGTATATGCAAACTTTCGACGGAGAAACATTCCTTATTTTGGATTTTCACGCATCACACAGCGGATGTTCTGCGCATGAGAATCTGGTCTTATTTTGGATTTTGACGCATCAATGAAATTGCGGTGGTGAAATGGATAAAACTTTCAGCGAATCCTGGTATCGAGTGGCAAATCAAAAAATTTGCCTGCGGCCGGCCGTCAAAGTTCGCCGCCAAAACTTTCGCGGCGAGCGCTGGATTGTTTTGGAAAATCCGTTCAGCAACCAATATTTTCGCATTCGTCCCGCCACTTACGAATTTATTTCACGCCTGTGTCCGGACAAAACGGTCGAACAGGTCTGGAACGAATGTCTCGAACGTTTTCCCGACGCCGCGCCCAGCCAGGAATCAGTGATTCAACTGCTCTCGCAACTCTATTTCGCCAATCTGCTGCAATATAATTTGGCCGCCGACAGCGCGCAATTGTTCGAGCGTTACAAAAAACGCAAGCAGCGTGAAATCAATTTTCGTTTCATGAACATCATGTTCGCGCGGTTTCCGTTGCTCGACCCGGACCGGTTTTTGGTGCGAACGCTTCCGGTCGTTGGAAAATTGATCAGTTGGTTTGGCGCGGCGCTTTGGGTTTTGGTCGTCGGTTTCGGATTAAAAATTGTCGTGGACAATTTCGCTGCGTTGAGCGGGCAATGGTGGGAGATTTGGGGGACGAACAATTATTTTCTGGCGGCGAACAATGGGCTTTTGATTGTCATCAGCACAATCGTCATCAAAACGCTGCACGAATTCGGTCATGCATATTTCTGCCGGAAATACGGCGGCGAGGTCCACTCGATGGGCATCCGGTTGATGGTTTTTATGCCAATGCCTTACGTGGACGCGACGTCGGCGTGGAGTTTTCGCGAACGCTGGAAGCGCGTGCTCGTTGGCTCAGCCGGCATGATTGTGGAAATTTTCTTCGCGGCCATCGCGGTATATATCTGGTCGAAAACCGGGCCGGGAATTGTCCACAGCCTTGCTTTACGCATCATGTTCGTCGCGAGCGTTTCGACGGTGATTTACAACATCAACCCGCTGATGCAATTCGACGGCTATTATATTTTATCCGATGTGCTGGAATATCCGAATTTGAACCAACGCGCGATGATGCAATTGCGCCATTTGTGCGAACGCTGGTTGTTCGGCTTGAAAAATTCCAAATCGCCGGCGGCGACGAAGCGCGAAGCCGGTTGGCTGACAGTTTATGGAATCATCGCCTGGCCTTATCGCATCAGCGTCTACATCGGCATGATATTGTTCATTGCCAGTCAGTATTATATCGCCGGCATCATCGCGGCAGCTTACTGTTTTTATTCATGGATAGTCGAGCCGGTCAGGCTATTCATAAAATATCTCGCATCAGATCCGCGACTTGACCGCGTTCGCCATCGCGCGATTGGCGTGACGGCGGGCATCGCGGCGTTCGTAATGATTTTGCTGTGCGTTGTGCCGTTTCCATATTCATTTCTCGCGCCGGGAATTGTCGTCGCCACGCAGCGCACGGAAATGGTCAACGAAACTGCCGGCGAAGTTTCGCAATTGCTCGCGCAGCCGGGAAGTTTTGTGAAACAGGGCCAGCCGCTGCTTCAATTAAAAAATCCCGAACTTCAATTGGAACTTGCCGACACACGCGCGCATTTGGACGAAATCAACGCGCGATTGCTTCAGGCGATGGGCACAAATTCGGCGGACATCGAGCCATTGACGCGGTCGCGCGATTCAGTTTCAGACGAATTAAAAAAACTAACGACCGATTCAGAAAACCTGACCGTTCGCGCGCGGCATGATGGCGTTTGGGTCGCGCCCGGCATCGAAGAATTTTCAGGACGTTGGCTGCAACGCGGAAGCGACGTTGGGCTTTTGGCGAATCCAAAATCGTTTGAATTTGCCGCGACCGTGATGGAAGAAGACGTCAATTCCCTGTTCGCAAAAAAAATTCACGGTGCGACCGTGCGGTTGAATGGCGACGCGGCGACGAAATTGCCGGTGTCCGATTGGCGCGTGATTCCCGGCGGCCAAAATGTTCTGCCGTCCGCCGCGCTCGGCTGGAGCGCGGGCGGCGAAGTGCCGGTTGCGACGGACGAAAATTCTCAAGGCAACAAATCCGCCGAACCGTTTTTTGAAGTGCTTGGAAAATTGGATTCACAAAACGGCGTTCCATTGCTCGATGGCCGCTCGGGGAAAATCAGTTTCAAGCTCGGCGCAGAGCCGTTGCTGCCGCGCTGGACACGCAGCTTGTGGCAGCATTTGCAAAAGCGTTATCAAATCTGATCCGTCATGCTCGCGATTCCCACGCATGATTACCGCCGCAGCGATTACCGCGTGCCGCCGCGTCCGCTCACCGGCCTCGACGCGCTCGTCAACGGCATCATCGGCAAATATCAGCGGCGCAATAAAGTTTTGGAAGCGCTGAAAGCCGACGCGGAAAAAATCGTCGCGCAGGAACGCGAATGGAAAGAAATGTCCGACGCGGCTTTGCAAAAGCGGCTTCTGGAATTTCGCGCAGAAGTCCGGCGTGGCGGGAAAAATACCGAGCAAACCATTTTGCCCGCGCTCGCAGCGATTCGCGAAGCGGCAGATCGCAAGCTTGGATTGCGGCCATTTCCAGTTCAATTAATGGGTGCGCTGGCATTGCATCGCGGTTATCTCGCGGAAATGGCGACGGGCGAGGGGAAAACGTTAACCGCCGGACTTGCCGCCGTTCTTGCCGGTTGGACGAAACATCCTTGCCACATCGTCACGGTCAACGATTACTTGGTTCAACGCGATGCGGAGTGGCTTGGGCCGCTGTATCATTTTTGCAGCGTGCGTGTGGGTTTTGTCACGGCTTCAAGTGATCCCGCCGACCGCGCGAAAAATTACGGCTGCGATGTCACTTATGTCACGAGCAAGGAATTGCTCGCGGATTTTTTGCGCGACCGGCTGTATCTGGGAAAAATGCAAAATGCGACGCGACGCTTGATCCGGCGAATGTTGCAGCCGGAATCGCAGGTTCAGGAAGGGATGGTCTTGCGCGGATTGCACACGGCGATCGTGGACGAGGCGGACAGCGTTTTGATTGACGAGGCGGTGACGCCATTGATCATTTCCGCGAGCCACAAGAACGAATCATTGCGCGAAGCGGCGCGGTTGGCGCAAGAAATGGTCGGCATTCTCAATCCGGAAACGGATTACAACTCCAATCTTCGTTACAAAGAAATCGAATTGACGAAAGCCGGCCTGCAAAAATTAGTCGAGCAGGCTTCGCATTTGCCGGGAATCTGGAAAGGCCACGACCGTCGGCTGGAATTGGTCATTCAGGCGCTCATCGCCCGGGAATTTTATCATCGCAACCAACAATATATTGTCGAAGGTGATAAAATCGTCATCGTGGACGAATTCACGGGACGGCCAATGCCGCAACGATCCTGGCGCGAAGGGATGCACCAGGCGATTGAAGCGAAGGAAAATTTGCCGATTTCCGACCCGACCGAGACGATTGCGCGGTTGAGTTTTCAGCGGTTTTTCAAATGTTTTCATAAGTTGTCTGGCATGACCGGCACGGCGCATGAAGCGGCCAATGAGCTTTGGCAGGTTTATGGATTGCCGACGGTTTCAATTCCGCCGAACAAACCGTGCATTCGACAGCAATTGCCGGATCAATTTTTCCTCGAAGAAAAAGGCAAATGGCAGGCAATCATCGTCGAAATTGAGAAAATTCATGCGACCGGCCGACCGGTTTTGGTCGGAACGCGCAGTGTTTTGGCCAGCGAACGGCTTTGGCAGCAATTGGCCGAACGCGGTTTGGAAGCGAAAATTCTGAACGCGACGCGACTCAAAGAAGAAGCGGAAATCATCGCGATGGCTGGTGAGCGCGGAAGGATTACGATAGCCACGAACATGGCTGGTCGCGGCACGGACATCAAACTTGGCAACGGTGTTACGGCTCTTGGCGGGCTTCACGTCATTGCGTCAGAACGGCACGAATCTGGTCGTGTTGATCGGCAGTTATTCGGGCGTGCGGCACGACAGGGCGATTCCGGCAGCGCGCAGGCATTTGCCAGCACTGAAGACGAATTATTGCGGAAATATCTGCCAAAACCGGTGCAAAAAATTATAATTGAAGCATGGCAAAGGAATCTTCCGGCAAAGGAAAAAATTGCGGGTGCGGCGGTTAAATCCGGACAAAAAAGGGCGCAATCATTGGCATTTAAGGAACGCAAGAGTATTTTGCGGTCGGACGTTTGGCTGGATGAGGCCTTATCATTCACCGGTGGCAATACCATATAAAAAATTCATATTTAAAGAATTTTTTCGAAATTGATTGACACAAGTGGTTGAAATATAAGATAAAGACGTCCCTGCTGTGTGGGCAGGAATTTTGAACAGGCGGTCAGAAAACAATTTTCAGTTGGAAGCATTAGAGCCTCGCGTTCTCTTGTCGGCGGATGCTTTTTTGGTTTCTGCGGTTGCTGCGAACGCGATTACTCACAAGCCGGTTGAAGTCGTCCAGCACGATGCTGCCGGACAAAATTTTCACGATTCTCTCAACTACAATTCCGCAGGTGCGACGGGAATTTTCGAGGGCATTTCTGCCCAGCCGGTTGAGTCTCACGCGACGGTTTCGGCAACCCATTCCGGCGACCAAAACCAGTCTGCGCCGGTGCAAAATTCTGACAGCGCGACGCAGACAAAATTTGAGGCGAAAACGACCACAATTTTGGTCGGAAATTCGGCTAAAATTTCTGCCAGTCCAACCATTTCGGCGACATCCGCCACGACTTCTTCAAATGCAATGACGCAACAATTGACCGCGTCGTTGACGACTGCAAACGGTCCGCCTGCAAATGCGGCAGTTTCACAAAACCATTCAAATACAACAGTTTCTTCAAATTCGAATGCTGCGAGCAATTCGACTGTAGGCGCTCTTCCGGCCACGTCTCCTTCTCCGGTTAACATTTATACTCAAATTTTAGCGGACATCAGCAGCACCAATGGGCAGAGCAGCAATTTTACACTTAGCTATGGCGGGTATTCCGGAACCCTTCTCGGCGGGGCTGTGACCTTCACAAATATCTCGTGGACTTTTACGCTGAACGGCTCGAACAAAGTATCCACGGTGACCATCACCGCCGACTCGGCCAGTCTGAACATTGGAGGAGTGACTTCCAGCGTCGCATCGGTCACGGGAAGCTACAACGTTTCCACCCATACCTTTTCACTGACTTTGAACAGCGTGAAGATTACGCTTGGTTCGTTCGTGAGCCTCGGGGCGAATAGCGTGAGCCTGACCTATACCGGTGGGGGGGCCGCTCAATCGGTCAACATCATCAACCCCGGAAATTCGACGACCCCCACTTCGACGGACACGGTTAACGTGCTGACGTTGGGAATGAACGGCGCGTATATCTTTGCCGGCGTGAACGGGACGGCCAACGCTTCTTCAACGGCTCCGGGCAGCCAGGCGACGAACGCGGAAGGGCTTTCCATCACCGGTGTCAGTTTGGCACTAGTCGTGATGAGTTCAACGACTTCGAGCGGGGCGGTTTATTATGGCTTGTCTGAATCCGGCGGAACGGTGGCGCTGGTGGGAATGCCGGGCGCGTTCACCTTCAACGTTTCAAATCTTTCGGTGGGCGTGAATGGCGGCAACGCGGCGGCCAGCGGTTACGTGGTCAACTTCGATTCATCCTTCACCAGCGGTCCCGGCGGTCATGGCATGTCTGTTTCAACCGGCGGCACGCCATCGTCTGTGACACTCGATTACAATCAGCCGTTGGCTGAAGCCAGCGGGACGGTGGATTTAAATTTGAGCGGGTTTGTTTATGTGATGGGTAATTTCTCGTTCCAGGCCGGAACCACCACCACGGTGAATTTGACCGACGGGACTACCTCCGGCGGGACGGTTTCTGTATCGGTGTTGGAAGTGGCGGCTAACAACGTGACGGTTTTTGCGGGCATCAACGGACCAACATCTAGCGCGCCGGGAGTGATTCCGAGCAATGCGATTGGCGTGGAATTAAATAACGCCAGTTTCGCTTTGGCGCTGATGATTACCAGCAGCGGAACGAAGTATTATGGATTGCAGGCGAGTGCGGGTGGCAGTCTGGTTCCGAACGGCGCCACATATAATTCCAGTGGAAATTACACGCTCAGCGGATTGACCTCAGGTGTTACTTACCAATGGACCTCGGGCGCAAACGATACTTCAGTCACGGCGGGTTCCACGTTGAACACCAGCGGGGCAACATTTGCGGCATCGAGCAGTTCCGTAACTCTTACCGGCACGGCGAATGCATCAGTCACCGCATCGGTGGCACCCTTTGGCATAACGGCACTGGGTCTTCCTACCGGTGTTACCATCACAGCGGGAACAATCAGTGTGGCCATTAACGCAGGCGTTACGAGCACCGGAACGGCAACAACTGACGTGGTAGATTTTGATACCTCGTTTACCACGACTCCTCCGAGCGGCCCATCCTATGGCGGTCTGACGATTCAAACTCCTGTCACCTCGGGATATCTGGATTTCACAGGTCCGCTCCTTTCCGTGTCGGGCAGCCTGACTCTGGATTTTGACGGGTTCATTTATGTGACCGGTAATTTGTCATTCATGGAGGGCGGAAATACTGGCACGGTCAATTTGACCGACGGCACCAACACAAGCACAACGACGATTACGTCAATGTTGGAAATCGGCGCGAGCGACGTTACCATTTTTGCCGGTATTAGCGGTCCTGCGACCAATGCGGGTGCGAAAGGAATACAATTGAATAACGCCAGTTTCGCACTGGCGCTCATTTACGGCACGGATGATCATACATATTATGGGTTGCAGGCGTCGGCCGGTTCGCTTGCGGCCGTGGGTTTGCCTTCCGGATTTGATATAAGCGGGTCGAACCTGCAGGTGGCCATCAACGGCAGCAATAATTCCAGCACAATCGTTAACTTCGATTCTTCGTTCACCAGCGGAGCCGGCGGCGCAGGCCTGTTGGTTTCCACGGGCGGCGGAAACGACGTGACATTAGATTTCTCCACGCAACTGGTGCAGGTCATTGGCAGCATCAGCCTCCAGTTCAGCAGCTACATCAGCATCAGCGGCGGATTTGATTATACGCAAACCTCCGGCACGGTGACGAACATCGTTCTGGGCAGCGGCGCATACACCGGCGCGACCGACTTGACATTTACGGTGGGCACGGCTAGCAGCACGTTGTTTACGGCTACCGGCAGCTTGAACATGACCATCACCAATGGCACGACCACCATCGCCAGTGCAAGCTTGACCGTGTCGGAAATCAAAATTGCGGATGTTTTGGATGTGACGTCGCCCTCAGTGACGCTCAGCAACATTTCCATCAACAATTCGACGGGCGCAATTTCGACTTCGGGCAATTCTATTTTGACCATCACCGCCGTCTCAGCAGCATTATTCCCCGGCAGCACCATTCTCAGCGGCACGGTTGCGAATGACCCGAACGATACCGCGACTACCAACAACACGAGCGTCAATGGTTTTGCCGGTCAATTTAATTTATCCTCCGGCGCTTTTGCGGTGCGATTGGGAGTTTTCACTTTGAAAGTCAGCACCGTTTTGACGGCCACTGCCGATGACGTGAACATTACCTATTCGCCCGGCGCCGGTTCCAGCCAGCAGATTGTCTCGATCAGCAGCCTTACGGCGGTTTTGAATGGATTTGGCGACGGCGCCATTACGGGCAGCGTCACGAATCTGGTTATTTACGGAGATGGTTTTAAATTTGACAGCGCCACGCTGTCCTATTCCGGCGACCTCACTTTGGGTTCGGTGCTGAAGTTGACGAATCCGTCCGTAACGCTGACCAATTTTTCTGTCACCTTTGACGGCACCAACACAACGCTTTCGGCGTCCAACTTGTCGGTTGCCGCGGACAGCGCTTCAGTGACGGTGGGGTCGTTCAATGCTTCGGCTACCGGATTAAATATCACCATCAGTTTGACGGATGGTTCGACTACGATCGTTGCCGACAGTCTGAATTTCACGTTCGGCTCCTTCCTAACCATTTCGGCCACGAACATCAGCATCAATACCGATCCGACGGCGGCGACGGATGTGTCAAGCGCAACGGCGGCAAATTCCTATTTAGTGGTCGGCTCGGCCACAGCGACGATTACTGCCGGCTCATTTTCCGTCACCGGCAGCGTGAGCGGCACGCCTAACGCGTTTTCGGTGATTAACGTCAACGGCACGGCGGTGTTCAATGCCGGAGCTGATTTCACCGTCGCGCTGACGACGCCGACGCCCGGTTCATTGTCGCTGCCGAGTTGGCTCGGATTTTCTATCACCGAATTTTCAATCACCTGGGCCGATTTCAACAATCATCCCGACCAGTTTCAAATCACACTTTCAGCGAGCATCAATTCCATTCAGGGCTTGCCGGATGGTGTCACGGTGAGCGGTGAAATCACCGATGCCGTGATTGATGTCAGCAAATTGGAGGCAGGAGAATTTCCGATTGTGAGTATCGGCAGCGTGGGTGGCAGTGTGAGTGGAACATTGTTTGGAATGCAGGTTGATGCGAGTTTCGTCCTGGGTATTGTCAGCTTCAATGCTGAAAACCAAATCGTCCGCGACGGTAATGTTTATTCGTTGACGACTGATTCGCAGGGCAACGTGACCGAGACGCAAGTGACGTCGAGTCCGGATACAACGGTCGTTAATTCCGTGATGTTTGTCGGCGTGGCCGGTGGCGCAACAATTCCCGGCGTCGGCGGCGTGCAAATTTACATTGGCTTTTCTTCACTTGGTCCGCTCACGGTTTATTTGAGCGCGCAATTTCCGTTGATTCTTGACCCGGACACAGGCATCGCGATTGGCGGATTCAGTGGCGGCGTGATTTTTGATTATACGATTCCGACGCCGGGCAGCCCGCAGGATTTGGCTACGACTGTGCTTTCGCCGGCGAACATCACCATTGCGCAATGGGAAAATCAATTGCGCGACCAAACGGTGACGCAATACACCGCGAGCGACGGCGGCACGAATTTGTCGGCGGCTTACAGCCAGCCGTTTGTGATTGAAGCGGGTGTGACGCTTTACGATGCCTACGCGACGCAGGATGCTTTCACGCTTACCGGAAACATTGCGATTCAAATTGACCCGGAAAACTCCAGCAATGTGAAAATTTTTGTGACCGGCACGGCGACATTCGGCGCCAGCGTGAGCTTCAACGCTTATGCTTACCTGGACATTGATGCGACTAATCCATCGGCTCCGACAGTTACTGCGATGTTCCTCGTGCAGGAACCCGCCAGCACGCCGGTTGAATCGTTTGGCGGCGCGGTGACATTTGGATTTACCGATGCCAGTGGAAATCCAATCACGCCAACGGCGGCCACACCAACGACTTCAACTCAAACCATCACGCTGTCGGACGGTTCGACAACCACTTATACCGCGACAACATTTACACAACCGGCGACGCCCGCAGGATTTTACATCACTCTCGACGGCTTTGCTTCGTTCTCGGCATTCGGAACTTTGACAGCGACGGTTTCCGGTTCGATAACGCTGACGGTTACGGGCACGTTTGCTAAAATTGATTTAAGCGGCGATTTGAGTGTGAGCGGGTTGGGCGATCTAGCGACAGCGACCGGCGAATTGGTCGTGGATTATTCCGGTGGTATTAACAACTTGCAAATTTACGGTGCGCTGCAATTGCAGACCGGCTCGGGTTTTGCGCAATTGCAAAACGCCGGGCTTTACGTCAACGGCGCGGCGACTTTCATCCTGAACACGACAAATTCGCCACAAACAGTTTATTTGCCTGATCCGGATCACCCGCACGTGGCGGCCGATGCGACTCAATTCAACATCACCGACACGCAATCATTTGAAGTGACGATCGCGGGCGTCGGCTCGACGCCAGCGAATCCTACTTACGCTTCGCTTGCTTATAAAGTGGGCGGCGACACGGTTCTGAACATGCAGGGCGACTTCGATTTGAAGATTAGCGCCAGCGGCTTGAGTATGTTCGCCGACATTAACTCGATGTCGGTTGGTCCTTCGGCGTCGCCATTTTTGACGTTTTCGGGTTTCGGACTTTTTATCATCAACGCGCAGGGCTTTGCGGCGGAAATGGATTTGAGTTTGAATGGGCAATCAATCACGGGAATTAATTTGAATGCGCAGTTCACACTGGTGATGAACACTACGCAGACCGACGTGGTTTATAACATCCCGGCGACGTTGCCGGCGGTGACAATTCCGGGCACAAGCAACACCGTCAGAAGTTTGACCATTCCATCTGGTCCGCCGCAAGGAGCGTTGCAAGGAGACGGAACGTTTGGGACAAACATCGGTCCCACAGGTCCGTATATTATCATCACTGGCCAGGGCAACTTGAGCATTTACAGCTACTCGTTCACCGGCTTCTTCTATTTCCAATTGAGCGATAGTGCCTCCGGCCTAGTGGTGGCGATGTATGTCAGTGTAACGGGCAATTTGGGATTCGGCACAGTGACCGTCACGGGTGGATTTGATTTGTCTTCGGCTGGCGTCGTCGTCCTGCTGCAAGCCAGCGGCAGCACGGGCACCACGACCAATTACGGCACGGGTGTTTCGCTCGTTCTCAATGCCGAACTGGCCATCAATACCACCAACAGTCCGGTGAGCAGCATTGGTGGAATCGCGTTGACAGATACCAGTGGTCAGCCGCTCACGCTCGCCGCGAATTCCGCCCAGGTAGTTGCCAGCGGCACGTTGACCTTGACGTTTGGCTCGGGCAGCTTGGTCATCAGCGGAATCTTCGCGACTTCAACGGTGACCAACGGCAGCGGGTTGACGGAGGTGGACACGACGACAATTGCGGTGAACGGCACGCTGACGGCGACCGTCAGCGGCACCACGTTGTTCACTGGAACAGCGACCGGCGTTTTGGTGTTCAACTCTCCGGGACCTGCCAATGTAAATCAAATTGGAACGGACGGTTTGGGAATGGCCGGAGAATTGACGTTGACTATCAGCGGTTCAAATCCGTTGAGCGGAACCGGCTTCAGCTTCAACGGAACGTTTGACATGGAAGTCAACACGACGTTGGAATCGCAGACAGTGCAAATTCCCGGTTCATCGTCGGTGACAATTGCGGCTGGGCCGAACGGTTCCACCTTTGGCGCACCTTACGCTGAAATCCACGCTCGCGGTGCTTTGCTTTTCGGTTCTAACTCCGGAACATTAGGTTCGCCGGTTTACAACGGCTTCGTTTTAAATGGAGATTTTTATCTGACGGTCAGCCCCGTCGGCCTAGCGGTGAGCGCCAGCGTGAATTTGGGCATTTATATTTCCGGAACGTCGTTGGTCACTCTAAGTGGTAGCGCCGCCATGCTCATTTCCAGCAGTGGATTTGCCGCCAGCCTCACGGTAACGGCGAGTGTTGACGATCTAAACGGCTATTATGGATTCAACGGCGCGTTGAGCTTGCAGGTTAACACCACCGGCGTGCAACAGACCATCGGCAGTGTGGTGATTCCTGCTGCTGCAGGCGGTTCAAGCAGTTTGACCGGCAGTCCGTATTTCCAGGTTTACATCAGTGGCTCGCTGGCGTTGGGTTCGACTAATACTACTATCAGCGCGAGCAGCACTGGATTGTATGTCTCAGGCAGTTTTTATTTGAGCATCAGCCCGAGTGGTCTGACCGTTGTGGCCGACGGCACATTGACGGCTTACAATCTCGGCAATTTACTTCTGACAATGGATGCTAACGGCGTGTTGATTATCAATTCGTCGGGCATTGCCGGTGAATTAACTCTGACGGTCAGCTCAGGCGATCCGCTTAATAGCACTGGGTCATACAGTTTTAACGGTGCATACAATTTGCAGATCAACACCACCGGCAATAATTACTATATTGGAACCGATGGCACAGTTTATAGCTCGGTGCCAGCAGTGGGCACGAGTTACGTTGCCATTACAGCCGGACCTGGCGGTAGCACATCTTCATCCGGTTTCTATTTTGAAATTGAAGCCAGCGGCACATTGATATTTGGCACGGCGTCAGACGGGTTCTCGCTTGTGGGCACTATGTATATGACGGTCGGTTCGGCTGGATTGAATGTTTCAGCCAATGCGTCGTTCACTGCGAACGTCGGCGGCACGACATTGTTGAACTTGAGTGCTAGCGGCGCGTTAATTATCAACTCAACGGGGCTGGCCGGCGAATTGACGCTGACGTTTGGCGCTGGCAGCACGAACCCGTTGAATGGAACTGGATTTGGTTTCACCGGCACGTTCCATATGGTTCTCAACACAACCGGTATTAATTATTACATCCAGAACGATGGCAGCATTTCCACTACGGTTCCGATTTCAGGCGCGACGAATGCTAACACCATCAGCGCGGGGCCAAATGGCGATACTACGACCCCGGGCAGCATTTACTTTGAAATTGATGCCAACGGCACGCTGCTTTTTGGCACGGCATCGAACGGCTTTGAATTGACTGGCGATTTGTTCCTCTCCATCGGCTCCACCGGTCTGGCGGTCAGCACGAATGACACATTCAGTGTGAACGTAGGCGGCAGTTCGGTGATCAGTTTGACGGCCAGCGGCGCGATGGAAATTACTTCCAAAGGTTTGGCGGCCAGCCTTACGTTGACGGCATCCAGCGGAAATGATTTGCTCAGCAACACTTCTTTGCCGTTTGGTTTCACTGGAGTATTTACCTTCCAACTCAACACAACAAACAAGGCGATTGACGACATGGTCGGCAGCACGGAATTGGATTTGGCGAAAGGACCTTATTTCCAAATTTACGTCAGCGGTTCTCTCGGACTAGGTTCGAGCAACACCACGGCTTCCACAGGATTGTTCCTGAACGGCACGTTTTATTTGACCATTAGCTCTAACGGCTTGGCCATCGCCGCGACCGCGAATTTGACGGCGACGTTCAGCGGCACGACGCTGTTGACACTCGGCGCGACCGGCGGTTTGGTTCTGACCAGCGGCGGTTTGGCAGGGGCGATCAGCCTGACAATTGGTAGCTCAATTCCGATGAGCGGAACCGGCTTCAGCTTCAGCGGAACGTTCACCTTGCAGGTCAACACGACGGACAGCACCTATTATTTCTGGAGCAATGGCACGGTTTCGACCAATGCTCCCAATTCCACGAGCAATCCGGGCGTTTCGGTCATCACCACGGTCAGCGCTGGACCGAACGGCTCGAGCACGGGCAGCACTTACTTCCAGATTTATGCCAGTGGCGCGATTACTTTCGGCAGTTCTTCAAACGGGTTTGCTTTATCAGGCAGTTTCTACCTTGCGATTGGCAGCGCCGGCTTGTCCATCAGTGTCACCGCCACCTTTACCGCGACGGTTCTTAGCAACCAGCTAATTAGTGTCAGCGCGAGCGGCGCTATGGAAATTACACCTGCCGGCATGGCGGCGAGCATCAGCCTTACCGTTCCGTCGTTGGGCATTAGCAATGTTTTTACTTTATCCGGCACGTTTAAATTCCAAATCAACACGACTAACAGCACCGTGAGCAGCATTGGCGGGGTCACGGTAAGTTTGCCGAAGGGTCCATACTTCCAGTTGAGCGTCAACAGCGCGTCGCTCACCTTTGGCGGCAGTGGCGCAGGCTTCGGACTGACGAACGGCAGCTTTACGCTGAGCATCAACTCCAGCGGTATGGCGGTTACCGCTTCGGCCACTTTGGGATTGACCGTGGCTTCAACCAGTTTGGCTTCTTTCTCGGCCACCGGTGCGTTGCTGATTACTTCCAATGGCATTGCCGGGAAACTTACCTTGACTCTCAACAGCGGCTTCAGCCAAAGCGGTTCGACCGGCTTTAGTTTCAATGCCGCATTTATCCTTGAATTCAACACCACGAGTTCGGCGATTAACACCATCAACAATGTGTCGGTCAACCTGCCGCGCGGTCCCTATTTTGAAATTCTGGCCAGCGGCAGTCTGGTGATGGGCGGCTTTGTGAACATTACCGGTTCATTCACTTTCATATTGAACAGCAGCGGAGTGCTAATTTCGGTGAATGCGGCGGTCAATGTGTTTGGCATCAGTTTTGTGGCCAACGGTTTCGCCGTAATTAACTCCAGCGGCATCGCGCTCAAAATCACCCTGAGCGTCGGCAACAGCACCAATCCGACGGTCACCATCATCCCCGGAGTTTTGGCCCTGACCGGTTCATTCCTCTTGGAAATCAACACCACTGGCAACAGCAGTTTTTCTTTCACTGATGCCAATGGCAACCAAATCAATATTAATTTTGGCAACACCATTTTTGAGATCAATGTGCAGGCGTCGCTCAACGTGTTCGGCTTCCAGTTGGCTTCTGTCAGCATGACCATCGGCGTCGTTAGTTTTAATAGCAACTCTGTGTTTTTCGTCAGCGGCAGCACCAACTTCGATTTCTTTGGGCTTGCGACCCTGAACGTGAGCTTTTACTTTGACTCGGCTGGAAATTATTCATTCTCGGGAAGCACGTATGTGCAGTTGGGTTCAGGCAGTTTTAACATCCACGGCACGTTGTCGCTGAGTTTCTATCATTGGAATTCATCTCCAAGTTATCGGCCTGCATCAGCTGGCTCCGCAGGAACCGGCTTTACCCTTAGAGTGGATGGCGGAGTCACGGCCTTTGGCTGGAATTTCGCCAGCGTTGGCGCGAGCGTTTCCATCAACGGCACGGACGTGTCCATTTCGGTCTATGTCTCGGTCAGTTTCTATTTCTTCTCCATCGGTGGCACGGTGACGATTGATCTCGGCTCGATTATCCCGGTGCCTGCGCCGCCGCCGCCGCCCTCGGGCACGGTGCTCGGCGGCACCACGACGATTGACGGCCAGAGCTTTAATTCCGGAACGCTGCTAATCAACGTTGGCCAATACGCGAATTCTAATCGTGGAGTGGCGCCGTTGGGCACTGAAGACATCACCATTTCAATATCGGGGAGCACCGTGACGGTGACCAACCCGGATATTAACGGCGGAAATCCGGAAACTTATACCGGAGTCACGGAAATCGTTCTTCCAGATGCGGACATTGGCAATGGCACCAGCAACGTAGATTTGACAATAACTGGCGGCTCTTTGCCGATTGTCATCTTTTCCGGCAGCGGCAATAACATCTTCGATGTCATTGGCACTGGCAGCACAGTTACGATTAATGGAGCGAACGGGAATGACACCGTTAACGCTGGTTCGGGAAGCATAACTTTCAACGCCGGTTCCGGCACAAATACGTTTAATGGCGGCAGTGGCTCGGCGACCGTCAACGGTTCAAATGGCAACGACACTATCAATGGCGGTTCGGGCGGCATTACTTTTACTATGGGCTCTGGTAATAGCATATTTATTGGCGGCGGCACCGGTTCGACTCATAACGTCATTAATGACCCCGGCTCGGGGTCAGCCACGGAATCCGGCTACAGCTATTATTTCCTGGTTGGCACCTCGGCAACTACTGCGATGTTGTATTACGGCAACAGTTCAAATACCAGCGACGACAATAGCACGGAATTAAGCGGCGACGAAATAACGCAAATCGCGGTTGCACTCACCGGCGTGACGAGTGGCGCGCAAACGTTCTCCGTCACGGATTATTCGGGCAATGCCACACTCGATGCGGCGGGAAATTCCGCGTCCAACGTGACAACCACCATTACATCATCTTCCGGTAATCTTTCATTGACGGGCAACACGGTGACCGAATCCAACGGGACTACTGGAACGATCATCTTGCAGAGCAACGGCAGCGATACCTATGGCTCGTTGAATCTTGACGGCGGTTCGGGCACGAACACGTTCACCATCAACAGCTGGTCGGGCACCGGCACGGTGACGTTGGATGGCAAGGGTGGCGGCGATACTTATGTTATTAACTTCCAAAGCAGCGGTTCATTCACAGTAGATGTCAGTGACAGTGGCGCATCCGGCACTGATACGATGATTACCAATGGCACCGCGACGGCCGACACGATTTCTGTCACTGGCACCGCTGTCACGCTTGGCTCACAGACGGCAGATTATTCCGGAATTGAAAATCTGACGGTCAACACGGCAGCAAACAGCGAAGCAGTTGTTGTCACCAGCACGTCCATCGCGACAACGGTCAACACCGGTTCTTACACAGATACCATCAACGTCGGCAGCAACGCGACAGCCACCACCGATAGCGGCGGCACGCTCAACAACATTACGTCCTTGCTCAGCGTCAGTGGCACGAGCAATTACGACACGTTGAATCTGGACGACTCTGGCGATGCCGGCGCAAATACGGGAACGCTCACGTCGAGCACGTTGAGTGGATTGTTCGGCTCCGGCGGTTCGTTGAGCTATACGAACATCAAAAATTTGAACCTCAAGCTCGGCTCCGGCACTGACACACTGGATATAACCAGCACTAGTAGCACGACTGGCATCAACAGCAGCCTCGGAACGAATACGATAGACATTGGCAGCAACGCAGCGACCACGAACGCCGGCGGCGTATTGAGCAACATCAAGGGCGTGCTCACCATCACTGGCAACATTACCACTGCGGCGACGACCGTGAACGTGGACGACACCGGCGACACAGCCGTAGCGTCCGGCTTTTTGACCAGCACGACACTAAAAGGGTTTGGCATGGTCAGTGGCGGCATCATTTACAGCGGCTTGAGCGCGTTGAACATTTCGCTGGGCAGTTTCGGAAACATTTTCACCATCAACAACACCAACAGCTATACAACCACGACGCTAAGCAGCGGCACCAATGCTGATACGGTCAATCTGCTGGCGGACTCCGGAACAACCATCATCAATGGCCAAGGGGGCGGCGACACAATTAACGTCTTCAACGATGGCGCGACGACAACCATCAATGAATCGTCCGGCAACAACACAATTAACATTCAAAACACCAGCGCGCGGACGAACATTAACACCAGTTCTGGTTCGAACATGATTTACATCGGCAGCAAATCACCTGCGTTGAACGGTGTTGTTAATGGCATTCAGGGCGCGATCTACATCACTGGAAGTGGCACCGACACGCTGAATGTCGGCGACACTGGCAGCCAGAATTCCAAGACCGGTTATTTGACGTCCACTATGTTGACCGGTTTGAACATGGGCGCGAGTGGAATTACTTATAGCGGATTGCAAACGTTGATTATTTCGCTCGGCAGCGGCGGCGACACGTTAAACGTGTTAAGCACTAATTCTACTACGGTGACCACAGTAAATACTGGAACTGGTATTAACATCATCAACGTCACCAGCAACGCGCCAGCGACTACCGGCGGCGTAGTCGGCGGCGTTAACGGAATCGCCGGGGAATTGATTATCACCGGCCAAGGCAGCGATACATTGAACGTAAACGACACCGGCGATACTACCGGCGGCACGTTGACTCAGACAACCACGACGCTGACCGGTTTGGGCATGGGCGCGAATGGCATCGTGTATTCCAGCATTGAGACGCTGAATATCAGCCTCGGTAGCGGCAATGTCATATTTTACATTCAAGGCAATCCGGCAATCACGACGGAAAATCTCAATACTGGCAGCGGTGCGGACACTATTAGCATTGGTAGCCAAGCGTCATCCTCAATTGTAACTGACACGAATTCCGCCGACGCTTTCACGACTTTGGGCGACGCCACCAATACTGGCAGCGTGCTGGACAATATTTGGGGCACCATCAACATCACCGGAACCAGTGGCAACGACACGCTGAACATTGATGACAGCGGTAGCAACACGGCGGCAGAGGGCGGAATGTGGTCGAACAAGATTGAATTTCTTGATTCAGCGACGTTTTACACCACTCTCCAGTTCACCGTCAATTTCGCCACCATCTCTAATGTTTCCAATATCTCATGTATCTCCGGTATCAACATTTCGTTGAGCCAGGCCGACGACCAATTTTTGGTCGCGGACACTTTCATCAGCGCGTCCACTACGCCGGTGGTGGTGATTGATGGTAATGCCGGCGACGACACATTCATCATCTTCGATTCGCACGCGGTGATGACCATCAATGGTGGAAACGGCGGCGACAATTTCTATAACTTCGGGAATTCCGCCGTGCTGAATTTGAATGGCGACGCTGGCGACGACACGTTTTACGTCTATGCCTCGGTGAGTGCCGCTGCGACGAACGTCGGAGCTGGGACGGCCGCCGATTCCAATGGCAACACCGTTTATTCCTACCGCGTGAACTCGCCGGTCAACATTGACGGCGGCACCGGCAACGACAAATTGTTCATTTTTGGCACGGTGCTGAACGATACGTTCACCATCACAGGCACGAGCGTTACGGGCGCCGGTCTCGAGGTTAATTACACCAACATCGAACAGGTTACCATCGCCGGTTTAGGCGGTGACGACACCTTCTACATCGAGTCCATTTCTGTTCCGACCACAATTATCGGCGACGGCACCATCGTGCTGCCGTCTGTGGCGAATTTCCTCCAAGCATTGCATACCGCTTTGCCGGATTTGACGGGCGGCGCGCCGGCGGCGACCTCATTCAACGATACATTCTATGTCGGCTGGCAAGGCGCATCTTATATTCCCGGCACACTCGCAAACATTCTCGCATCGCTGACAATTTATGGCGACAACGGTCCGAATTCAGCTGGCGCGACAGTTCCAACTCCCGGGGCGATTAATACCATTTACGTTGACGATTCGGCCGACACGCAGAACCAGACGTTCAATTTAACTTCTGCCATTGTAAACGGCGGCGGTGTATTGACTGGCACGGGCTTTGGCACGGGCGGTTTAATGAACTATGACGATGCGGTTGAGAATTTGAACTTCCAGGTGGGCAACGGAAACAACACGATTACCATTGACGGCAACGACACCGGAACGCAAACCAGCGTTTATGGCGGGCGTGGCAATGACACGTTCATCGTGAATGACGACTACGCGTTGCAGTCGCCGCTGGCGCTGTTCGGCGGTTTGAATACATTTGCCGGCGACACGCTCACCATCAACGGCGGGACTACTGGAAATACTTTCGACCTTACCGGCTACACGATTGACGGTTTGGGCGCGACCATCAATTACGAGGAGATGGAGAAGCTGACTATCAACGCCGACGGTGCGAGCACATTCAACATCAACGGCGACAGCATCCCAACCTACCTTAATGGTGGCGCGAGCGATGACATGTTCAATGTCAACAGCAACACGGTTTCGCTCTTCCTCACCAGCGGCGCGGGTAACAACACCTACGTCATCAATGCCAACAGCGGCATGTTGACGGCGACCGGTGATTTGGGGAACGCCGCCGGCGACGACAGCTTCACTGTCAACGGCAACAACGGCACACTTACATTGAACGGCGGCACGGGCAACGATACCTTCGTCATTAATGGCAACGGCGGTTCGCTGACGGCGAATGGCGGTGCTGGCAATGACTGCTTCACTGTGAATGCTATCAGTTCGCCGACGATCCTTAACGGCGGCACAGGCAATGACAGTTTCACGGTAAATACGCCATTGGCAGCGGTGCTGAACGTAAACGGCGGCGGTGATTCGGGAGATTCGTTGACGGTGAACGGCACACTCGGAAATGATTACTTCACCATCACCGGCACATCGGTCAACGGCGTTGGCTCAGCCATCAATTACAGCGCGATTAATTATTTGACCGTCAACGCCGGTTTGGGCGACGACACGTTCCTGGTTTTGAGCGACAGCGTGAACACGACGTTGAACGGCGGCGCGGGCAATGACACGTTCTACATTCGTAGCACGAACGGCACGACCTGCGTGAACACCGGCACCGGCATTAACACGGTGGACATCGGCAGCTACGTGCCGTATCCGGACAGCAGCATCTTGGACGACATTCAAGGCGTGGTGAACGTAAATGGCAATGGTAACGACACGTTGAATATTGACGACACCGCAAGCACGATTAATAAATTTGGAACACTCACATCAGACTCGCTTGCCGGATTGTGTATGGCCGGCGTCAATTATTACGGAATCAAATCACTGAACATTTCACTCGGCTCGGGCAACGACACGCTGAATATCCAAAGCACAAATGGTGCGACGAATACCGTCGTCAACACCGGCTTGGGCAACAATACGATTAACATCGGCAGTCTCCAGCCTACGACCGGCGGAATCGTGGATTACATTTGCGGACCATTGACAATCATCGGCAGCGGCAACGACACGATGAACGTGGACGACACCGGCAGCACGATTGACAAATCCGGCACGCTGACGTCCACGACATTGACCGGACTCGGCATGGGCGCAAGTGGCATCACTTACAGCGGACTTTCTGTGCTGAATATTTCCCTCGGCAGCGGCAGTGACACATTCCTGATTGTCAACACGCCGACGGCGACGACAACCGTCAATGGTAACTGCGGCAATGATACGTTTAACGTTCGCGCCACGACGGGAATTTTGAATCTCAACAGCGGTTTCGGCAATGACACCTTTAATTTCGGCAGTCTCGCACCGTTGACCGGCGGCACGCTCAACAACATCGCTGGCGCAGTGAACATCACCGGCGGTTGGGGCTGCGACACGGTGAATCTCGATGACACCGGCGATACGGCGAACAACACCGGCACGTTGACCAACAATTCATTGAACGGTCTTGGTCTCGGCGGCGGATTGACTTATTGCAACATCGAAACGCTCAACATCAATTTGGGTTCAGGCAGCGATACGTTCAACGTGCAGAGCACCAATTGCACGACGGTCACGACGCTGAACACCGGCGCAGGCTGCAATACAATTAATGTCGGCAGCTTGTCGCCGACAACCGGTGGCATTGTGGATTGCATACAAGGCTCGTTGATAATTGTCGGCAGTGGCAGCGACACAATGAATGTAGACGATACCGGCAGCACCGGCAGTAAGACCGGAACGCTCACTTACAATTCGTTGACCGGCCTCGGCATGGGAGAAGACGGCATCACCTACAGCGGATTGAAAGCATTGAATATTTCACTCGGTTCCGGCGGCAATACATTTACGATCGTCAGCACGAGCGAATGCACGGTGACGACCCTCAACAGCGGCAGCGGTAATGACACTGTCAATTTGCTTTCAGATTCTAACACGACAAACATCAACGGTCAGGCTGGCTGCGATACAATTAACATTCAGTCCACCGGTGCGACTACGAATGTCAACACCGGCACCGGCACGAACACCATCAACATCGACAGTCTTGCGCCAGCGACTGGTGGAATCGTTGATGACATTCAAGGAATGATAAATATCACCGGCAGCGGCAACGACACGTTGAACATTGATGATACGGGAAGCTCCACCGGCAAAACCGGATATTTGACTTCGAGCACTTTGACCGGACTCGACATGGGCCCGTGTGGAATTTCTTACACCGGTCTGGCTGTGCTGAACATTTCGCTTGGCAGTGGAAATGACACGATGAATGTGCAGAGCACTTATGGGAGCACGGTCACGACGATTAACACTGGCGCGGGCACAAACACAATCAACGTCGGCAGCCTCTCGCCGGACACCGATGGCATTGTGGATTGTATCCAAGGCTCGCTGATAATTGTCGGCAGCGGTAGCGACACAATGAATATGGACGATACCGGCAGCACAATTAATAAAACCGGAACATTGACGCCCACAACTTTGACCGGCTTGGGTATGGGTTCGAGCGGAATTACATACAGCGGATTGAAAACATTGAACATATCACTCGGCAGTGGAAATGACACGTTCAACATCAACGACATCACCAATTCGACGGTGACGACGATTAACGGCGACGGCGGCACAAACTTCGCAGCATTGTCCTTCAGCGGCAATTTCTGCGTGACGAATCTCACGTTATTGAATTTCCAAACGGCCACGCTGAATGTTGTCGGTAATTTCTCCGGTTTGTTGAATGATTGTTCCGGTGAAATGACCAGCATCACGATTGGCGGCGCGTTCACTTGCGGCGGTGTCTTGAATGTCGGTTCCATCGGCACAATGACAATTGATGGCAATTTCTCCGGTTTAATCAATGTCAGCGGTGCGATTACGACCATTACCATTAACGGCTCGTTCACTTCTTGCGGCACGTTAAACGGAGGTTCAATCAACACGATGACTGTTGGCGGCGACTTTGCCGGCGCGCTAAATGTCATTGGATTGTTGAACAGCTTGACCGTTGACGGCGGAACGCCGGGTGTCATCGTTGCGGGCGATGTAAACGTCATCACGGTGCTGGCTGGCTTTGGAAATTCCGTTTTGAACGTGACGGAAGGTGGAATTCAACGCGAAATTTTGGCGACGCCGGTTGATGGCGGCTGTTTGCCGGACACAATTCACTTTGCTTTTGTTTACGATTCACAAACGGCGACTAATCCGCAATTGGCCATTCGCATTACCGACACTGATCCAGTGGCGCGCTCGTTCAATTTGGCGCTGGTCGTGGTCAACAGTTCCACGGCGAAATTCAATTTGACGCGCATTGATTCGAATGGTGCGACTGGCATCAGCAACATTAGCGTATGGGGCGACTTGTTGACGCAATTGACCGCGCCGCAATTGCAATTATTCACGGATTTGACTGCGAGCAGCCACGCCGGCGTGGTGTTGCCGACGGACAACATCACCGGTGTGGAAATCAGCGGACGCTTGCCGGTTGGCTTCATCAATGTGGCTGGCCTCGAAGGTCTTGCGTTTGGAATTGTCACGACGGCCACCGGCACGCCGGTGACCGTGACCAATCCGATTGGCGCGGGAACTTCGCTCAAGAATTTGCTGGGTTACAACGTCGCTTTGAATCCGGCCACGGATGCTTTCGTGGTTCCCTTCAACGAGACGCATAACGTGACGTTGTTCGCGCATGACAACGCTTCGATGGATTTGGAAAAAATTCTGACGTTCACCGACGAAATAAATGACAATCTGCCGATAACGGCCTGTGTGTTGGTGTTGCCGACGACTAACAACAGTATCAAGCCGCTGATTCAAAGCATCGCTTTGTTCGGCAATGGTGCTTCGATTAACAGCACGCTGTCTGTCGCGAACATTACCAGCATCGGCTCGCTGGGCGATATCACCATCGGTGGCGCGGTTGGCAACACGGTGAACAACGCCGCCGGTTTGGGAAATGTCACAGCCACGAGCATCTTCGGCAGTATCAATGTCACAAATGCCGGCATTTACGGAATTATTGATGCGACCTGCGGCGATATCGGCCAGTTGATAACAAATGCCAAAGGCCAAATTAGCGTGACAATGATTACCGCCAAAGGCGACATCACCGGCCAAATCATTAGCCACGGGGACATTATTAGTTCAATTACCACTAAGGGCTCATTTTCAGGAATCATCGCGGCACAGGGTAACATCGGCGCGATTCAATATGATTCTCACGGAAATGCTATTGTAACCTCAAAAGGTTTGGTTCGTTTCGGCGGCATTTCAATCGGCAAAAATGACAGCGGCCAAATCATCGCACTCGGCAACCTCTTCGGTAATCTGACCGTGAGTGGCACGATGACCGGACGTATCGCAGTGCAAGGCCAAACCATTTCCGGACTTGCAGCCACTCGCTTCGGAATTTTGGGGACGATTTCCGTGAAATCATTTGCGCTCGGTAGCGCGATTGTCTCCGGCGGTTTGATTGGCGATGTGGGAACTAAACCGACCGTAACGCTTGGCAGCGCCAAAGGATTTTTGGCGGCGGCTGGCGCCATCAATATAAAATCTACGACGATTGCCGCAGCAAATCGTTTGCAAAATCAAACTGGTTCCAATCTGGCAATCATTGAAGCCATCTTTACCGACGGCAATTCGCCGCTGCTGTTTAACACTGGTGGCAGCTTGAATGGTTTGATATTGATTGAAACGGATTTGGCGAACATTCAAGATAGTGGTGGCACTTTGAGCGGCACTGTTCCATGATGATGCAAAGGCATCGCATTCAGGTGGTGGAAAATTGAAATCATGAAAACCTCACGCGGACTTACGATCATTGGCGGCGCTTTATTGATGGCAGCGGCACAGAGCCGGGCACAATCGGCGGATAAATTTTATTTCGATTTGAATGCGGGTCCGGCTATTCCGCAAAGCACCGGTATTCGCGTCAGCCCGTTCGGCAACAACGGTGACGTGAAATACAACGTAGGTTTCCGCGGTGACCTTGACTTCGGCTACAATTTTACGCCGGATTTCGCCGGCGAATTGGAAAGCGGCGTTATTTGGAACGGCATTCATTCCATTCGGGGGAATACACTGACCGGCTCGAATTCGCGCGCCGACCTTTTTCAAGTTCCGCTGCTGGCAAATTTTATTTACAAACCGATGCACAAAGCCTTTCAACCTTATTTTGGTATTGGCGTCGGCGGCGAAGCCGCGCTTTTTGATTCTGCAAATGTTCCGCTCTTTGGTTCAAAATTTACCGACACGGATTTCACCTTCGCTTGTCAAGCAGAGGTGGGTTTCAAATATTATATCAATTCAAGCATGGAATTGGGACTTGCCTATAAATTTCTTGGCACCACCGACCACAGTTGGAGTGACAACGGCATCACTTTCAAAACAGATGGAACGATGACTCACTCTGTTATGGCAACGTTCGGTTGGAAATTTTAAGCTACCGGTTCAATTCGTAATTCAAAAAGGAAAGGCAATAAATTGCCGCAGTTTCAACGCGTAAAGTGAGATTGCCGAGCGTAATGGATTGTGCGCCTGAATCTTGAATTGTTTTCAATTCGTCCAAAGTAAAATCACCTTCAGGCCCAATCCAAACGGCAACGCTTTTCGGCAAATGGCCGCTGGCATTTTGAAAATCAGAAATAATTTCATGGGGATGACGTCGTTCGGTTTGCAACGAGCCGAGAAGTGAGAAA
>Ga0206814_10086_pt1 | contig 25638 bp, 20 predicted proteins | sample Alteio_BWOrgCont_90_FD_152850 | JGI IMG/M metagenome (GOLD analysis project Ga0206814, IMG submission 152850) | Enriched cells from forest soil in Barre Woods Harvard Forest LTER site, Petersham, Massachusetts, United States -... | ecosystem: Environmental > Terrestrial > Soil > Temperate forest >...
CACTGCCGACCTCGACCACAAACATGACCGGATTCTTCATCACCATCCGGGGGTCGAGCTTTACGAACGCCTCTTTCACCGCGCGCTTGACGATCGCCGGTTCAAACAACTTCGTCGGCGCGTTCTTGGGCTTCGTAAAGGATTCTTCGATTTGAGTTATTGGTTTCACGGCGATTTGGGTATTGGGTATTGGGTATTGGGTTAAGACTAGATTGGCGGCTTCATCAAAACCATCTTGAAGTGCTCCACAATTGGCCCTAGCGCCAGGGCTGGGAAGAAGGTGAGCACGTTGATCAGGATCACGACGCCGATGAGGAGAACCACAAACGTTCCAGAGTCTGTGGCGAACGTTCCGGAGGACTCCGGCACTCGCTTCTTGGCGGCTAAACTGCCGGCGATCGCAAGCAGCGGGATGATCATCAGGAATCGACCGATCAGCATCGCGAACATACCTGTCACGTTGTAGTGCGGCGTGTTTCCGGTGATCCCGGCGAATGCCGACCCGTTGTTGCCGGTCGACGAAGCGTACAAGTAGAAGATCTCGGTGAAGCCGTGGGCGCCGCCGTTATTGGTATTGTTGGTGGTCGCGCCCTCGTAATTGCTCGGAGTACTTCCGTTGACGTGATTCCAGCTTGCCAGGGTTGGCAGCTTGGCCTCGTCGGCCGCGTGCTTGTCGTCGAAGGTCTGGGCAGTGGCGCCGGGAGGGTATGTCGTGTTCGTGCTCAGCGCAGTAAAGCCGAGGATGCTCGCCGCAAGCACGAGCACCGCCAACATAGACATCTGAACCTCGAACTTCTCGATCTTTTTGCCGATGTATTCGGGGGTTCGCCCCACCATAAGCCCCGCGATAAACACGCCGATCACGGCAAACATCAGCATGCCGTACAGGCCGGCGCCGACGCCTCCGAAAATGACTTCGCCGGTAAGGATATTAAACAGAGGAACGAGCCCGCCAAGGGGTGTGAAGCTGTCATGCATGCCGTTGACGGCGCCGCATGAAGCATCGGTCGTGACGGTGGCGAACAGCGTGGAGGCGCCGATTCCGAATCGGGTCTCCTTGCCTTCCATGTTGCCGCCCGGCTGCGTCGCGGTCTGCTCAGTCATTACTTTCGCCTGAGCCACAAACGGGTTGCCGGTCTGCTCCGCGACGTTGCATGCGATGGCGCCGCAAAGGAACATGGCAGACATTGCGCTGAAGATGGCCCAACCCTGACGGGTGTTACCGACCATCTTGCCAAAGGTATAGGTGAGGCCGGCGGGGATGCAGAAGATCGCGATGATTTGGAGGAGGTTGATGAAGTTGCTGGGGTTCTCAAATGGGTGCGCCGAGTTGGCATTGAAGAACCCGCCTCCGTTCGTGCCGAGCATCTTAATGATCTCTTGCGATGCGACCGGCCCCTGCGCGATGGTCTGCTTGGCCCCCTCAATCGTCGTCACGATCTGATACGGCAGAAAGTTCTGCGGCACGCCGCCGGCGATAAAGACGATGCCGCCGATGAACGCGAGCGGCAGCAGCACGTACAGTGTCGCGCGGACGGTGTCGACCCAGAAATTACCGATGCCTTTTGCCGATCGTCTAGAGAATCCCCGGATCAGGGCGACTGCGATGGCGATGCCCGTCGCTGCCGACATCCAGTTGTGGATGGCGAGCGAGACCATGTTCGAGAAGTAGCTGACCGTCATCTCAGGGACGTAGTTCTGCCAGTTGGTGTTGGTGGCGAACGAAGCAGCCGTATTCATTGCCACGTCTGGTGGCATGTCCTTGCCGCCGAACGCCTGCGGGTTCCAACCGAACATGTTGAACATGCCCTGGGTCCTGAGCAATGCGTATGTGAGCACCATACCGACCACACTGAACAACAGCATGGCGACAGCGTAGGTGCTCCACCTCATGTCCTCATCTTCGTGGATGCCACAAAGCTTGTAGATGAGAAGTTCGAAGGGGCGAAGGACGCGGCCGAGGAGGGTTTTTTCGCCTTCAAACACCTTAGCCATATACGCGCCGAGGGGTTTGGTGATGAGGAGGATGACCCCGAAGTAGACCAGGATCTGGAGCATTCCGTTCAGCGTCATGACCTAAAACTTCTCCGGCTTGATCAGTGCATATAGCAGGTAGATCAGAAGCAGCAGGCACACGATCGAAACCCAAATATAATCACTCATCGGGTGTCGACCCCTTGAGCTTCTCGCAGCCATGCACGTAGGCGACGGCAACGGCGAAGAACAGCAAACCCATTGCGATGTACAGGATGTCCTGCATTTATTTCATTCCTTTTCGGTTCAATGGAGTGTGCGGTCAAACCGACTCAAGGCCGTGTAAGACCGAGAGAGGCGCGCATAAGGAAAAGGTAAAGAAGAGTGCCGAAGACGCAAAAAAAGGCCGATGGATTTCTCCATCGGCCTTTCCTAGAGTCTTAAAACTCTCGCGCTAAGCGGGCGTCGCTTCGGCTGGTGCTTCCGCGACCTGCTTATCGTAAACCGCAACCCGTCGCTTCGCGACCGGTCCTTCGAAGGTCACCTGGCCTGCACGAAGGGCAAAGAGGGTGAAATCTCGGCCGATTCCCACTCCGACGCCCGGATAAAACTTGGTGCCGCACTGGCGGACGATGATCTCGCCGGCTTTCACGACTTGACCGCCGTATCGCTTTACGCCCCGATACTTAGGCTTGGAATCGCGACCGTTTCTGGATGAGCCTTGCCCTTTCTTATGTGCCATATCTTAACTCCCAACCTGAACTTCGGTGATTTTCACGTGGGTCTGAGGCTGTCGATGACCCCATCGCTTTCGCTCGTTCTTCTTCGGCTTGTAGTTGAACGCCTCGATTTTCTTGCTTTTTGACTGGCGTGTGATCTCGCCTCGAACAACCGCGCCCTTAATAAAAGGCGAGCCGATCGTGCTGGTCTCGCCGTCCACGAGCATCAAAACTTCCGAGAACTCCACCGGCGTTCCGGGATCGCCCTCTAGCTTCTCGATGATGAGGACGTCATCCATTGCAGCCTTAAACTGCTTTCCACCGGTCTTAACAATCGCGTACATAAAACTTCTCCGCGCACAGGAGGCGCAAGGAGAGATGATGGCACATCCAGCAGACCGGCGTCAACGGCTCAGCCTCGCTTGACCCTGGTCACGCATGTATAATCCTTGTACCCAAGACGCTCCTTTCGAGGAGCGCACCATGCGGGATTAGGAAAACCATGAATGTATTTAAAAACCATGGGCCCCGCCGAATTCGGCGTTAGCCCAACAACCGGCTTTATGCCGGAAACCGATCCCCTGCGGCGGCTGCCGCGCTCTTACGATCTTTGGGAGGATGCCGCACATCTGCTTCCCAAGTTGCTTGTGGGCGACTCGATTCGGGAGATTGTCTGCGATTTGCCACCGTTTCCACTCGACGCGCTTAAGTCCGGCCCCGAGGTTGAGCGCGCAATGGTGCTGCTGAGTTACCTAGGGCATGCTTATGTCTGGTCGGGCACGGAGGCGGCAGATCGGATTCCCGCTGTGCTTGCAGTTCCCTGGCACGCGGTCGCGAAACGGCTCGGGCGTCCACCGGTGTTGAGTTATGCAAGCTACTGCCTACACAACTGGCTGCGTATTCAGCCGGATAGGCCGGTCGAGGTCGGTAATGTGGCACTAATTCAGAATTTTCTTGCCGGCGAGGACGAAGAGTGGTTCGTCCTGATCCACGCCGACATCGAAATGCGTGCCGCGCAGGGCGTTAGCAGGCTTCTTGAGCTGCAGCAAGCGGTGGCGGACCGCGATGAGGAGCGAGTTCGCTGCATCCTGGAGATTCTCGCCAACTCCATCGAGGGGATGAACCGAACTATGGACCGAATGCCGGAGCACTGCGATCCGTACATATACTTCCATCGCGTGCGCCCATACATCCACGGCTGGCGAGACCATCCTGGCTTATTGGGTGGTGTGCTGTACGAAGGCGTCTCGGAGTACGGCAGCCGGCCGCAGACATTCCGGGGCGAGACAGGCGCGCAAAGCGGAATCGTGCCTGCTTTGGACGCCGTTCTACGGATCCGGCATGGGGCGGACGAACTGCGCTCGTACCTTATGGAGATGCGCGAATATATGCCACCCAGACATCGGGCGTTTGTCGAACATTTGGAGGCTGGTCCAGACCTGCGGTCGTTTGTGGTGGATGGGGGCGCCGTGGTTCGAAATTGGTATAACGCCTGCGTGGCGGGAGTTGACGAGTTTCGGAGCACGCACTTGAAGTTCGCGGCAAGCTACATCCATCAGCAGGCATCAAAGGACCCAAAGAATCCAAGCGACGTCGGCACCGGCGGCACCCCGTTCATGCCCTACTTGCGGAAGCACCGGGATGAAACGCGAGCATCAGCCGCCGGCTACAGCGCGCCCTAATTTGAACTGAACAGCCGCATCGACGGTCATTCGCAGTCAACTACTCAAGGGTTTCTCAAACGGAGAATCCCTTGAGCATCTCGCTTATCGGTACGGACCCGCGCTGACTTGGTTAGAAAGCTTGAAGAATTCACCAAAAGCTGTGTTATAATGCGGCGTAAGCGCTTATCGAAACGTTTCGACCCGAGACTTTTCGAACGACGTTTGGCTGGGAGAAGACGATGGCGTCGACGATCAAGGAAATTGCACAGAGGCTCAATCTTTCTATAAGCACCGTCAGCTATGCGCTGAACGATGGGCCCAAGCCTGTCTCGGAGGCCGTCGCCCGGCAGGTCAAAGAACTCGCCCGCGAACTGGGGTACCGTCCGAACCGCCTCGCAAAGTCGCTCATCACCGGTCGCATCCATACCATCGGCATTGTCCCAATCGCTGCCGAGGCGGACATCCTGGCCACCCCCAGCTCCTCGGCGTTCTTTAATGGAGCGTTCAATGCCGCTGCCCGTCTGCGCCAAGATGTCCTCGTCTTCACCGCCCACGATCGAAACAAACCCGATCAGGTTGTGGACGACATCCTGGATTCCCGCGTGGACGGCGTCGTCCTGATCGCGCCGCGTCTCGATTCCCCCGCCCTCAGGCAGATCGAGCAAAGCTCACTCCCCTACGCCCTTGCGGCGGGGCCAGAGGGGCATCCGCATTGCTATCACGTCGACGACGCCCAGGGAGCCCGTGCTGCGGTCGAATACCTGATTTCCTTGGGACATCGGCGCATTGCCCATGTAACGGGTAATCCAGCGCTCGGGGACTCCGCGATCCGCCGAGACACCTACGTGGAAGTGATGCGTCACCGGCAGCTTCTTGTACCCGACGAGTACATAGTAATCGGCGACTATTTACGCGCGTCGGGCTACCGAGCCGGGATCCGGTTCGCCGAGATGAAGGATCGTCCCACTGCCATTTTCTGTGGGAACGACGACATGGCGTTCGGGGTCATGGACGCCTTCAGGCGCGCCGGCTTGAGCGTCCCTGGTCACGTCAGCGTCGTCGGCTTCGACGACACGCCCCTTGCCGCCCACGAACAGCTTACAACCGTCCGCCAGCCCCTCCAGCAGATCACGGGCGACGCCTTCAATGCCGTCGTCAACCAAATTCAGACCGGCGATCGGCCGCCCGGAGCACGTTACCCCGCGCTCTTAATCGAGCGCGGTTCGACGGCCCCCGCGCCTGAACCACCTTTCAAGGCCCTATCTCGTACGGCCCGTCGGCCCGACTCCATACTCCGTAACGCGGTTACCTAAGGCCTAAGGCTATGGCCCATGTACCACGTGAACTTCGCATCCTTATATCGTAAGTCGAATCGTTTCGACTAGGTGTTCTCATAGTGGAGAAAATTAAAATGCATCGAAAAGCCTTTACGCTCATTGAATTGCTAGTTGTAATTGCCATCATCGCCATCCTCGCGGCGATTCTCTTCCCCGTGTTCGCGCAAGCAAAGCTTGCAGCGAAGAAGACTACGTCTGTCAGCAACCTGAAGCAGGTTGAGCTTGCTGAGAAGATGTATCAAAACGACTACGACGATTACATCCCGATCGCGCAGTATTGCTCCTTCGTGGAGGCGAATCAAGACCCGAGTCTCCTTACTTGGCAGGATGAAATCTACCCTTACGTGAAGAACGGTAATCACGGCGCCGATGGCGCTCTGGGAACCGGCAACGGGTCGCCTGACCGCAACCTTGCTGCTGGGGTCTTCCTGGACCCGGGCGCGCCTACCAACCAGAGTTTCGCCTATGGAATCAGCCGCAGCCTGTCGCCGGACAACTGGGGAACCACATGCAACGGTAGCGCGGGAACTCCGACGGGAACCAACAGCGAGTCCATTATTCCGCAAGCGGCGGACACCATCCTTTACATGACCAAGGGGCAAACGGGATCCGCCGGCGTCGACGGCGGATGGGGGTGGATCTACTTCATCACGGATGAGTGGGCCTGCACACCGGGCGTCGGACCGTTCGTCAATGGACAGCCCACTAACGATAACGATCACCTTTCCGATGCTTGGGATTGTGACGAGGCGGCATCAGCATCTCCTGCTTGGGGAGGATGCGGTATGCAACCTCGGTACCGATACTCCACACATAGCCCTGTCGCGTTCACCGATGGACACGCCAAAACCGTTGCCAAAGGTCAAATGAAATGGTTTGACAATATCTACGTGGCAGGCTCGACTTACTTCACTGGATTCAGCCCCTGGTAGCCAGAATGACCCTTCTTACCAAAGCAGCCGCTTATATCGGGTTCAGCGTGGCAATTTATGCCGCGTCCGGGTGTAACGTACAATCCTCCGGGCACGGACCGATGCAGGAGCTTACTCCGCAGCAACGAGTCCAAAAGCAAATGGAAGACGTACGCAACAACCCGAATATGCCGCCGGCAGCCAAGGAGGCAGCACTAGCCAGCCTCAATGCGCATTCTGGCGGTTCGGTCGAGGAACCCGGTAAGAAGAAGAAGTAGCTCCAGACCGGGCCGGCATCATCGGACGCCGGCCCGTTGCTGGATACAAGATTGACGGAGTTTGATGTCAGAACACTACGATGTCGCAATTGTTGGCGGCGGACCGAGCGGCGCTACGACCGCAGCTCTCCTAAAGACCTACAATCCCGAACTAACGGTTTGCGTACTTGAACGGGAGGTATTTCCCCGCGATCACATCGGCGAAAGCTTGCTTCCGCCCGTGGGCAAGATCCTTCAAGAGATGGGTTGCTGGGACGCAGTCGAAGCGGCGGGCTTCCCAATCAAAATTGGAGCCACGTTCAAATGGGGCAAGCGCCCCGAACTTTGGGACTTCGAATTCCTCGCATCCGAAACCTTTAGCGAAGAGGCCAGGCCCGCAAAATTTGAAGGTCAACGTCTCCGGACGGCTTTTCAAGTCGATCGGTCGCTCTACGACAAGATTCTTCTTGATCGTGCTGCCGAACTGGGCTGCACAGTCAAGCAGCAGACCAAGGTCTCCAAGGTCGAGATCGAGGGTGACCGCGTAAGCGCCCTTACACTTGAAGGAGGCGGCTCAATTTCGGCGCGGCACTACGTCGACGCCTCCGGCAACAGCGGCATCCTGCGGCGCGCCCTCAACGTCCCTTGCGAGTATCCCACCACGCTGAAGAATGTCGCCATCTACGACTACTGGCAGAATGCGGAGTGGGCAGTCAAGATCGGAGTGGGGGGCACCCGTATTCAAGTCCTCAGCGTGGGCTTCGGATGGATTTGGTTCATACCGCTCGGCCCAACGCGCACGAGCATCGGTCTTGTTCTTCCGGCCGAGTACTTGAAGAAGAGTGGTAAGTCACCCTCCCAACTCTATGCCGAGGCGATTGCAGTCGAACCGATGCTCAAGAAGCTCCTCGCAAGCGCGACGAGCGAACGCAAGCTGCAGACAACCAGAGACTGGTCCTTCCTCGCGGAGCGCCATGCAGGCTCGAACTGGTTCTTGGTTGGCGAATGCGCAGGATTCGCCGATCCTATTCTTTCCGCGGGTGTTACGATCGCTGTCTTGTCTGCCCAGCAGGCCGCCTATACGATCCTTGAGCTTGACCGGGGCACTGCGGACCCCACATGGCTCAAAGACACCTTTTCTCAGCGCCAAAGGGACCGGATTCGCACGCATATTCGGTTTGCGGATTACTGGTATTCGGCCAATGAGCAGTTTGACCAGCTTAAAGGCTTCACCCAAAATTTGGCGGCCGATATCGGACTCGACCTGACCCCCGAAGGTGCATGGGACTGGCTCGCGCGGGGCGGATTTATCGATGAGGAACTGAGCCACGGAACGGGAGGATTCACCCTGGGCTCGATCCGCGCGATGAACATGAAGTTGGGTGAATACCAGGCGGATTCCGCCTTTGACAAATTCAACGAATTTCACCTGGATCTTTCCGGAGCATCGTGGAAGGATCGCGCGCGATACCATTCGGGGAAGGTTCTTCTTAGCCAGAGCTACACTCGCGGAGGTAAGGTTCTGCCGATAGACGGACCCTATGAATTCCTGGTCGACGTATTGCAGCGCGCCTCGGCATTCGAAGACATTCTCGAAGGTCTGCAGCACATTTTCGAGAGGCAGTTTCCGGATCCCGACATCCGCGAGTCTGCGTTTAGAATCGCCCTTCAAACCTTGGAAGCGATGGTTTCGGATGGGTGGGTGAAAGGCACCTACGACCCATGGCGCCCCTTGCATCCGCAAAATTATGGGGATAGGCCGGTCCGATGGCAATCGGATAGGATGCCGCCCGAGAACCGATCGGTTAGCGCCTAAGGTGCCGGCTATCGATTGACATCGGAATCGGCTATCTGACGCAGCGCCTCCTTCTCGTCTTGATGCCAATCCATGACCCAGTGCCGCTCAACTTCGAATGGTAGCAGAGGCACTTTCGGGTCATAAGACGCTTGGATCCAACCTGTTTCGATCATCGCCCAAAAGTAATTTGGAAATTCATGCTCCAGCCGCTCGGCCATTTTAGGCGACATGGAACTGAGTATCCGCTTCAGCATCGCGCCGATTCCCAAGATCGTCGACTCCGTCTTAAGGATGTCTACGATAACCTCATATGCACCTATACGAGGAAGAACCTTGCCATCCCGCTCCAGGCATTCGACTTTTGTTATCCTCCCTTGATGGTAGCGAGACCGTGGGACAAGTTTGGCGCCGCCCAAGCTAAGTTTAAATATGTTTGTACGATTGAAAGGATGGTCGGTTTTAACCGGGTCAAGGTATTCGGTTAGATCGCGGATCCCGTGGATCTGGAATGTGGCAGTACCCGGCTCAAAATCGGGATCAATAAACCCACCTCTTGCCAGCCAGGACCAGGCATCGCTCGCAGACAGCTCCAGTCCGTTGGATTTGGCGATTTCGCGCGTATATTCCTTTAGATCTTCAAACTGGCCATTTGCGGTGTACCAGTAGTCCGCGAATCGAATGTGACTCCGAATTCGATTCATCTGAAGGGCTTCATACTCCTTTCGAAGCCAAGACAGATCGTGAGTTCCCCGGTCCATCTCCAAAATTGTGAACGCAGCCTCTCGAGCGCTAGCGTGAGTAATTGTAAGGCCTGCCGCCAAAATGGGGTCCGCAAAACCCGCGCTCTCCCCAACCAAAAACCAATTGTCAGCGCACAATTTCGTTGCCAGAAACGACCAATCCTTAGTGGTTGAGAGTTCTCCTTCGTAATCTGCATCGGTCAGCAGATAACGGATGCGCGGTTCTTCGTCAAGGGCTTTTTTGTAAAGATCTGCCGGCCGCATCTTTGACTGCTTGTAATAGTTTGCGGGCGTAACAAGCCCCACGCTCGTTCTCGTTTCGCTAAGGGGTATAAACCAAATCCACCCGTAGGGCAAACTCATCACCTGGACTCGGGTGCCGCCGATTCCGAGGTTCTCTGGCCACTCCGCATTCCGCCAATATCCCCAAAAAGCCACATTTTGAAGGGTTGTCGGATATTCACACTCGATGTGAAAGGCCGTTCGCAGCACGCCGCGATGTCCCGAAGCATCACAGTAGTATCGCGCAGTGACGGTCTCGCCGCCGGCCGTTTCGAGTGCCGTGACACCCTGACCCTCCGTGTGGACCTTAACGACTCTTGTCTCTTCAAATACGTCGCAGCCAAGTTCCCTGGCATGGTCGAGCAGAATCTTATCGTATACAGCGCGATCGACCTGAAAGGCAGTTTGCCTCCTTTGACCTTTGTATTGACTCGGCCGTGCTTCTTCGTGCAAGTCGCCGGGAATAAAGCTAAAGTGCCATAGATCCTTACTTCGGCCCCACTTGAAAGTTCCGCCCACTTTGATGGGAAATCCAGCCGCCTCCACCTTGTCCCATACCCCGACTTCATCCAAATATCCGGAGATCGCTGGTAGCTGGCTTTCACCGACATGATCGCGCGGAAATCTCTCCGCCTCGAAAATGCGAACATTAAGCTCAGGCCTGTATTTCTTAAGAAAGCATCCGAGAGTGCTGCCTGCCGGTCCCCCGCCGATAATGGCGACGTCACAATCCGATTTCATCATCAACGCATTCGTCTCCTCAATGACCCGAATCCGGTCGATACTTTGAAAGTGGGCCACTTCGCGGGGCAGTGCCTTCACTAACTACTATACAGGAAATGTTTACCCAGGTAGTCCGGAAGAGGGGCTCTTGCCGATTAGAAGAAAATCCGAAATCCAAGGCTCGTAGAATTTCCACTTTCCGACCGAGGACGTATAGACGGATTGGCGAACTTGGCCCGCGCTCGGCGTGAGGACCGAACGTTTGTTCGACTCGGGGTGCAGGCATGCATCGTCCCAACTTAGCCCACAGAACGACACCATTTCCCGCGTGACTCGTTCAGGGTCCGTGGCGAGATCTTCATATCTCACTTCCATCATCACATCTGGCGGGAGAAGCTTTCTCCAGTGCTCCATCACTGTTTGGTAGGTACGGTAGGCATAGGCAATATCCTCTTTACGGTGCGCCCACTGGGTCCTAACCCGATTCATCGTCGTGTAGATCGACAGACACGTATCGGCCGGATCGCGGATGATGTGGATGAACTTGGCATTAGGAAAGATCAAGTGGATAAGAGGGGCGAACGCGTAGTTTGCAGGCGTCTTGTCGATCATCCTCGTTTTGGCGGAGCCGGCTTTTTCTAAATGGAGCAGGTATTTCTGGCCAACATCAAGAAGCCGCTGACGGTCGATCCTATCGGGAGCCAGGTCCAGAAACAGAGGCGCGTTGTTCATCCAAAATGGATCCTCGCCAACGGAGCCGACATCGCGGTGGCTGGAGAGAATTTGGTCTACCAGCGTCGTGCCAGATCGCATCATTCCAAAGACCAAGATCGGGAGATTTGAGTCAAGACTTGTTCTTGAGTGGGCACTTTCGAGTTCCGGGCTCAGGGTGGCAATCAGACGATCGCGATACTTGGCCAATCTGTCGGGCTCGTACTTAGACCGGCCAAATCTATCGAGGTAAGTTAGCCTGTTCGCCTCGTCGAAGTGATACATCGCCGTCTCGTAGTCCTTGAGATCCTCGTGGCACTTTCCCAAACCATAGTGGAGTTCGGCGCGCTCGCCAACCGCGAGACGAGCGTTCGTCGATAGCAGCTTCATTGTTTCGATCCGAGGCCGGTCCGACTCGCCTGCCTTCGTTAAGTAAGACAACAGCGCGTACGCGGCTCCCTGATTGGGCTCCAATTCTATGGATTTGAGGACGAGTCGCTTGGCGTCATCCATCCGGCCAAGTGTTCGAAGGAGAGCCCCCAGTCGGAACGCCTCTTGCCCGTTTGGGGGCGGAATCATAAGCGCGTTTGAGGCCTCCGTTTCGGCGAGATCAAACCGTCGGTTGAGGAGATGGCAATCTGCGAGCACGCATCTTGCTTCGATAGAGGACGGATGTTCAACCATGAGCGCGGTGGCTTCCATTTGAGCGGCTTCGACCTGTTGATTCGCAAGATGCGCCTCAATCAGGCTCCTCCTGATGGCCGCCGACTGCGGATCGAGTCGATGCGATCGCGCCAAAACCTTGAGCTCTTCCTTGGCATTACCCGCCCGATGCAGCGCCTGCGCCAAAGCCAGGTGCGCAAACAGGTGCAGGGGATTCATCTCAATTGCTCGTCGAAAAGCCAGGATTGCTTCCGGGTACCGGCACTGGTCCAGATAGATGGCGCCCAGCTGCACGTGCGATTCCGGATCGGACGGCTGGGTTTGTACGGCGGAAAGCGCGGGTGCGAGCGCATCCTCCAACTTACCGACCTGCTGCAACGCGTATGCCAGTTGAATCGCTGCGACATGGTTGGTTGGATCCGCCTTCCAGGCTTTTTCCAACCACTCGGACGGTGTCGCGATGGGGCGGAGGGCACGCTCGGCAGCTTGAAGCGCAGCTATCACGGTATCCGACGTGGGATCCAGTCGCAGGCACTCTCGGAATGCGCTCGCTGCTGCGCCGGGATCGCCTGCATTGAGCAAGGCGAGCCCCAATCTGTAGTGAAGGACAGCAGCGTTGCCGTCCAAGGCGACCGCCTCACGAAAAGTCTCGGCGGCGCTCGCAAACTGTTCGCAATCCATTTGGCACGAAGCTAGCTGGTGGAGAATCGAAGGATCGGACGCTTTATGGCGGTTGGCCAGAATCGCGTACGCCAGCGCCTCGGGCCCTCGTCCGACCTTTTTCAAAGTTCGCGACAGCCACAGAAGAACTTGAGAAGAATTCGGCTCGGCATCGTTTGCTCTTTCCAGGTAAGGCAGCGCTGCTTCCGGATGGCCCTGCCGGTTATGGATGACGCCCATGATCAACAGGACCTGAGCAGGAGGCGAGGCATGTCTTAGGAGAACTTCGCACAGAAGCTCCGCTTCAATCAAGTTGCCGCTGGACAGAGCGATCTCCGCCTTGGAAAGTAGTGAGGAATCCTCGTGCATGGAGGTTGGGAGCTTCGCTGGCCGGAACCAGTTCGACGCTTGGCATGCAATTTACCTGGCGCTGCCTCGTGGCTTTCTGCCAACAGGTACAACTTCCCCGTGCGGCGTTACTGGCGAGTCTATCGAGCGTTTTTTGCAAGCTCGTTGGCGCGCGAGTTCGAGTTTAAGGCCAACCTGATTGCCAAGTTTGGCCAGAACCTCATGTGGATTTTCTTCTTCCTGATGATCCTGTTTGTCGTCTACGGTAAGACAAACTCGATCGCAGGGTGGGACCGGGGGGACGCGTTTGTATTGGCGGCGACGGTGTTTTTGATGAACGCGCTGTTCAACGCTTTCTTCTTTTCGCTGCAGGAGATTCCCCAGCAGATTCGGATGGGAACTATGGACTTTGTGGTTACCAAGCCGATGGATACTCAGTTCTGGGTTAGCACACGTAAATTCAACTTCGACCAGATCGGGACCATCTTCGCCGGGTGCGTCATGATTGCGGTCGGCATCCACACGGCCCGCCTGGAGACGACGCCGATCCAATGGCTCGCATACCTATGCTTGCTGTTAGCTTCGACGGCCATTTTTTATGCGTTTAACCTTGCGATGATGACTTCAGCCATTTGGCTGATACGCGTCGACAACCTGTGGGTGCTCGGCGAGTCGCTGGTGGGTGTGGCGCGGTACCCCGTCGATATCTATGGAGCAGGCCTGCAGCGTTTTCTCACTTTCGTTGTTCCTCTGGCCTTCCTCGCTACAGCGCCGGCTCGGCAGCTGGTGAAAGGCTTTGATGCGGCGGCGGTTGGAGAGGGTTTGCTCTGGGCAATCGTCGTGTTAACGCTCTCTCGCTTGTTTTGGCGCAAGGCGATGAGAAGCTATTCGAGCGCAAGCAGCTGAGGATCAGAAACTCGTTCCCGTTCCGGTACCGAGAGGTTGACCACGGCTTCCGGCGCCGAATGGCGAACTGAAGGGGAGGGCTTTTATCCGGATGAAGAACATGAAAGTGCGGCCAGGTTCGAAGCCGTTATTTTGCTGCTGGAACGTGAAGACGGCTTCCGCGCAGTGCAGGTCGTACGTAAGGGAGAACTGCATGTTGTCGAACTGCTGCAGGTACCCGTCCCACGTGAGGATCGCGCTCAGTTTGGTTTTTCCCCATGTCAGATTGTCCAGGAACAGGTTGGCGTTCTCCCAGGTGTGACGAATACCGTCGTAGTAGGAGCCGACGGACAGGAAGGTCGCGCCGGGCTTGTAGCTTGTGTCGATACGGATGTTGCTCCAGGCGCATTGCAACGTGTCGTACATCGCCTGAGTTCGCAGCAGGAAATAGTCTTTGGGTTGCCACTCCATTCGGATTCCGACGGGCTGCCATGCCGGCTCACTTTGTGCCAGCAAGTTCAAGTCGTATCCCGACTGCGCTCCAATCGAGAGAGTCTTGATCGGCTTGTAGCTTAGGTCGATCGTGGCGTTGTTTTGCCTTCCGGTCGTATCGATCGACAGAGGGGAGTATCCGTACGGCCGGAGATAGTTGTAGTGGAAGTTTAGAGACGTCAATTGACCGAACTTGTAGCTTTCCACGTCTGCAAAATTGAGGACGTACTCGGCCGTACCGTCTGAATACACGCCCTGTTTGAACTCGCCGCTGATATCGCTGTGAAGCGGGCCCTGTGATCGATCCGGATGCTGAAACGCCAGGTCGAAAGCGTCCCGGGTGATCTGGCCGGTTCCGAATTGATCCGAAAATTCGCCGATCGAGACCGAGGTTTTGAACGGCCAGTTGCTCGCAAAAGTGTTCCCCATCAGGCGCTTTGCATCCGACGAGAGGGAGAGAACGGGCGTCTGGTCGTTGGATCCAAACACTGCCATCGTACTACCGATCGGAATCTGGCGCTGATAAAGCAGCTCAGCCGTGGCCTTCGTCAAATCGTCCTGCACGTCGCCCTTGACGTTCAGATTTTCCTGAGTCGTCGTTACCGACGGACCGCCGAACTGTTGGTACGTGGTGCCGCTCGTCTGATAGTCGATGTCGACAGTTGTCGCAATATTCTGACCAAACTTTCTGGCGTCGGAAACGCCGATATCCTCGCTGCTCGAACTAGTACCGTTGCTGGAATTCGTTGACTCATTGATCGAGAGCTTGGTGACGGCGCCGTTATGCTGCGGAAACGTCAAGAGCGCCCTTTCGCTCTGAAGCACAGCGCCGGGTTGAGTCAGGTAGTTGTTGTTTTCGTAGTCGCTGTCGACGACCAGAGTTCCCCACTTGAACTTCTGCTGATGCTCGTCATTGATTTTGACCATCTGCCCCGGACCGGTAATCGTATAGACCTCGAGCCTTCCGTTGAGAACCTGGCTCTTATATAGCCAATCGGCGCCTATTCCGACCCCCAGCTTCGACATGTAGTCCAAGCGAGTGAGGAGGTCCATGTTGTTAGGCAACGGCACGCTCCACCGGGTCTTGATGAAGTACCCCTCTTGCTGGCTTTCGCCTACCTCGGGCGTGTTATTGTACGATTTGTCGTCCAGTGGAATCGACAGGTAGTTGAGCTTCAGGATCGTTCGACCGAACAGCTTGATTCGGGCCTTCCGGAAGATCGCCCGCTTGCCTGGACGCACAATAATATTGTCGCCATCGATTTCGTAGTGCGGGCGCAGTAGGTCGCAACTGGTAATTCCGCCGAACATCGTCTGACTCTCGTTCTGGCTGCCGTACGACTCCTTGCCGTGGGCGTAGAGATCTTTGATGAACGCGCCTCCGACCAAGCTCGGCTTTAGGTCGGCTCTTGAGTCTATAGCGTGGTAGATTTTCTGGTCGAAGTCGACGGTGACTTGAGCGCCTGTGACGACCGCATCCTTCCCGATCAGCTTGACATCGCCTTTGAGGCTAAAGATGTTCGTGTTGAGATTGCCTTCGACGCTGTCGGCAAACACGTGGTAGCCGTGGTACATGAATTCAACGCCACCGCTCATCTCCACATCGCCATGGGACTGCTTGGATTGACCCTGCTTGATGATCTGAAAAGACTTGTCGTCTGATTCCGGCTCAGGGATCTGCCCCTTGGTGCCGAGTTCCTCCTTTCCGAAGCCGGTCGGTTCGAGGGGATTACCCTGGTCCAGCGTAGGGAGGAGCGTCCTCTGCTGAAGGTCGCGAATCATGGCTCCAGTCGTACGGAACGCCAGCATTTGTGCTTTGGCCGCAGTGACGCTCCCTACCAGGAAGATGGCGCCAAGGGCCCTCGATCGCATTCGTGCTCTAGATTTCACTCAAGCCTCCGAATGACAAATAGTCCTGCGATGACGAACAGGATGTTCGGAAGCCAAGCCGCAAGCCAGGCCGGGAGCTGCGGAATCTTCGACAAGATCTGAGTCGAGATAACCCACGCGTTGTAATACACCATCACGAGAACGATGCTTAGGAACACGCCAACGAACCCTCCGTTCCGCGCGAAATAGATGGCGAACACGGGGCCGATCAAGGCAAAAATCAGGCACGCGGCGGGCACGCTGAACTTGTTGTGAAGTTTGACTTCCAAATCCTTGGTGTTCGAGCCGACCTTCTGCCCGTCTTTGATGGAGGCTAGCAGCTCCGGTATGGTCATCTCTTCTGCCATTGGGGGCGCGAACAGATCGCCGGTGACGATTGACTCGTTGATCACAAAGTCGGCCTTCGGCTGAAATATTTGCAGTGTAAGTCCCTTCACGACCCGGAAGCTTGCATCGTGAAAGGTCCATGAGCCGTTGTGATACGTCGCCGTTTTGGCCGAAGTGAGAGCGGTGACGTCTGGCTCCGGATGCTCGATCAGCGTCACTCCGCGAATCCTCAAATCGTCCCCTTCCCTTTCCACGTATTCGAAATTTGCGGCATATTGGCGGAGAGTCAAAAATGCATTGGTTTTAACGTTTGGCGCCATGCCTAGAACGCCAATCGTGTATCCAATCCTATTTGCTGCTTTTGTTGCTTGCGGAATGATTCTCTCCACAAGATAAAAGTTCCCGAAGGAAACGAGCACGCCGAAAAAGGCAACGGGCGCGATCACCCTCATGATTCGGGCGCCGGCGGCCCGAAAGGCGGTTAGCTCCGACTCTCTCGCCACTCGGGACATGGCCAAAGACGAGGCCAGCGCCATGCCCACCGGCAAGGTGAGATTCATGTAAGAGGGCGTCAGATCCAAAATGAACTGGAATACTGCCTTCTTCGGGATGTTCTCCAAGTTGAACAGCTTGGCTAGCGCGATGTATTCGTTCGCCTGGAACATCAGCACGACGGCGAAGGTGCCGATCAGAAACGGCACGATCAACTCGCGGATCATGTATATGTCTAGCTTTCTCACTGGGCAACGCCTCCAGTCGTATCGCGAAACGCGAAGTAGACCATGGACACCGCGATGGTGATCATGGTGAACACCACGGCGATACAGGGTCCGGGGGGCAGCGCTTTGGCAGCCGGAATGCCGACGAGAAACGCGATTAAAACGATCCAGGTCGCCACAAGTTTTTTCCCGAGGCGTTTTCCGACTATGCGCCCTTTAGCAAAGTCGAGGAGGAACGCCGACCCGCATTTTTGGCAGAATAGGAGCCCGGGCGGGTTCGATGTTTGACACTCGGCGCAGGTGATTGGGTTGAAGAATCTCGCTTCGATCTGCATCATCTGCCACTTGCGAACCGTGCGCAGCTCCTCCAGAAAGAAACGCTGGGGCATCGTTGGAACGAGGCTTTCACCGATCCTTAGGGCGTGGCCGCACATGCCGAGATCGAAGAGCACCTTCGCGATCTTGAATTTGGCAACCACGTTATCGGGCCGAACGGCCAGTGATTGGTAAGCCCTATCCAGGGCATCGATATCGATTCCCCGAAGCTGCTTCTTGTCCATCGCAGCCCGCACGAACGGAAACATGACCACCGTGGCGAGCACAGCTATCACGGTCAGCGGCGCAAGCTGTGGCACGGGCGGATTGATCGCCTCGTATCCCAAACCTACCGCCATGAACACGCCGACCACGCCGGTTGCCGGATCGATGTCGCCAGTGATCGCCCAGTTGACGCAGGCAAGAATCCAAATCGAAAGCGGAATCCAAGCCAGACATCCGATGAATGCGGCGGAGTTGTTGGCTAGACGTTCGAAGTGCATCGGTTCAACCTGGTGTGTCCTCGTCTGTCTGTTCCGGCTCTTTGGCTGTTAAGCTGAACTTGGGTTCCGTACCATTCATAAGCCGAATAATGTTCGGTTTATGTCGAATCGCTACAAACACCGATAACAGGACGTAGAGCGGCAGAAGTTCCCGGGCCTGTCCTGGCAAAACCCATCCGAACACGATGGCCGAGGAGACGGCAATTATACTTGCCAGGCTCATGTAGCCCGTAGTGAACAACAGCACTAGAAAAAGGCTGAACCCGCATAAGGCAACCATTGGCGCTGCCCCAAGGACCATGCCAAGAGCGGTTGAAACGCCCTTGCCTCCTTTGAACCTGAGAAACGGTGAAACGCAGTGACCGAAAACCGCCATTAGGCCGGCCAAGACCCAGAACACCTGGGCAGGCACGCCATGGAGTTCATGCTGAACGACGAGCCTTGCCAATGCAGCAGGAACCGCAGCCTTGGCCACGTCCAATAGGAACACGCAAAAAGCAAATTTGGCCCCAAGGGCCCGTTTCACGTTGGTAGCGCCGATGTTGCCGCTGCCGACCTTCAGAAGATCTATCCCCTTCATCTTGGCGAAGATCACGCCGAACGGGATTCCACCGCACAGATACGAACCAAGATAGAGCAGGAGCAGATTCAGCTTCATGACTTGAGACGGTCGACACCTTCGGTGTACATTCGACGGACGGGGCCGACGACCAATTGGTGTCGTGCCAAGAGAGAGTTTCCGTCCTCAAAGCCGCAGGAGCGCGCCAGCCGATCCAGCTTATCGGGGTTTTCGGGAAGGAGGTCCTCGTCGACTCCCAGCAAATAGATCCTTGCTCGCAGGTCCAAGAGGAACTTTCGAGCGTCCAACAACATCTCGGCCTCCAACGCATTCAACAACCGCGCACCCGCCACGGATTTGATTCTTTCATCCATGTCGGTGGTTTCGCCTGCGCGCGAGGCCGTCGGATAGCGCATCTCGTTAAGGTGGATTAGCCACTCGATGTCGTTCAATCCTCCGCTGCCGAGTTTGATCTGGCGGTGGATATGCTGCGGCTTTACCCTCTCGGTCTCAACCCGGCGCTTCATTTTCAAAAGCTCTTGCAACCGCTCCGGGGTGAGCGGGAGGCCATAGGCGCAGTGTTGGACGATTTTCAACGATTCTTCGCCACCACGAATCAAGCGGGCATGACCAAGTGCAAATCGTTCCCACATTTGCATGCCGTCGAAGTCGTAGGCGCGTAATCCGTCGAACGTACGCACCAATAGTCCTTTTCTGCCTTCTGGACGCAGTCTCAAATCAAACTCGACCGGTGCCCCGAACTGATGCATCTGGGCAAAGAACGTGAGTAATTGTTGTGCCTGCCGCTCGGCCGCAGGCTGATGTTGCGAATCGGAGACTAGAAATAGAAGATCGCCGTCCGAGCCGGGATTTAGTTCCGACGCTCCATACGTGCCTAGGGCCAGAATGTCGAATTCGATGCCCAGACGCTCGCCGGCGTGGAGAATCAGCGCATCCTGCAGCTTCGAAAGTTCCTTGCCGAGATGGAAATCGGGAACGAGCACCCATCTGGCCAAAACAGCCGTGTATGTGTGCAGATAAATCTCTGCGAGATGCTGTGGCGATATGCTCAGCGGAAGTCTTCTGATCCTGTCCTGAGCCGGCTCCAATTCGAGAACTTCGCCGCTCACGAGAAGTTCCGTCAACGCGACGGAGGATTTGAAGGTCGACACGAGGCGGGCGCCATCGCTGAGAATACGATTGACCCTCTCCAGGCACTCTTCGTTTTCAACCAATACGTGGTAAAAGGCGCTGCTTTCAGGCAATCCGTCGAACCAATGCAGCAGCGCCGGACCCAAGGATCCGAGTTTCTCGAGCACATAGCTTCGGTCCCCTGCTGAGGGAAGTTCAAGACTCAAAGTTGATCGATACAAGTTCTGAATTGTACGCCGATGCCTCTCCAGCATGGCGCTTGCCTCGGCCCAATTTCGGAAGGTCATAAGTCGTGCGAGACCTTCCCTGGCCTCGGCGTCGCTAGGAATGGTATGCGTCTGTTGATCCCCGACGAGCTGCGTACGGTGTTCAAGCTTTCGGAGGAACTCGTACCCAGCGATCAGCGATGCTGCAACCGAGTGCTCAAGATAACCGGCAGCCTCCAACGCTCGAAGCGCATCGCACGTCGCCCGACCCTGAAGTTCGGCGTGCTCATGGCCGTGCAGCATTTGCAGAATCTGGGTAAGAAACTCGACATCGCGGATGCCACCTTCGCCGCGTTTAATATCTCCCTCGGTAGCGCCCTCCTCGATGCGAGACTTCATCGCAAGCATCTGTTCCAAGCCAATCTCACTCAGTTTCGATCGAAAGCAGTGCTTCTCCCGCATCGCTTCCCAGCGCGCTCTAAGTTCCTCGGTTGCTACGATGGGTCGGGATCGAAGCAGGGCCTGAACCTCCCATGGCTCGGCATACAAGTCGTAGTAGGCCTCAAACGCGCGCATGCTGCGGAGGATGGGGCCGGCACCGCCGTATGGACGCAACCGCAGGTCGACCCGGTATAGATATCCGCGTCCCATCCGGTCGCTCAGCCCCCGACCGAAGGCCTCAAAGAAGCGGGTGCATTCTCTTTCCCTGCGCTCGTCGAGGCCGTCTTCGACTACATAAACCAGGTCGACATCTGACGAATAGTTCAGTTCCCGACCTCCGAGCTTGCCAAAGGCGACCACCATGAATCCGGGCTGTTTCTTGATGTCCTTCGATGCTGCGAACTCCTGCCACGTGACTTCTGCTGTAAGTTCAATCAGGGCGTCGGCAAGGTCCGAAAGTGCTCGCCATACGCTTTCCTGCGTCCAGTTGTCCGAAAGGTCGTTCATCACGATGGGTAGATTCCATCGCTGGCGCAGAAAACGAAGGCGGTCTAGTGAGTGCAGATAGGAACTTGCCGCCGCCAGTAGCGTTCTCCCCTCGGTTTTGACGGTTTCAACGTCAACCCGCCTTCGAAGTTCCTGCGGATTGAGAATGATACTGGCAAGCTCCGGGTTCTGGATGAGCGTGTCGGCAATTGGCTGGCTAGCGCCGAAAAGCTGGACCAAGAGCCTCCCCACCGACGGCAGTCCTAAAATCTGCTCGAGATGCATTCCGGGGCTGGATGTGGCGTGAAGCCACCGCTCCAAGTTCGTCAGCGATAGATCTGGGGCAGCGCTATCGGCAAACGCACTTTCAAAAAAGGTTGTTAACGAGAGTCCGGTCAACTCTTCCATTCGCTCTCGCGCTCGCTCGGCTGCCTCGGGGTAGCGGAAAGGTATTTCGCTCATACCTTGGTTGCTGCCCTCTGTCTGACGGGCTTCTGTCGCGATATGGACAGTTCTGTTTTTCGCTTTTCAGGCCCACCCTTCGCAAACCATCGGCACAGATCTGTTATCGGGCAGGCCTGACAATTGGGTAGGGGAGCCTTGCAGATGACGCGGCCGTGCTGAATGAGGTCGGTGTGATATCGAAACGCCAAGTCATCCGGCACAAGACTCAGAAGTACATCGTGGGCTTTGACTTCGCCGAGGTCCTCGGCAATGATTCCGATACGCCAGGAAACGCGGTAGATATGTGTGTCGACCGGTATTGTTTCTCGACCCATCGAAAAGCACAGTACGATGGACGCCGTTTTGGGCCCGACACCGGGCAATGCCATCAGCCACTTGCGCGCTTCCATCGTCGGCATCGGCCTGAGGTGTTCAATTGAATACTTCCCCGTTTTTTCGTGGATTTGCTTCAAGCAGGCGATGATGCTTTTCGCCTTTTGATTCGCTAGCCCAGCTTTTCGAATCACGCCGGCCAGCGCCTCAGGGCCGGCTTCCACGACGTCTTCCCAACTCGGGAAAGTCTCCTTGAGCCTCGTAAACGCGGGAAACGAGTTTGCATCGCTAGTGTGCTGGCTCATGATGCAACTTACCAACTCATCCATCGGGTCGAATCGAGCAATGCGACGAGGCCGTCCGTAAAGAAGTTCCAGCCTTTCGATGACCTCACGAACCAGCGCTTCCCTCTTATTCAGCCTCTTGGCGCATGCCACAGGTTAAGGATACACGCCCAATCCTTAATGGGACCGGTGGGTACCCTAGAAGGCATATGTCCCTCCTGAACGCGAAAATCGGCCGAAACGCACCTGTAACCTTTAACACTGTCATTGAAATCCCGCGCGGGAGCACGAACAAGTACGAAGTCGACCAGGAGACTGGACTGATCCACCTGGATCGTGTGCTGTTTTCGCCACTGTTTTATCCGTTCGACTACGGATATATCCCACAAACTCAGTATTTGGACGGCGATCCCCTCGACGTGCTCGTTCTCATCACCCATCCGACTTTTCCGGGATGTGTGATCGAAGCAAGCGCAATCGGGGTGCTCGAGATGGAAGACGAGAAGGGCCCGGATGAGAAGATCCTCTGCGTTGCGACAAAAGACCCTCGATACGGCTATCGAAAAAGCATCACCGAGGTCAACGAACACACCACCAAGGAGATCACACACTTCTTTCAGGTCTACAAAGAGCTGGAAGAAAAGTGCGTCGAAGTCCTGGGCTGGAAAGGACCAGAACTGGCTATCGAGCTCATTCAGAAATATCGAACGGATCGGTAATTAGAGCGCTATTTCTTTGCTTTCGGCTTGGCTTTGGGCTTTGCTTTGGCGGTTGTGCTCTTCGTGGTCCGACTTGCCTTTTTGAACGGCCTTTTCACCGAGGGACCGGCTTCTCGTTTGGCGGTCAGGATCGTGGTCGCTTGCTCTTCGCTTAGGTCTTCGGGGACGATTCCCTTTGGGAGTGTTGCGTTGGTTTCACCGTCGGTGATGTAGGGGCCGTAGCGGCCGGCAAGTACCTTAACGGGGCCGGCGGCGCCGTTGAGGGTTCCGAATTCCTTAAGCGCGGCGGCTGGCCCGCGTTTGGCGCCAAATCGGGGCTGCTTCAGGATCTCAACCGCAGCATCGACTCCCATCGTTGTTACCGATCGCCAATCTTCGACCGTTCTTCTGTCCTCGCCGCTTTCGACATACGGACCGAATTTCCCGATCTTGAAGAGGATTGGCTTTCCGGTCTCTGGATGCGCGCCAATCGATTTAGGCAGCGAGCACAACAAATCCAGGTCTTCTTGGGACAGCTGCGTTGGATTCACACCCGGCGGGACGCTGATCCAAGTCGGCTTGACCTTTGCTTCGACCTCTTCGGGCGTCCGCTCAACTTCCAGATAGAAGCCTTGCCGATTGCGCACGAGGAGACGCCGGCCCGTGGCGGGATCGATTCCGGCGGACTCGGCTTCCGGACGCTTCTGCGCCAAGATTTCCATCGCTTTTTCGATCGTGAGGTCGGCGGGAGCCAAATCCTCCGGCACATTCGCATACCGCTTGTTGTCGCCATCTCCAACCTGAAGGAACGCGTTTCCGTCCTTGCCGTTCCGCACAACGATCGGTTCACCGGTTTCCGGTGAATCTCCCACGACAAAGGCAGGATACGGAATTTCCCGTTTTCGATCGTCAACCATCTTCTTCAGGCCGGGCTTCTCGGAATCGCCCAAGAAGAAGTCTCGTAGGTACGTCTTCGAGTCTTCTTTCCCCTCAGAAATCTCATCGAGGGCCTCATCCATCCGGGCCGTGAAGCCCAGGTCCATCAACTCTTGGAAGTTGTTTTCCAGAACTTCCATGGTCAGGAACGCTTTGAAAGTGGGAACAAGCTGCTTACCCTGCTTTCGCACATAGCCGCGATCGACGATCACCGAAATGATGGAAGCGTAGGTACTTGGCCGGCCGATACCCTGCTCTTCAAGGCGCTTGATGAGCGTGGCGTCCGTGTACCGGGCGGGTGGCTTGGTTTGATGCCCAAGTGCTTCGACGCCGATCGGGGCGACTTCCAGGCCTTTGGTTAGTGTGGGAAGCTTTCGCTCGTTTGGATCGGCGTCATCATCTCGTCCCTCCATGTAAACCCGGAGGTAACCGTCAAAGGTGATCTGCTTACCTGTTGCCAGGAACGTCAGAGCTTTGCCCTCTGCGTTAGTGGAGATGTCGGCCTCAGTGCGAAGAACGCGGGCCGGCTTCATCTGTGAGGCAACCGTCCGCTGCCAGATCAACGTGTACAGCTTAAGTTGATCCTCATTGATAAACCGGGCTATCTGCTCGGGCCTTCTTTTAATGTCGGTCGGACGAATTGCTTCGTGGGCTTCCTGCGCGTTCCTGACCTTGTTTGTGTATTGCTGTGGCTTGTCCGGAAGGCAGTCTTTGTATTCCCGCTCGATGAAGCTGCGAATTGATCCCAATGCCTCGCCGCTCAGCACGAGACTGTCGGTGCGCATGTAGGTGATTAACCCCACCTGTTCGCCGCCAAGGTCGATACCCTCGTAAAGGCCCTGAGCGATTCGCATCGTCCTATCGGCGCTGAAGCCGAACTTGCGGTTCGCGTCCTGCTGAAGTGTTGTGGTCATGAAGGGCGCCGAGGGTCTGTCGAAGCCCTCGGTCGTCTCCAACCGGGTAACCGTATACGGCCGAGCCTTTCTCGCGCTACCGGCAAGCTCTTCAGCGAGCTTCTGGTCGAGCAGGACAACCTTCTGGTCCTTGCCGAGTTTGAGCTCACCCGTAGTGTCGTCGAAGTCACTGCCTGTAGCAACTCGGACCCCATCCAAAGCTTTAAGATCCGCGGTGAACCGCTGCTTCGCGCTCTCAAGCTCAACACGAAGGTCCCAATAGGAAGCCCCGCGAAAGTTTCTTCTTGCAACTTCCCGCTCGACGATCAATTTCACGGCAGGACTCTGAACGCGGCCCGCGCTCAGGTTCTTCGTGACACGCGACCAGAGCACTGGAGAAAGCGTGTATCCGTACAGCCGGTCTAGGATTCGTCGGGTTTCCTGCGCTTCGACAAGGCAAGAATCGACCTGCCTCGGCGTGTCCAAAGCGGCGAGGATTGCCGATTTTGTAATCTCATGAAAGGCAATTCGCTTGATTTGAACGTTCTTGCCTGGCTTGAGAACCTCGAGAAGGTGCCACGAAATGGCCTCGCCCTCTCGGTCTTCGTCAGTGGCCAGCACCAGCGTATCCTTGCCCTTCATCGCCTCCTTGAGGCGCTTGACCTGTGCCATCTTCTCGGGAGGAACCTCATAAAACGGCTCGAAATTGTTGTCGATGTCGACGGCGTAGTCTGACCACCATTTCTTTCGGTGCTCTTCGGGCAACCCCTTGGCGTTTGGCATCAAGTCGCGGATATGCCCCACGCTGGCTTCGACCTCGTAATCGCCACCCAGGTAGCTACCGATAGTCTTCGCCTTAGCGGGCGATTCGACGATGACGAGTTTCTTTGCCATTATGTTTTTCTTACAGCCGTCTGCGGCGGTTCATTTACCTGTCTCAGAAGTTACGACGGCGTTTCTTCGCGAATCGCTGACATCAAGACTAATCTCTAGGGCCTTGGCACTCTACTTTCGCCGGGATGCGTGTGTCAAGCAGCAATTTTTGTTGACGCAATCGCTCCGACAGCACAATCTACGGAAAATCGACGTCCCATGAATGAAGGCGCGAGAATGGTAAAACCTTTCAAGGGTCCTGCACCATTGCTGCCAATTTGGCAGTATTAACTTTGGTTTTCCATGAGACACTTGGCAGTTCTGTGCGTGATCGGCGCCTCGTCCGCATGCTTTGCGGATACCACCTACCTTGGGCTCTACCTTCAAGGCAACAAGATCGGCTATTCCTCCTATC
>Ga0206814_10087_pt1 | contig 25537 bp, 21 predicted proteins | sample Alteio_BWOrgCont_90_FD_152850 | JGI IMG/M metagenome (GOLD analysis project Ga0206814, IMG submission 152850) | Enriched cells from forest soil in Barre Woods Harvard Forest LTER site, Petersham, Massachusetts, United States -... | ecosystem: Environmental > Terrestrial > Soil > Temperate forest >...
AGACCTGTATCGCCGTCATCTCCGAGGGGCTGCTCCATGTTGAACAGAAAGCCGTACTTAACGGCGCCATCCGTTTCGGTCGCGGTGATGTTCGGAGGTTGACCCGTTCCTGCCGCTTGCTCTAGGGCTTGGCGATAATTCCCCATGTGCGCCATATTGCGGTAGGCGATCCAGCGCACCGTCGACGGATCCTTTCCTTTGATCAGGGTGGGGTTGTAGTCGAATTCGATCTGATCTCCCTGATCTTGCGACCAGTGAGTAGCCAACACCGGTCCATTTGGTATAACCGGCATTTCGAATGCCCCGGCTCTCAAGGCCCAAGTAGGATGGATCCATTCAATGGCGCCGCCGTCGGAATAACCCCGCGTATCTGCCGCGTAGTCATAGGCGGCGTTGTTGATGAGCGCCCAATTCATGAACTGCGTTCGAGTGTTGTTCGAGTATGAATTCGAGTCGAAAATATCGGTGGTGGACATCTTTCCAGCCGAAATGACAATGCGATCCCTAGGAGCCTTGCCGCCTATTTGATTCTCGCCGGCGGCAACTTTGGTGATGCCCCGGCCGGTTGAAACTGTCCAGCGCGCGAAGTAACGTGCAGGATAGGGCGACTCGGGCAGGGCGCCGATGCCGAAGCCGGGTACTCGCAGAACATCGCCGTTAGGAAATCCGGCTATTCCGACCGCGTTTCCGATTCCCGTTCCCCTTGCCATTTCCGGGTCGACGTACAGTTCCAAGCCGGGTGTGGGGCGCCAACCAAGAAACAAAGTGTATGTGTCTGTCCAGTCGGTCGCCCATGTCGATGGGTCGCCCAAGCTGTTCGGTCCGGCATAGGGGGCGTGGAAGGGAAGCAGGGTTTGGGGAATGATCGTGATTTGGCCGCCGACAAGGTAATTTTTTTCCTTATCTTTTGTCGCCTCATGTGTCGGCTGCCCGGCGGCCGAAGCCGGCATTTGGGGCGCCTGGACCGGCCCCTGAGCAAGCGATATGCAGCCCAATGCGAGCATTGCGCATGTGCTCCCGAGGAGCCTGATTGGTTGATTCCTATTAAGTCGCGTCATAGTGTGTTTCCTTGGTGTGGGGCTACCCAACAAGCGGGGTTCGACACGACGGGGTGCCGGACACGAAAACGTCGAAAGGGCGTTCAGAGCAAGGCGCTCCGAACGCCCCTTCCCTTAAAAGGAGGGCTCCCTGATCGAAAGGTCAGGTTCGGAAGCTCAGCGCTTCGTTAGCCAAAACCCACGCACTAAAGCAGCACGAGGGAGGTTCTGATTTTTGGTTTGTGCTACTACTGTCGTGTTCCATTGCTTTGCCACATCCTTCGGTGCCTGCATCGCATGCCACTCAAAGGTCGTACACAGGGGAATATACCGCCTCAAATAAGTTGTGAAGTACTGAGAAATCAAATCACAGTAATTTAACTGCGACCACTTACCGGGGTGGAATCTTGTCTCCGCCGGTGGATTGGCCCACAGCATTCGAAGGAGGCTTTCCGGCGTGCTTTACGAGGTCATCGAGTGCATCCATCGCTGCCTGCAAGAAGCTGTCCCGGACTTCCTTCGGAAGATCGTCGAAACCGAGATTGGCCGCCTCGAGCTCAACCTCTTCGACGGAGAATCGGGCTCTCAAGCCGGAGAATGGAAACAGGTCCGCACTAAACAACGCCTTAGTTCCGAGATCGTACGGTCCATACGAGCGAATTTTTTCGAGCATCTGCTTGCCATCGGGCAGCTTGTCAGGTTGTCCTGGAGAGAACTGGAGGGCGAGTTGGGATGCGAATGACGCGTACATACCGGCGACTTCCTTTATCTGCCGATACATATCGTTCGTAGGGTCGTGGTTCGGATCCGAGTGGGTTCCGAGGGGGCAGAGCGCCGGCGCCAGTTCCGTTCCGACCGCCAAAACCGGCCGATAGGGTGGCGATTCGACAACGACAGCTGGATCAAGGAGGGCGGCAGCCAGTTTTTGATCCGATTCGAATCGCAGCCATCCGTCGTTGATGCCGCGGTTGATGAGGGTATTAAACGGCTCGGAGTGGGCGTCGATATTAACTGGACCTGTGGCATCGCCAGTCGCTTCCATCGCGGCGCCAATCATCATAAGCGTGCCATTCCCTTTATTGAGAGCATCGGTTTTGTAGTGGGGCTGCGTGCGGACGATTGCACCGATTACCCGGTCGGCGACATGCGATTCATCTCTGGGAAACATGTGATAGTAGGAAGTTGCGATATCCCTCATGTCGATCTTCTGTTTCCCAAGGAGTTGACGAACCTGGTCGGCGAGCTTAGTGCGGTCGCATGTTTGTCGATCGGCCAGGAACGGCTGTTGGGGGCGGAATACGCTCACGCCTGCAAGATCCATTCGTTCAAACTGACTCTTTTCGTCGGCGAGGCTCCGGAAGGCTGCCACATTGATCTTCTCGCCGGAAATGCAGCCGCTCGCAACGTCCAACAGGTCGTCGCTAAGAATCGCCGTGAACCCCTTTCCTGCGGTCTCCGATGCCATTTCCTGGAGACCCAGGCGAACCGCGCCGTCAAGCGGATCAAATTTGTCGGGCTGCTTCAAGCACGGGGGAAACTGCTCTTTCGGGGTGGGACGAAGAACTCGGTGATCCCCGATGAAGCGCTCCACCGCTAGCTCCGAGGGACTAAGCGAGCGCCAAATAGGCTCGCTGTTATTGGAGGATGCGGCGAGCCGGGAGTAAGACAAGAGGATAGGTCCCGCCATATTTAAGATGAAGGGAGGTCCGCTGTACCGGGAAACAATGTTGCCGGCGCCATCGTACACGCAGAGTCGAAACTGGATGCCGCCCGCTTGTTCGAAGGTGAACCGGGTGGGTCCCGACGTCGCCGAGTTGCCGTCGAAGGCGGATTGGGAGCGGGCATACGCGTCGAGCAGGGCGTCTCCGTCCGGGCAGGACAGCTGGCTCGCTTGGGGAAGATTGCTCCAGATCCTGCGTTCTTCCGGGCCGACGGCCGACAGCTTGTCGATGCCGATGTGCGCGACGATGTCGTGGTAGAGAACGCCCACCGGAGAAAACTCGTTGGGATCGACGGTTACGGTTATCGGAGCGTGATCCACTGCATCCCGGTGGCTGGGGTCCTGCAGCTTCTTGAGCTGCTCCTGGAGCAGCCGGTTGTAGTGAGCAACCTGGGCAGCACTACTCCCGTATGCGGCCGCGACTCTCGCATGTTTGTCGCACTCGATGAGCCATTCGCCAAGCTGCTTCTTCCAAAGACCTTGCGCTTCGGCCAGCATCTTTCGCTCGTCCTGTGTCGTACGCGTGATGCGGATACCGCCGTCGCTACGGACGACGCTCGCCCTCAGCCCTAAGGCCAACGAGTCGGCGACCTCATCGACGCTCATCGACCGTCGGTCGACAAACACAGGGAGGCCGGCCAGCGCGCGGTCTACCGAGATGCTTCGACCCGATTCTGTGGCGAGGCGCGCGGCAAGAGATTTGAGCGTTTCCACGTGCGCCTCTTCCGCCTGCTTCAAGGTTGCAGTCGGGAGGGTCGCCGCGAAAGCGGAGAACAGTAACAACAGGCTCATAGCAGGGTCTCCGGACTTAGGGCGCCGCCAACAAGGCGAAGAACTCCTTAGTTTTCATTACACTAAAGTGTAGGGTAGCGCGTGTTTATTCAGGAAATCGAGCCTAAGCCGATATTCCCCAGCGCTTCACGAATGGAAACAGATCGCTTGAGACAAGGTGAAGGCCAACCCAGAGCGAAAACCACTGCACTCCGAGAACGGGGATTAGCCAGTTGAGCGTGGTGTTGCGCGCGACCGCGTACCCGAGTGCCACTATGGCAACGTTCAGCCCCAGAATCGAGAGGGGGCGTAGATAAACGTCTTTGAATCCGGTCCGCGCGTTGGCGGCGAAATAGCTGCCCAGATAGTGGAAATAGCTGCCGGCGGCGATGTGAAAAACATACACGCCGGGAGCAGATAACGCATACGGCATAAACGGCGATTCTCTTAACGCCGAGATCGTCGCGGGCTCGGGCCAGGGCGTTGCTCTGGCCACGAAAAGCGTAAACGAAGTGCGCCCAACCTGCCCAGGCTACGCACGCGTAGACGTTGACTACCTCCAGGGAAGTGCGTCCCGACCAGAGGCCGACATCGGATTGAGGCACAAGCTTAAACGGCAGGGCAAACGTCAGACCGACGATCACAAACGTCAATCCAAGCGCAGCCGCCGGCCGGGAAGGCGATACAGCAAGTGCTTCCGGCATGTTGAAGTAGGAACGATACAACCCTCGACATCGTTCAGGGCATCCGGTCGGAGTTTTTTCCGCCCGTCGTCCGATCACATCGTAGAATGAATCGTGTTTTTGTTGGGCATCGCTCTTGCGTTATCCGCTTCTGCCGCTCCGAGGACCGACCTTGAGGCGGAACCGTTCCCGAGGATAGGGATGCTATGGTCGGCCTATGACGGCCCGGGGACTTACTGGGAGAAAGCACGCAAGTATTCGCTCGCTTTGATCGGTACGGATTCACTCGGCTTGAGGTGGCAGCCTAACCGGTTCCCGGCCGTCGCCGAGTCGTTTCAACCGGAGACCCTGTCGCCGGCGATGCAGACCTTGACCGGCTTTAACCACGACCGGCCCACATCGCAGGTGATTGTCGAAACGTATTACTTCGAAGCCAATCAAGGCGATTACCCGGACGACAGTCCGTGGTGGACCCGCGATAAAAACGGCAAGCGCATCACATTTTGGGAAGGCTGCTATGACATGAACGTCGATGACCCTTCCTATCGGGCCCACATCGCGCGGCGCATCGACGCCACCGACCAAGCCGGAGGGCCCGGACTCACAGGCGTTTACTTGGACAACTTGCGCTTCGAACCCGCTGCCAAACGCGGCTGGATTCAGCTCATGCAAATGCTGCGGAAGGCCCGTGCGGACCGCTTTATCATGGCGAATGCGGGATGGGACAGCACCGACCTCGAATGGATCGCTCCGTACCTGAATGGGATCATGTACGAGGATTCGGTCGACCACACGAAAGACGGCGATCAGGAGGCTTTTTACAAGCGGGTTCAAAAATACGACGCGCTCCTGCGTGGGTCCAAGCGAAGCATCGTGGAGGTGTTCGGCAAACGAAATGACTCCGATAAAGCTTGGCGAGAACTCATCCGCACCTTGGTTTACACCAACGACTGCTTCTTGTATTCGGACAGCACCTACGGCCATCGGCATTCGTGGCGTCCCGAGTGGGACCCGAAGCTCGGCCTCGCCATCGATCCCCCGCAGACGCCCTGCGGCAAGCTAGTTTCTCGCCGCTTCCAACACGGCCTGATATTCTGGAACCCGACCAACGCCGCAAAGTCGGCGCCCCTCACCGCGCCGATGGTCGACGCCCGCACCGGCGAGTCCCGTTCGACCGTCGATCTCCCGCCCAAGACCGGCGTCTACCTTATTTCGGCTTCTTAGCGGACCCTAGCGCTTGCGTATTCCCAGGACGTTTGGAATTGGCCAGGGCTTGGTGTTCAGGTCGTTTTCTTGAAAGCCCGTCTCGTAGCTGCCGAAGGACTCGGTTTCCGTGCCGCCTGCTCGAATGTATAACTGAGCCTCGGGTCCGCCTTCAAGATGTTGGGCGGCCACTACGCCGATCCCGGACTGCAGAAGCATCCGGTCGAAATCGTGCATGGTCATAGGTGTGCGCGAGAACACGAACAGGATGCGGCCTTTCCGATCCTCGGCCAATGCGGCTTCGCTCCAGCGTTTCTTCGATTGGGCCCACACGTTTTTGCCCGGCCGTTTGATCAGTCTTAGGTTCTGGACGATAGAGCCATAGTTTTTACCAGCCATCGACATGGTATCTCGTCTCTTGTCCACGTCGAGGATATGAAAGGGTTGAAGGTTTGGACGAGCCGGGTCGAACGCAGCAATCGATTCGTACGCGTTCCGTCGCGATGTATAGACCTTTCCCCGGTGCCGCACATATCCCAGATGGGTCACTTCGTCGGTTGCGAACATGCCTGCGTTGATTGCTGCCACTAGCCGGTAGGTCTGGCACCATTCCTTGGCGGTTTTCATTTTTTCGCCAGTCGTGCTCGACCCCAAGAATTCGAGACTCCAAAGCCGGGGGTCGATCCGCAGCACTTGGGCACCGGATTCGATTGTCGCTAAGTCCAGCCCCTTGTCGAGGGTCCTCCAACTCACTGCGGGCGCCGACTTCTGGGCTGCGGCCAGACCTAGCAATAGGAGGAGGGGGTGCATTTCGCCTAGCAGCCGCCACAGCAGTCGCAGCAGGATAAGGCTTCGCACATGCAGCAATCGCATGCGCAGTCACTGCAGCAGTTACAGGCGCACGCCTCGCAGCAGAAGCAGCAGCCCGGACGCGCCCCGGGCTCGCGGAATCGGCGAGAGCTCGTTCGCGTTCTCGATCGCCCCATCATGTTTAACTGGGTCGCACCCAGCAAGATGGGAGCTAGATTCGTTCTGAGGCGCGCCGCGAAAACCCTTCGAAGGGAGTCTTCGATTGGCATCGCCCGCAGGTATTCCAGCATCTGCGCCTGCTTGTCGCGGAGGATCACGGTGGCTTCCTCGCGCGAGGTTCCGGTGGCGCTCAAGGCGTTGAAGGCGCCTTTCTTGGCGTCCTCTTCCTGATCTTGGACGGCGTCGACGATATAGGCGATCTCGCCGAAGACGAAGCCGAGATTTGCCATGGTTTCCAGCGTCTGTTCGTCGGCCCCCGTCTTCACGGCGCCGTGGCGAAAAACAAGCCGGGTGACATCGGCGGTCGGCTCCGCGAGCCGATCCAATTTGGGGCAGGACTCCTTTTCCCGATCGATTTGCCGGGACATCACGGAGTACAGTTCCTTGAGGGGAAACTGAAACGCGGCGAGGGACAGCCCGGCCTTTCTAAACTCGCGCGAGTAAAGCCAACGGGCGAGGCGATATACCTTCGATCCGGTATCCGCAATATGGTCGAGAACCTTGATCTGGACGAGGACCACGTTCGCCGTCGCCGCATATTTAAGGGCCCACGGGATCTGCCCTTTCGACGGCAGCGATAGACAGTTTCTCGAAACATACGAGGGAGCGAACGCGGCCGGCTGCGGCTGCAGGGCGGTGAGCATCTCTCCGAGGAAGACCGCGTCGTAATTGAGGAAGACCCGAGCCTTCTGCCCATACATCCGTCCGATGCTCTTGCACGTTCCGCAGTAGTGAAGCCGCTGAAGCTCCTTCTGCTCAGCGGTCTTATTGCACGAACACGACTTCATCAATCCGAACATTGGTGGCACCCTCGATCAAACGCGATCTCAAACCTGAGATGTTGAGATTATCACGTTGGAACGATGCATGGGTTGCGCTAGTCCTACTTTATCCCACCAACAGCTTGCTCGAACGCGGCTTTGCCGCCGACTACGGGCAACTGGATGTGGGTCGCGTCGAGGTCTATGGTTAGCTTCGTGCCGGGCGTGGGCCAGAGGGTGAAGTCTCGGTCGCTGGAGAGGATCATCAGGGCGATACGTTTGCCTACCGGGATGATTTGGTCCTTCGGCTCGAGGTCGAAGGTTAGGTTTACGAACTGGCCGGGCTTGAGGGGGACGCCGGGGAGCATCGAGTGGTAGTCGCCGCCGTTCTTGAGCGATCGATAGTTCTGAGGGTCGGCCCAGCCTCGGGTTATGAGGTTGGCGGTACTGATGGGTCCGGGAGTCCAGGGAAGCTGCACCAGGTAAACGGAGAGATTTGCGGCGGGCGCGCTCAAGGCGAGACGGAGCGTCACCCGCGCGGCGCCGGAAATGTGAACGGGCGCCGTCAGCTCAGGGGTGGCGTAAATAAGCCGGTTCGGCGAATCGGCGGCCATGGCGAGCGAAGGCGCGTTGAAGGATACATCGTCGATAAGCTCTTCCACTCCTTGCTTTGGCGTTGTGACGGTAGAGAGTCCGCCTGCGGATCTGCCGCCTGCGCTGGGAGATAGCGTCACCGGCGCCGCATCGGGAAGCGGGAAGTCGGGATATGGAGTCGGTGGTCCCGGGCGCCTGGAGGGAGTTGCGCCGGGCGCCGGTTCTCGCACGATGTAGGCTTTCGGGCCATTTTCAACTCCGTTCTGGACGTCGTAAAGGAAGCGCGTGAACCACTTGTTCATCAACTCCATGGGGGGCGGACCGCCGTGCCCGCCCTGGTGGAAGTACTGGATCAGGGGCACTCTGCCCTTGACCGCTTCGCTGATGCGGGTGCTGTGCTCGGGGACCACATTCCAATCGTTGAAGCCGTGGGCAATGAGTACGGCGCAACGGATGTTCTTCGCGAACGGAAGCAGGTCGCGTCCGGCCCAGAAGGCGTTATAGTCACCCGTCTTGCGGTCGATGCCATTGGCGATCTCGCCGTCACGGTAGAGCTGGTCCGAGATGACGCGCAGGGCGGGATCGCCGCTGTTAATGAAATCGAAAAGCGAGTCGACATCCTCACCCAGATACCCTCCCGGGCTCCGTACGAGTCCGTTCGAGCGGTAGTAGTGGTAGTAGGAGGTGTTGGGCGAGATAGGAATGATGCATTCAAGGCCTTTCACGCCGGTGGTTGCTGCTGCGACGGGAATGGTGCCGTTATACGATGTGCCCGTCATCCCCACCTTGCCCGTGCACCATTTTGCAAATACCTCGGTCTGCCCGTCAATCGATGTAAATCCTTTCGCTCGGCCGTTCAGCCAGTCTATGACCGCTTTAGGCGCCAAGCGCTCGGCGGGACCACCGACCGTGACGCACCCACCCGAAAGTCCGGTGCCGGGGGCTTCGGAGTGTACGACCGCGAAACCTCGGGGAACCCATGTTGACACGAGCGAATTCGAAATGATGGGTCGATTCGGCATGAAGCGGATGGCGGGGTGAACGGTGCGAGGAGTCGGCGCCGCCCCCAACTCTTGATGAACGTCCCAGTCGATTCCAGGCGCGTCCCCTGTGCCGGCAAAGTATGGCGAAGACTCGTAAATGACGGGTACCCGCAATCCCTCGGTGTCCGTTTGCTTCTGCCGCGTGACGTCGACATGCACCCGATCCCGCTTGCCGTCGTGATCGGAGTCGAATTCGGTTTCAACCCATAGGCTCTCGTGGATCCATTCGGACGAATTCGCAAATGCAGGCACTACCTGCGCTTGTCCGTCGACGAAGACCGGCTTGGCGGGAGCCGCTTGCGTTTGACCTGAAGCGGCGACAACAGCAATGACGAAGAGAAAACCGAAGCCGATCTGAGCGGGCCATTTTTTGGCAGAAGGGGTCACGGTTGGATTATAGGACAAGAGTTCATCAAGCCGCGCTTTGGTGAGAAGAATGCCATCGCCGTGACCACACTCACATAGTTCGCCTGGAACTAGTGATGCTTCTTGTTATGCTTGTGCGCCAGGTACGCGGCGCCGAGGCCGGTTAGCACGGGGTGGCGTTGAAGCACATTCTTGCGGCCTCTCTTACCCGTGTGCTTGGCGATTTCATAAGCGCCGACGCCGGCGAGGGCAGGAGAAATGTGGTGCTTCTTATGTGTCTGCGCCGCCGCCGGAATCGCCGAGATTCCGCTTGCCAAAACGAGGCCTGCACACATATAGGTCTTAAACTGCTTCATCACGCGGTGAGACGGCGCATCTTGCTTGTGGGTTTCAACCAACTCGGCTTTAGTCTTATTGGCGAGAGAATGCGACGGATATGATAGAACGCGCGGGAAGGAGAACCTCGGGTTTGCTTGACTCGGTTAGCGTTTGGCGGTAGGACTTCAGCGTCGGCTGCGTCGCCGTCAGTTCGCCAGACAGCGATCGGATGACGGCGGACTTTGCTCGGAAGCTTCCTAGAGAGATGCGGGCGGTAATGTCTTGGCCGGTTGGGTTGACGATAGTCAATGCAAGATGTCGGCCATCCTCGCTGATGGTGGCTACGGCGTCGAGATCGCTTTGGGCCTCGATTCTTCGCGGTAGGCGATCCCGAGACAACAGTTGTTGCGCGTGGGCCGGCGGCATCATCCATGCGCGATCGGGGGTGAAGAAGACGGTGCCTTGGTCCCAGCCGTTGTCGTTTTGATGCCACGGCTGAAGAGCGTTAGCGGTGCAGTCGGCGAGGACGAAGTCGCCGTGGCGACGGGTGGCGTTGATCGCGCTGGCGTGCCCGAGAGCGCGTTGGAGGTCGTGGCGGTTGCCGTTTTCTTCGAAGACGACGGCTTTGAGAGTCGTCTTGGCGTTCCAGGTTTTGAAGAGCTGTTGGGCACGATCGAGGTCGCGATCGATGGCCGCGCCGGCGTTGGGGTCATCGCACCAGAAGTGGAAGTCCCATGCGGCGGCGGCGCCGTCGATGGCATCGAAGACCGTCTTCATCTGCGGCCCACCGGGAACCCACCAAGCTCCGCAGACGAGCTTTAGGCTGTGGTTTCGACTGTGCATCGCCGCCGCCAAAAGGCGGAAGCGATCGGCGTAATACGCCATCGCGGCGGGGCTAGGGTTGCCGATTCCCTCCTCGTTGCCAATTTCGATATAGTCCAACTTGTAAGGTGCCGGATGGCCGTCCTCGGCACGTCGCCGACCCCAAGGGTTGGTTGCCGGCGCGGACAGGTAGTCGGCAAGGTCGGCGGCGTCTTCCGGTGTTTCCTCGACGTTCAGGGTGAACGCTGCCCCTACTTTCGCCTTTTCGCAGAAGCGGAGGAAGTCGAAGATGCCGAAGCCGTTTGTGGACGAAGGGTACCAGTGGCCAGTATAAGCCGGCCGCAAGTCGGGGTCGCCGATCATGTTCTTCCAGCGGTAGCCGGACACGTTAACCATCGTGCCGCCATAACGCAAGAACGTGACGCCGCTTCGTACCAGTTCATCGGCGATATCCTTTCGGATCGGTAGGCCGGAAAATCGATCTTGAGGGGCATCTAGAAGGACAGCTTGATCGACCCAAAGCTGCCCGGGCCGGTCGATCCAGAGCGCGAACCGCGCGTTGGGATCGGAGGTACTCGGATTCAGGCGAAAGGCCGCCTTCGTCCAATTTGCTCTGGATTTAACTTGCTGGGAGGCGTAAATCCGGCTTCCGTCGGAGCTTTGAAGCGCCACCTTTACCGGTCCGGCATTTCCCTTGACGTAAACGCGACCGTCCATCGGATGGCCCTTCCGCACGGAGATGCCCCAGCGGTTGAGCCCGCGGTTGGCGATTCCGACACGGCCAAGGCCGCCGGTATCCACGATCTTTTGGCAAAGCTTTCCGTTGAAGGCGCCCTCTTCAACCGCGTACTCCCCTTTGGCGGTGCCGGTGAGGACACGATCCCACACTCGGCTGACGCCTTCGCCCGCCATGCTCGTGGGCGCGGTTTGCCTATCGATTTTTACGTTGCGAAATGTGGCGTCGGCGAGCCATGTTCTCAAAGCGATGCGGCCTGTTAATATCGGATTCTCGGCGTCGGTGTAGTCGATCCGGGGTTGGGTTTCACCATCGAGAAACACGCGAAGATGTGGGCCAGACATCGCCACCCGCATGTGGCGCCATCGGCCGGGAACGAGATGGGCGGGCACTGCCTGCAACGACTTGAAGTCGTTTCGATGCTTGCCAAGGATGATGCTCTGTTGCTTGGGGCTGAGGGAAATCTCGTAGCCGACGAAATCATCGGCGCCTACGCCGGCCTTGGACACTCGGACGAGCAACCCCGCATTCTCGCCCAAGTCGTTTGAAATAAGGATGTCGGCTTCGACCTCGCCGTCCCGAAGGTCAGCCATCTCACGCACGAGTTTTGAGCCGCCGCCGCCGTGAACGTGAATCCCATCGCCGTCTGCCGACCATCGTCCGTCGTAGATCCGCCAACCTTTTGGGCTTGTGCCCTGAGGCGGTTCTTCGAAGCTCTCACCAAGAATTCGTTGCGCGTAAAGCCCGCCGTAAACCTCGTGGTTGACGTCCTCCAAACACGCTCCGTACATTGCTGGTGAGATCCGGTTGAGAATCCGGTCCGGATTCACCGTGATCTGAACCGGGGTCAACCAGAACGGAAAAATCAAGCAGGGACCTCGACGCGGCGGCCTGTCTCGCAAGACAGGATGGCGGCATGCGCAAGCCTTAGCGCCCTGAGCCCGGCACGGGCAGGAACGGGAGGCTCTTCTCCCTTCACGAAAGCCGCTAACGTCGCGTCGATATAGCGATCGAAGGTTCGATGGAACTCGCGATCGAGGTCATTGAAGTAGCCCGCCTGCCACGTCTCGCCGAGTTCGTTTCCGGTCGAATGGAATGTGTAGCGGCGAACCGTGTCTTCGATGACCACGCGCCCCTTCGTGCCGCTCACCTCGATTCGTTGGGTGTCGGGGTAGGCGTAGGAGGTTTCGTACGAACCGACCAAGCCGCCCACCGCTCCGCTCGCAAACCGTAGCGAAAGAGCCATCGTCATGCGGGCGTCGGTGAATTCGGCTGAGATCGCGGCGATGGGGCCGCAAAGGTGCTCCAGCATGTCGAAACCGTGGCACTGCGTCTCGATGAGGTTTGCGAACGGATGGTCGCTGGAGCCCTCGCCACCAAAGCGCCATGTCGTAAAAACCGCGTCGCCCAACCGGCCACTATCGATTGCCTCTTTTGCGAGTTGAACCGGCTTGGCGTAGCGGTGGTTGAAGCAGATCGCGAAGAATCGGCCACCGGCGGCATTCAGCAGCTTCTCGGCTTGTTCGATCTCGAAGGTGAGCGGCTTCTCGACTAAAAGCGGATATCCACGCTCGATCACGCGCATCGTGGGCTCGAAATGGCCCTGATTGGGGAGGCAGAGGCTTACGAAATCGGGCTGCTCCCGATCCAGCATCTCATCGAGATCCGTATAGGCGCGGACGCCGAATTCATCGGCTCGTTTCTGAGTCCGCTCCGCGGTGCGACCGGCAATGGCGACGAACTCAACGTCAGGGTGGGCGGCAAAAACCCGCGCATGTTGCCGCCCCCAACCGCCCGCGCCCACGAGGGCGACTTTGATCATTGCTCGATGACCACCTTGCCGGTGCTGCCTCCCCAGAAGAGCTCAAACGCGTGCTGGATCTCATTCACACCCATGCGGTGGGTGATGATCTGTCCCAGGAAATCGCGGTTCGCGCGCAGGAGCCGATAATTCTCCTCAAGCTCGTGGTAGGCAAAATACTCGCTGCCGATCAAGGTCATCTCTCTGAACACGAAATCGCCGTAAAGGCTTTTGATCGTCAGACCGCCGCCGTGGGCCACGCTCACCAGCACACCCCTGTGCGCCAAAAGCGCCATGCACTCATCCCGCACGTCCTCCCTTCCCGCGGCATCGATGACCACATCGGGCGCATCGATTCCATGCCGTTTGAGGCCTTCGGCAAGCGTCGTTTCACTCGTGAGAACGGGAAGCCCGCCCAGCCTTTCCGCCATCGCCAGGCGATAGGGAATGATGTCGGATATGACGATCGGTACATCGGGCCCGAGGATGAGTTTGGCCATCGCGAGGATGCCGAGACCAACCGGTCCCGCGCCGGGAATGAGGATCGAAGTGATGTCGTCGTGAGCGCGCTTGGCCCGTTTGATGGCGTGGCCACCGGTTCCCATCACATCGAGCAGGAGCGTCGCCTCGGTCGGGGTGATGTCGCTGTCCACGGGAAAGAAGATGCTCTCGTTGATCAACTCATATGCGCCGTAGCCACCGTCGCGGTTAAAGCCCATGTCGGCCCGCTTCGCGAGGCATTGGTTGGTGTAGTTCGACCGGCAGTTCCGGCACTCGCCGCAGAAATCCATCAGGAAGATGCCACCCGACGTGCCGACCCTCGTCGTCGTTCCAGGTCCGGCGGCCACAACGGTTCCTGCCGCCTCGTGGCCGGGAGTGACGGCGGATCCTTGCCAGTACTGTCCCCGCTCGCTGCCGCACAGGGCATTCGCGTGAACCTGGATCAAAAGTTGACCCTCGCCCGGCTGGGGAACCGGCTTTTCGATCGTCTGGATCTTGCCGTCACCGATGAAGTGAGGCACGGTCATGGTGCTGGGAATATTGGACATGGTTGTTATTGGTCTCCAGATTGCTGCGAAAGCCATACGGCCATGCGTACCGGGCCGCGATTTCCGTTGGCGTAAAAGGGGATGGCAGTGAGCGATTTGCCGTGCTCATCGGCAAACTTAACGGCGACAATCCCGCCCAGCCGATCCGGCCAAGACTCAGTTGAGAGCGCGACAGCCGAGTTCAGGATCGGATTCGAAGGGTTATCCGCCGACTCGAAACAGTAAACCAGCGGACCTCGCATAACGGCGGCACGACCTTCGTTTTCCGTCACTCTGGGGTCCGCCTTGACGGCACGAGCAGGCATAGCCAAGTCAAGTTCGACGGTGTCGCCTTCCTTCCATGTACGCTCGATCCGGACGTAACCTCTTGTCCGTTCTTTCGTCGGTATGTCGCGCCCGTTGACCGTCACCGTCGCGGCCTGGCACCAGGCGGGGATGCGCAGCATCAAGCCAAACTCGGTCTCGGCGGCCGGCTCGACGGCGATTCTAACCGATCCCTTCCAGGGGTATTCGGTCTTCTGACGGAGGACAACCTCCGTTCCTTTGACGGTCATCGTGCCATGGCCGCCGACATAAAGGTTGACGTAGGCTGAATCAGGGTCGGTCGCGTAAATATAGCCAGGCATCGCGCTCATGATCTTGAGGAACATCGGCGGGCAACATGGGCAGCCGTTCCAGGACCAGCGCTCCCGGTTTTCGTCGGCAACAAGTGGATTCTGATAGTTGTATTTATCCCCCGCCAATGAAATGCCGCAGAGAACGCCGTTGTAAAGCGTCCGCTCCAACTCATCCGCGTAACGGGCGTGGCCGAATGCGAGGGCCATGCTCTGGTGGAAGAAACCGGCGCCAACCGCTGCGCAGGTCTCCAGATAGGCGTCATTAGGCAGCGCGTAGTCCGGCCCAAACTTCTCGTCTTGCGCATAAGCCCCGACGCCGCCGGTAATGTGCATGCGCCGGAATACCATGTTCTCCCATAGCCGTTGGGCGGTCTCTCGGTACTCTTTCCGTCCGTTTACTCGCCCCACGGCTGCGACTGCCGAGCAAAGGAGGGTAGCCCGCACCGCGTGACCCTCGATCGTATCTTGCTCGAAGACCGGCTTGTGGTCCTGAGCATACGCTCCCCAAGTGGGCCGGCCCTTGTCGTAATCGCGATACGCCCGCACGAAAGCCTCGGCTTTCGCGCCATCCGCCTCCCAGTCGGGAGCGCCGATATGGTGGCCGCGCGCCTCGATCCATCGCTCGGCGAGCCTAAGGTACGTCTCCTTTGCCGCCGCCCCGGCGATCTTGAGTTTAGGCTGCTCTCTCAACAGTTGATAAAGACCGAGCATCGCCTCTTCGGGCAGTTCGTGGGACGGCACCAGCGTGGCTTTTGGAGATACCTCCACGACCTTCAGGACTAAGGTCGTTACGCGAACCGCAACTTCCAGCAACTTCTTTTTGCCGGTGGCGCGGTAGTAATGGACGCCGGCATCCACCATCGCCCCGAGGTTGTAGAACTCGTGCTGCCAGCGCTCCATTCCACCGTTCAACCCCCACCTATGCGCAGGTTCTTGCAACTGGGTGTAAGTGTTCAGGTACCCGTCGGGATCGACCGTGGCTGCAGCGGCGATACGGTCGATATAACCATCCAGCTTTTTCACAAGCTCGGGATCGGGCTGGCTGCGCAAGAAATCGGCGGCGGCTCGGATCATCTCGTAAACCAAGCCGTCTTGCCAGGGATTGCTCGTGTGGCCTCCGGTGAGACCGTCCCGCACGCGATCGAAGTTGTTGAGTGATCCCCCCTCCTGTTCCTCGAACTTGCGGAAGCAGTCCCAGAGGGTGACCGATCGCCAAATATCCCGCTTTGGGGTCCAAAAGCCGTCGTCGATCACAACCCGTTCGATTGGGACGGCGTCAAGGGAGCGAAGCTCTGTCGTTTCGGCTTTCATAACACGCGAGTTCGCTATGGTCACCGGCAAGAGGGTAGCCGCACCGGCGGCAGAGATGCTCTTTAGAAAGACTCGCCTAGAGAATGCCATGTGGGACACTGAGTTTCCTAGTCTATCTTCCTCAATTCGGGTAGCGACTGACGATGAGATAATCCACCAAATTACTGAGTTTCTTTGTCAGGCCTCGCCTGTTCGGTGCGCCATTGGGTTGGGGTTTGGCCAGTCACGCGCTTGAACTGCACCATCAGGTACTCGGCGTGGTCATAGCCCGTCTCCAGTGCGATTCGGCCAATCGGCCAATCGGTCTCCAACAGCAGCTTCTTGACGTGTTTGAGTCGGCAGCCCTGAATCTCGTCGTGAGGCGAGTGCCCGAGCACGGCCCGAAAGCGGCGTTCGAGCGTAGAACGGGACACGTTTGATCGGGCGAGCACATCCTCCACCCCGATCGGATGGTGGGCATTCTCCCGAATGAAGCGAGCGGCCTTTGACACCACCGTATCCGAAATTGCGACCGAGTCGGTGGATTGCCGGGTGACGATCCCTTTGGGTGGAATCAGGATCGTTTGGGCGATCGGCGGCTCGCCTCGCATCAGCCGCTGAAGCAAGTCGGCCGCTTCGTAGCCGATGCGCGCTGCGTCCGGCACGACGCTGGAAAGGGGCGGATCGCACAACGAGCAAAATGTCTCTGCATTGTCCACCCCGATCACGGCGACCTCCTCGGGCACGGCCAATCCCAGCGTGCGGCAGGCGTCAAGCACATGGTGTCCGCGAACATCGTTGCAGGCAACGATTCCGAGTGGCCTCGGCAACGGTTCAAGCCACTGGGCGATCCGGTCCCGCTCCTCCTGCCAAGCGTGCTCGCGAAGCCCACGCCAAGGCGTCCGGAGCGTTGAGCAGGGTTTAACGACTTGCATCACCCCGAGCAATCGGGCGTCGCACCAAGCCTCGCCTTCGAAGCCGCAGTAGGCGATTCGTTCATAGCCCCGTCGCACCAAATGTTGGGCGGCCATCACCCCGAGTGCACGCATATCGGAGCTGATGCGGGGCAGGCCAAGGTCCCCATGGCGATCGTTAAGATCCACCACCGGCTTGCGCCGCTCACGCAAGCTTTTCGCCAGCTCCGGTGTCGTGGAGCGAACAATGATGCCATCGCCGCCCCAGTCAAGCAGCCACTCTGGCGGCGGTGCTTCCAGCTCGCGCTCGTCGAGGAACACAGACCACCGTGCGCGGGTCTCCAGGTACCGCGAGATCCCCCTTAGGATCTCCCGGCCATAGATCACCGAAGTCTCGACGATCAGGGCGACATGAAATCGATGGCCGAACGAATCCATCCTGGATTATTCTCGCGCAATGGTAAAACGGAGTTCCCAATTCTCATGAGATACCCATTTGGAATCATAGGCGCGACCGGAGCCACCGGTCAGCAGGTGGCTATTGCCCTACTGAACGTGGGCGCGGAAGGCATTTTGCTTGGCGGGCGCAACATCTCTCTGTTGACCGGCCTGAGGGATAAATCCAGCGGCACGGTCAGGGCGAGCGTAGTCAACATTGAAAACCCCCAGTCGCTGGATGCCTTCTGCGCCGAAGCACAGACGATCGTGAACTGCGCCGGTCCTGTTTCGGTGCTAGGGGCGCGCGTTGCCGAAGCTGCCCTCCGGAATAAGTGCCACTACATCGACCCCTCTGGGCTTTCCGTCGTGCCCCAGAGCCTGGAACCGGTGAAGGATCAAATCCTGAACGCCGGCCTGAGCTTCGTAAGTTCGGCCGGATGGTCGCCCGGTCTCACCGAACTCCTGCCGGCGTACGCGTATGACCTCGCCAAGGAGAAATTCGGTTCCGTGGAGCGCGTATCGGTTTTTTTCGGCGATTGGGGGCACTGGTCGGATAACGCGGTCGCCGATGTGGTGTCCTTCATGCAGGCGAATAAACGCCGCCCATCCGGCTTGTTCCGTCGGGGGGAATGGAAAGCCGACCGCTCCGCCGCAAATCGAACCGAGAACCTCGGCGAGCCCTTGGTAGAGGGCCGGTTTGCATCGTTCTACACGCCTGAACTCGAATCGCTCGGGCGGGCCATGATCGATGCCGATTTCGGTTCCTGGGCGCATTATTGCGACTCGCAGAGTCAGCGACTCACCTCAGCGGTTGCCATGCTGCCGATCGGCCAGTCGAAAGCGATCGGCATGATCCGGCAAGCGTACAGCGGTTACCAGCAGCCGGTGGGCGGCTTCGCGGTCGCCAAAGCGGAAACCGCAAGCGGACAGCGCTGCACGGTCCTCGCAACTTTTGGCAAAGGTCGCGATTACGAGCTACAAGGTTCGGTAGTGGCAACGGCGGCAAACCTGATCGCCCATGGCAGTTCGGCGCCGGGTGTCCGCTACTTCTGGGAAGCGTTCCATCGCCCTACCTTGATCGAGTGGCTCAAAAGCGAAGGAGTAAGGATCAGCGAGACCTTCGACGCAGGATAATTCTCTCGCTTACTGGATCGTCTCTAGCACTACGGCGGTGCCATAGCAAACCATTTCTGTCATCCCTTGCGCGATCTCGCTCGCGTCGTACCGGCAGGCGATAACGCCGTTGGCGCCGACTTGAGTTGCGTGCCGGATCATCAATTCGTACGCCTCTTGGCGTGAGGCTTCCGCAAGTTCGCTGTAGAGGGTAATGTTCCCGCCCACAATCCCTTGCAAGCTGGCCCCGATGTTCCCGAATACCGATCGGCTTCGCACGGTAATTCCCCGCACCACGCCGAGGTTCCTCGCCACCCGGTAGCCATCAATCCCGTTCGCAGTCGTCACCCACGCGTGAATATCGCTCATATCAACATGATCGCATAAACCAATGAGATTGGCGGCGCTAATCCGGCTTTGCGGTGTGGCTGCCGCTGTTGATCGTCGAAAGGGCCCAGAACGGTTTCGCAAGCGCACCGTCTCCCTGGACCATAGTTGATTTTGGGGCCCAAGCACGCGGACAAGGGAGAATATGTCTTCTAGTGGTTTCGCGCTGTTGCGTACGCTAGTTGCAGGGATCTGACCGCGGAATTCGTGCAGGCGCTTAGGTGCACGTTCGACGCGTCCATATCGCCAATTCGGCGTGCACGTTCAGAGGCACATACTAGAAGCAGATTTTTCCATGATTGCGGAAGTTCCACATCAATTGCGGCAGCAATTGCCGCGCCACATGTGCATCTCCCAACTGTCTCGATGCTGCCATGAAATGTGCTTGTGACTAATTCGAAGAATTCTGCAGGAATCCTCAGGTCGTCCTTTGCCTCGAGATCTGGGGGAACTGTCGATAGAGCGCCCATACGGGCATCCTTCTGGTAAACGTGGAGGCTGTCACTAAAATGGGCGTACGTACCAACATCAACTCCTATGAGACCGGCTATAACCTCTTGTAGCGTAGTGAATTGGACGAAATTGTACGGAACGCCTAAAAAGAGATCATTGCTTCGTAGAATCTGAGTCCACTCTAAGCGACCGTTGCGTATTTTGAGCAGCGAACTCACGTTACAGGGGATGTCTGGTGACCGTGGTGTTCCCTCTGTGCCTGGGAGGTCGAATTCGGGGTAATAGATTTGAAGGACAACTTGCCGGCTTGCGGGCGTCGCTCTCAATGCAGCGGCTGCGCTAACAATCTGGTCAACACCGAATGTGTTTCGAAGGCGGCTCCCGTATGCTCCATGTACCAGCGGGAATTCCCCGACGAATTTGGCGTGACTTCGATTCCAGGGGGTTAGAAACGATAGGCGGTTGTCCCCCCTGAGAATCCAGGCGATCTCGGCGATCGCGAGAGCCGGGCTCATGGGGGGCGTGCGACTAATCACCCACCGCTTTCGAGAGTCAGAGATTTCGAACACTGCGCGCATTGTCTCCTGCGTATTTCCATTTCGGCCAGGTTGGTTCGGCCAAGTAGATACATCAGCTTGAGCTAGCCGCCAGACTTCATCGGCCGAATTTCCCTCGTATAGTTTCACTCGCCCTTCACCCGGACTTGAGTATCCAGTCCCCACTTTGGGGGGAACCAGTACTGAACACTCTCAGAATTAGCGATGTACGACTGCTTTATGCGAGTCCTGCTTCCAATGCCCTCGACTAAGGGATGGGCGACTCGCGCGTACTTGTCCACTTCACAAAACAGGTTTTGACAATCGATTAGCATGAGCGGACGCCCCCAGAGCCCTTGGAAGTCCTCTCCCACTCGTTCAAACTCCTCCTGCTGACTTTCGGTAACCATCCTAATCAAGTCGGTTTCGGATAAGTCGCCTGGACTGGAGAAGCACTTGCGAAGACCACTCTTCGCTCCTGGCCCAGCTACAACGAAGTCCATTTCGTCATAGCTGATAATCTCGGAGTAATTCAAATCGATAGAGAATTGGAATGCCAGAAAGTCACCAAGCAGAGGGTAAGCGCGCAGAAGTGCGAAAACTTCTGAGAACTCCTTCGTTGAAGAAAGCCGTTTTGGCAGACTGTCTTTCATCATCATGTCCAGTAGGCGCAGAAAATTGCAATGCTTGCGGGACTCTCGGAATCCAGGTGCATATGACGGCATGATGTAAGCAGATGAGAACACCCGCTCCCCGCGATCCATCATGGATGTTAGCGCCGCCGCGTAGCGTTCGAAGTCAAAGCCCTCCCAAGTTACGCTACCAAACGCCTTCACTAGCTTTTGCCAAGTACTAATCCGGTTAAAGAACTTGAAGAGCAGAATTCGAAAAACGACTTCGGCAGTCTCAGGACTACCATCGTAAATCACACTTTGGATGAGGAACTGGCTAACCCTGTCTGCGGCTCGATAGGCGTTAGTGAAACGATAAGTTCTCAGAATCGAGTCATCTGTCCACGGCTGTGGTTTACCGGCTGCTCGACGATGGAATACACGCTGCCTTTCGGCCGCAAACTTCCAGTAGGTCGTATAGACTTCGGTGGGCTTAGCTCGACTGAGCTTTGAAAATGCATACGGTGCCGATGGTTTAATTGCATCTTGACCTATCTCAAAGGGCAGTTTCCCTTGCGACAATTTAGCTTTCAAGAGCACCGGCCTTTGTTAGGACGAGAATATTGAGGATCTCCGCGACGATGTGGTCAACGCTTCGTTGCAGAGGCGAATTATTTTGAAAGCGTCTAACCACGTGGCCCTCTCGATTCGCAATGTTTGAGTAGGCAGATTGAAGTGCTAGGGACTGTCTAGTTGCCCGGATCCCCTCCGTCGCCGAGGTTCTTTCGACTAAGTATATTCTTGCGGGCTTCACTTCTCCCCAAGCGAGAAACTCAGCATTTAGGGCTGCTTCTACAATTGGAATCTGGCAGCCGAGCATCTCGGCGTACGCCAGGGTTGACCACCAGAATCTGTCAAGAATGACGACTCGGCCCGCACCAAGAGCGGGTCGAATCCTCCCTACAATCGCGTCGATGTGAGCTGCAATGTGAGCGACCTGTAGAGCATTAGGGTCGGTATTCACTTGTCCGTGATGCAGTGAATAAACCAGCGAGCCTAGTGTTCCAGGATATTCACGGCCTGGAAATGATGCGTACATTGCATCGATTCCGCTGAGTGCTAGGCTTGCCACTATACCTGTAGACAGGGCGGTCTTTCCGACACCATCGGGCCCCTCAAAGACAAAAAGGTGGCCCAGATTCATGGCTCTCCTGCGGTAAGAAACGGCAATCCGAACAGATCGGCGATCTGCTTTAGTGCTTGGTTAACGAGGATCTGGCATTTAGAACGCCATTGCATGTAAATCAGATCAGTGCTTACTTTAACGCCCGCCTTATCGAGCATCTTCACCATGCTTTCATTCTCCGCGACAAGCGATTCAAGAGTAGCCGCCAGTGGGGCTAGGCTAGTAGATTCTCGTGCCCCAGCAAGGAGTCGTACGTTTGAAGCGAGAACGGAAAGACCGTCGATACACACTGGGAAACCATCCCGGTTCATATGCTGAGATGGCACCATGTCTTCGAGGTATTCCTTCCACTGAGCGTACTTCACCGCGGTGTGCGGACGTACATTCAGGCAAGTTGCGAGTTCTCGTAGCACATGTGGTCGGAATAACTGCGCTCTATCAAGTGCATGGATTGCGACCTCGGGTTCCTCGTCTTCACCAGCCACCACGGCACGAAAGGCGAATATAGCGATATCACCTGGAGCCGCCGCCAATGGACGCACTCCTTTGCTCAGCTCATCTATGACTACTCTCTGGAGGAATGCCAGTTCGTGGACATTGACGATCCACCAATATCTCAGTTCTAGTTTCCGAAAGGTAGCTGTCACATCAAGCTTCAACTCCTGCCCGTCCGGACGCAGGGCAAAGAACACTTCACAGAGCGATGGATGTCCGTGGTGGTCCGCGTAGCCGGGCCTGTGGCTCTGCAATGTCGCGTGGCCCTTCGTGCTTGTAGGGTCGTCCTGCAATACTTGCGCGATCCTAGGCAGTTGGTTCCAATCCTCATCCTTGCCCCGAAGTCGGCTTCCATGGTTGAACCGCTTTGCTAGGCCACCGGGAACCGTTGGATTCTGCCACCACCTCACGATCTCATCAACCACCTCGGATGCGGACTCGCTACTCCTCCTAAAGCGGTAACGCTCTGCCAACCCGGGTCCAATACCTCTCGCTGGGAACTGACACAAGACGTTTGCGCGAGTGCCGCCCTGAGATTGGGCAAGCAATTCCTCGTAAACCTCCAAAGCTGTATCACGAACGATGGTGAATTGGATATTTTGCATGGCTATGGTATTGGGGATCTTAGAACTATGGCCGCGTCCAGGGCATAGTTCGCAATAAACTCATACGCAATATGGGCGTGACCTCTATCACCCCAATCTTCGCCCCAGGAGTTGCGGAAGAGGAACCGCTTTCCAGCTTCGTCGTATCCAACAAGGACGATCGCGTGGTTCCCATCAATGAAGTCAGGGTTGTCGGGCGCGACGATCTCGCCGCTCACCGGGTCCCAAAACTCCGTAAACATGGGGATCATTATGCTCACCGGGACGCCCTTCGTCAGCGACTTCTTGAACTCATCTATAACAACCGCGACTCTTCCAAAAACACAAGTGCGCCACGGCCTACAAGCCTCGGCGGTGCCCGGGGGGCCGTAGTCATCCGCACTTACGTCAAGTTCACCGCTATACGGCCATGCCGCAGAGTCCGGTTGTCCATTCAAACCGAGGGTTAGTCCAGCGCCATAGAACGAAATGCCATCGCCGGGACCCTCAATTTGCAACGCACCCCAATAAACTGCCTCCTCGGCGAAATCGGAGTCTCCCCCACAAGAGGCTTCATGACAAGCGGTTGCGGCGAACGCGACACAGGTACTCCGATTGCCTTGATGTTTAGCGGCCCCAAAGAGGCCCCTGAGATCCTGGGCCTCGCTCATCAAGTAGCCTCAACGAAGGCCCTTCGAGCTGAAGGGCGTAAAGACCTTTCTTTGCCGGCAAGCTCTTCCGCGTCGACCATGATGAAGAACTGATTTGCTGCATCTTGCGGTCTCCATGCTTGTACACAGTTCAACCTAACGCGATTCTCTCCCGGACGAAGCACTCGAAGGGTGATCTGTCTCTGGCCCTTCGAGCCGGCCCTGGGAATCTCTCCTTTGTTGTCAGACGAAACAAAATCGTCGAGCCGAACTGCAAATCCATCGAGATCCAATTCAAGCTTCCATCGATAGCCACTAGAAGGAATCTCGTCAAGTGACAGCGCCAATTCGTCTCCGACGTGAGCGTGAATCAATGCCCCGGTTTGACGCGAACTAATCGGCCAAACATCGGCGCGGCTATTTTCCGGCTTATGCCCGTGCCCGATGACGAGCTTGGCCTTGGCTGGTTCTATAAGTACTTGATCGAGATTCGATGGCCCAATTTCCCGGAGGGCGACAAGCCGATGTGCCGTCGCTTCGTAACTAATTCCGAGGTGGAGCGAGAGCTCATAGACCTTTTCTGGCCTGGGAGTGACATCCCTGGCTATTCCAAGATTGGACATCATGTCGCGGACAAGCTGAGCCGGCGCTAGAAACGACATCGCGAATGCTTGGGCGGCTATCTCCTTAAGGTACGCCTCAAACGTGAGTCGGCGAGCCTCTCCCGTTCTTCGCCCGGGTGCGGCTCTAAGACTGATATCATCATCAATGCCTCCACCATGATTTAAGTAGTGATGCCCCAGCTCATGGGCTGCAGTTAGACGCTGTACACCAACGGATCTTCCAGAGTTGATGAGGATGCCAGCCGGTGGCCCCGCAAGGTAAACGCCGAGAATGCCCCGTAACTCCTGGAAAAAGAGCCAAACCTCCATTTCCTCGATAATCCCGAACACATCGATCTGGCGCCCCCCCGGGAGTTTCAGTTCGGTCACAAGCCTTTCAGCGGCAAACTCTCCCTGCCTTCGCGCTTCGGTCATACGCTGTTTTGCAGTCATACGTTTTTATCCCTTAGGTCGGGGCGGTTTAGACGCCGTACTGAGGAACTCCGCGAACCGTAAGACCTGCTCCTTATCCGCGTCATTCAGGCTACTTGCCGTTCGAAAAAGTGCAGTATCGACCGATGGTCTGGGTGCTTCGCCATCCATAAGGTATGTGTAGTCCCTCCTATAGAGCTTTGCGAAGTCCCGAAGCTCTACACTGGACACCTTTCGTTTGCAGGTTTCAATGGCCGATACCGTAGGTCGAGTGATACCAAGCGCTTGGGCGACCTCATCCTGCGACAGTCCGATTGCTTCCCTTGCTTCTTTCAAGCGGCGCGTGATGCCTTCTTGCTGCTGGAGCTCATCCCTTCCTCCTTGATCTTTGTCCATCTTAACCTCCAATCACCTGCTCAAAGGGCAAAACGTCAGTAATTCTTTCTCGGCAACGACGGAGCATCGTGCGAATCCGTCCCTTGGCGAAGCCATCCTCGTAGAGGTCGGCATGACTTGAGACGCAAAGCATCTCTCCTAATTCGTACCCTGTCTCCTGGCAAACGAACCTTTGCAAATCTCGAAGACCTACTAGGTTTCCGTAAGCTCTCGTAATGTAATAGTGGTTTCGGTAGATTGCTGTCATGGTTACTGCCTTCTTAATGAGAGTGAAGCTGATGTGGCTTAGGCAAGGGCCTCCGATAGGTTTGTTGTCTCGCGACGGCTCATGGACCCGAAGTTCCCCCTCTTCGCCAAACGGGTTTACTGCTAGTTCCATGCAATTACGATTTTCCTTAGCCCTTAGCAAAGGGACTAGGACGTTTCTCTCTAGTTGGTTGTACATGGTGCCGCAATTACCCTTTGGGATCGGCCACGAAATGAACCGGTCGAAGTAGGTCGGCTTGATCCCACCACGACGAAGAAACTCGCGACGTCGGCTCTGCATTTCGTAGAGGTGATTTCTCGCTTGTCCTGGCCGATCATCGTCCAACCTCCGGTAGAGATCCGCCGGAAAGATAGAATCCGCTACCTTACGTATCCAACTTGCTCGACCGATTTTCAGCTCACTGATTTCATTTTCCAAAACGGAAGTGATTCTGCAGTCCTCGACCGCAGTAGGTGCTACGAGTAGGCAGACATTCGCCTCCTGTCCGCCGCCACCCATCAAATGCTCACAGGCTGAAAGCCAGGTTTCCGATAATGTGCAGCCAGGAATAATGATCGCCACAGCTAGCGCACCCCACAAGCAGTCCCAATCGTGTTTCCAATGACCCGGCACAAGTCGCCAATTGGAATGTC
>Ga0206814_10088_pt1 | contig 25428 bp, 23 predicted proteins | sample Alteio_BWOrgCont_90_FD_152850 | JGI IMG/M metagenome (GOLD analysis project Ga0206814, IMG submission 152850) | Enriched cells from forest soil in Barre Woods Harvard Forest LTER site, Petersham, Massachusetts, United States -... | ecosystem: Environmental > Terrestrial > Soil > Temperate forest >...
CGCCAATTTCCCGAGCGGGGCGCGGCTGGCGATGGAGGACGCGAAAAAAGTCTCATCGAAGCCGGTCAAGTTCGTCTTCGACACGCATCATCACGGCGATCACAGCTATGGAAACGCCGTGTGGACCGGCATGGGCGCTATGACGATCGCCTACCAAGGGGTCGCCGAAGAGATGAAACGCTACGAACCCAAGCGCTGGCAGGCCGCCATGAAAGAGCGCAAGGACGTGGCGGATCTGCATCGCGACGCGCCGGAACCGCCCCAGCAGACGTTCACCGATAGCCCGCATGTGATCGAGGACGGAACACGGCGCGTAGAGTTCTACCATTTCGGATGGGCGCACACGCGCGGAGATGGAATGGTCTATTTACCGCGCGAGCGGGTGCTCTGCTCGGGCGATGCGGCGGTGAACGGTCCTTACAATTTCACCGGCGACGGAAACATCGGAAACTGGCCGAAAGTGCTGGATGCGGCCCTGAAGCTGAACGTGGATCACGTGCTTCCGGGCCATGGCCCTGCGGGCGGCAAAGACGTGCTGGTAGGCCAGCGCGCCTTCATGCTTGAGCTGCGCAAGGCAGTGCAGGCTGAAGTGGCGAACGGCAAGAAGTTGGAGGATCTGGTGAAGTCCAGCAATGGCAAGCACGTAGCCATGCTGCGCCTGCCCGATTCCGTGAAGAATTGGGTGAGCGCCGATTCTTTGCCCGATCAGGTCAAAGACGCCTATAACGAGGTGACCACGGGTAAGCCGGTGGGAGACCTGCCGCATTAGCAGCCTGATTTGGGTGTAGGCTGACCGTATGGCGGCTCTTTCGGATTCCCCACTGGCGCGCGTGGTGGAACTGCGCCATCTGCGGGGTGGAGACCTGGATTCGCTGCTGGACGAAGAGACGCAGGCTTGGCGCGATACGCTGGACTGGGATTTTCGCGGCTCGGCCGGCCTGGTGCGGCGATTCCTCGAAATACAGGCGCTCAATGGCTATGCACTGCTGATCAACGGGTATCCGGTGGGGTATTGCTACTACGTGGCCGAGGAGCGCAAAGGGCTGATTGGCGATCTCTACGTGATGAAGGATTTCCTCAGCGTGGAGAACGAAGAGCGCTTGCTAACCTCGGTGGTGCAAGGGCTGATGAAGACGCCGCTCATCCGAAGAATCGAGTCACAATTGATGATGCTTCGGACGGGGCCCGCGATCACGCTTCCGGACGCTAAATTTGTTCGAACGTTTGTGCGGAATTTTATGGAAATCGACGCCGGCACCGCTAGTCGGCTTGCGGAGCGGGCTCCCTCGCAGCCGGTGTGGTTCGATAGCTGGTCCGAACGCAAGCAGGACGAAGCCGCAACGCTGATTGCAACCGCGTATCAGGGGCACGTAGACAGCGAGATTAACGATCAATACCGTTCGCCGGCCGGAGCGCGGCGCTTTCTGATGAACATCGTGCAGTTTCCGGGATGTGGCAGCTTCTTTCAGCCGGCGTCGTTTGTGGCGATCGAACCAGGATCGGGCCGGCTGGCGGGGATCTGCCTGGCGAGCCTGGTGCAGGCCGACGTGGGGCACGTTACGCAGGTGTGCGTATCCAAGGCGGCACGCGGAACGGGCACAGGCTATGAGCTGATCCGAAGGTCGCTCGAATCCCTGGCAAGACACGGATGCCGCAAAGTCACGCTGACGGTGACGGGATCGAACACTGAAGCGATTGGGCTTTATGAGCGGATGGGATTCCGAAAGACGCGGAATTTCGCGGCTTACGTCTGGGACACCCAGTTCTAGCTTTCGCGTTTTGCGCTAACCGGTTCAGGGGAAAGGTCCGGGGCGGGCTGATGAGCGGAACGTCCCAAGGCAGCTAGTTGCTGCTGAATACTTAGTTCCCCCTGCCAGACAGTACGGTTCCTACGGCACAACCCGAAGCGATATTGCAACACCAGCGCGATCATTTGTAAACCGAGCAGGAACGCCTTGCCGAAGTCACCGGTGACCGATGAGTGGCCCACGCGGCGCCGGTAGTTCACAGGTATTTCGACGAACGGGATTTTGTGGGCCACCACTTCCATCAGCAACTGTGGCCCAAAGTGCGAGCCTCCGATAGTGAGATGTGGGCGAATCAGTAGCATGGCCTCGCGCTGAAAAAGACGGTGCGTGCACCCCATGTCGGTTAGGATCGTGGTATTGAAGAGCAGCTCAGTCATTTTAGCGACGGCCCAGTTGCCCCAGCGCAGGAACCATCCCATGTTCGCGCCGTCCCAGATAAACTCGCGCGCCGTCCGAGTGCCGAAGACCACTGGTATATCGTCAGAGTAGGCCAGTAGCTTGATCAGATCGTTACCACTGAAAGTGCCGTCCGGTTCCGAAAGCACGATCAGGTCCGCGTCGCACTCATCGATGCCGCGCAACAGGGCATGCCCGTAGCCCTGCCGGCTCTCAAAGATTTCGCGCGCGCCAGTGCCCCGAATTTCTTCCGATGTGCCAGGCGCGGCGTTATTGTTGACAACGATTACTTCGTCGGCTAACCGACTTTCAAAATACTCGAGTGTGGCCGCGCGGATGGAGTCCTTCTCATTATAGGTAGGAAAGATGACAGCGACTTTTTTCCCCCGCCACATGCTCGAAGTAGACTATCGGCAGTTTCAGAGGACAGCTTGAGCGGCCTCAGGGTCTCTCAGCAACCACCAGGAATTGACCGGCCAGCGGGCGGAAAGGCAGCAGCAGATACAGGCGAACCAGCCAGGAAGCGGTGGGCAGGCGCGATTTGAGGCTAAAGGGGACAAAGCGCGGCTCCGCATGAACGATCTTCCAGCCGAGCGAACGGAGGAAGTCGCTAAATCCGGCGTCCGTGTAAGCGGTCCGGTGGGTATAGTCGTCGAAGTAGCGGCGCGGCTCCAGCCGGAAATTGGGCTGCATTACGATCAGGCGTCCGCCGGGGTGTAGGACTCGGGCCGACTCGGCTAGAATGGCCGCGCCTTGTTCCAGGGTGAAGTGCTCCAAGAAGTTTGAAGCAAAAACGGTGCCCAGAGTGGAATCGGCCAGCGGCCACGGCTCCAGCGCGGACTGGATCACTGGAGTCACGGAAGGACACCAATGTTGCGTAAGGGCACCGTTCTGTTCGAGAGCCCACTTCCGGCCAGCGGTGATATGGTTGCTAAATTCGCCATAGCCGGCTCCCAGTTCCAGGCAACCCTCGGCGCTGGCCACCCAGGGCTGCAGGTGCTGGCAGAGCACCTTCCAAACCGCGGCGCGCCGCGGATCAAAGGGGAAGCGAATCTCGTGATAATGCGGCAGACCTGGCGTGGGGGTGACGTTTATCATTGCGCGGGGTATGGCGGAGGTACGGCGGGTTGATAAACATAGAAGCCACTGACACGCTTCACTAGTCGATAGTGCCTCATGATTTCATCGAGCTGAGGTTCTGGCAAAGTGGATAGTTCGGCATCGAGATTGCGGTCTCGATGATTGACGTCTTCAAATAGCACAACCGTGGAGAATGCGCCGGCCGCCAAATCCCGCCGAACGGGTTCGGGATTCACCAGTCCGCCGTCCACCAGCAATTTGTAAATCAACATTTCAATGGTGATGCGCTGTTGGATTCGGGTCATGGCATTGTAGTCGGCTGAGATCACGCGCCTGTCGCCCGAAAGGTAAGGCCGAAGCTCTGCGACACTGGTCCGAGCCAGCTGTTCACCCGCTATACGACCGATTGCTCCTTGAATGCTGGCTTTGCAGTTTCCGACCAGAAACAAAGCTACGGGCACCTGCAGCAGCGTGATCCAGGTCCTGTTGCCGGCAAACGAGAGGCGAAAAAAATCGAGCCCATGCAGAGCCACGGATGCGCACAGAATCAATACAACCGTAAACTCGATTTGGTAATTCACGTCTGATCCAATTTTGGGCGCGGTTATGGCGAACACCAACAAAGCCGCGGCAAGATACGTAAACGGAGCTTGCAATCCGCTCCGTATAACCGGACGGATGCCGGCGGCCGCAACCAGAAAAAGCGGCCCAGCCGTCGGCAGCGTAAACATAAGATGCTGCCCCAGCTTTCCGAGAGAGAAAGGATTCAGGTTTGCGAGCACGGTGTCGACGAGGAAGCGTCCGTGAAGGGTGGTATTAATGGCAACGAAGAGCGCGAGAATTGCGCCTGCGACGCCGGCTCCAAACTGAAGTGCCACTTTGCGCCGCTGCGCGAACAGCAGCAGACACATTGTCGCCGGCAGCGCGATCATAGTCTGTTTGGTGAAGAAAGCCAGGACCGCGAAACCCCCAGCCCAAAGCAGAGTGTTCTCGCCATGGAGCAGGTAGCGGGAACATTGGTAAAAGGCAGCGATCCCCCAAAAGACTGCCAGCATGTCCACTTGTCCCACCGTCCCGTAGGAAAGCAGCAAGCAGCTGGAAGCGCAGAATAGCGGGGCCATAATCGCACAGTAGCGGTCACCGGTGTACAGAAGTACGACGCGCCAGCAAAGCACGAAAATGCCGAGCAGCGCAAGAAAGCTGATCAGCCGGCCGGCAGTGTAGGCAGGCAACCCAAGCTTGTAAAGCCCTGCTTCCAATAGATAGAAGATCGGCATGTATGCCGATACAGTGTACGGATAACCATTCAGGCCGTAGTACAGGGTCCCATTCCGCTCCATCATCATGGATTGCGCCGCCACAACGGATTCGGGACCCGTAAAACTGTTGTCAGCCCACAGCATCACGCCGCACTGGAAGACAGCGCAGAGCACCGCCACCGCCCCCAGGGAAAACAGAACACGCCGAAACCAAAGTTCGGTTCTCTGGTATCGGGCCGAGACCGGTTCCGCTGGAGCTAAGGCAGACATGCAACGCCAGTCTGGTAATCGGCAGATGGGGCTAAAAGCTTGACGGCTATTTCGTGATTGGCGCGGCTGAGGAACTCCCCATCTGTAGCTTCGCGGCTTTGTAATCGGTGACCAGGCGCTTGGCGATTTTATCGGCGACATCCGCGCTGGCGCCCATGAATTTAGCGCCCAGGCTCTCGGCGGTTGCCGACCAGATCACGTCTCCGTCCTTACTGACCAGCCGGACGGTGGCGATAGCCTCGTGCTTGCGCTGCTCGTCGCGGCGGCTGTCGTTTTCACCGATAGTGAGTCCGCCGGAGTGGCTGCTACTGCTATTGGAATAATTTCGCAGACCCTCGCTGTTGCTGGATCCAATCTGCGTGTGCGCGTTGATGCCCTCCGACGACTGGAAAGTGTCGGTGAAGACATCGTCGTCGCCAGCGCCTTTGAGAGTCGCATCGGCCTTGTCTTCGTCTTCTGTGATAACAAACTGCTTGGAATTGTGCAGGCTGGTCATCAGGAGATCGCGAAGCTGCAGAGCGGCATCGCCGCCGGTGAGGATGGCGATGTAAATCCGGCGGACCTTGCTCAGGTGCTCGGCGGCTTCCTCTTCAGGCGTCTGGTCGGCGAAAGGCGCAAACAAAAGGACAGCGGTTAACAACCACGTCATGGCCTAGCCTTTACCGCTCTTGCGGGCGTCGTCGTCCTGGTATTCCACCTTGCGGCCGGTGCGCGCCTCCAGAACCACGAGCGTGGTGCGGATGTCGTCCTTATTGATTTTGAAGATCAGTGCCTGCTGGCGATCCTCTTCATCGGAGTAGCCCACAGTCAGGAAATGTTGGCGCTTCTTGGCGAGCAGGAACAGCGGCGAGATGAGAACGGCGGCAATATAACGGCGGTCGACCTTTTCGCCGTATTCCACCAAATTGATCTTTTCGTAAGGAACCCGCCAGCTCGCTTTTCCCGCGTAAAAGACCAAGAAGCGATCGTCAAGCGCCTGCACCCTGCCCTGGCAACCGAAAGGAATTTGAGTCACCGTTCCCCCGACGTATTCGGCTCGGCCGCCCAGGTTGCGGGCCGAAAGTACGGAGCAGACGAGGACCGCAAGCGCGACTAGTTTCTTGGGTGTCATACTGAAGATGTAAGTAGTCCGATCCCACGGAAGTTCTCACCGGATGTTCGCGCCTATGTTTGCCATGGACCAAAACAAAACTCAAGAGGAGCCTATTCTTGGGCCTGAGGACGCCGGAGCTGGGGTGATCGTGAGTCCCGACGCCCGGCGCGCGGATCGAATACCTCCGGGGCAGAGCCGCACCAAGAAATGGCCCATTCTGGATACCAGCGGGGCGCCGCCGATTGCGCTGGAGCGGTGGAAGTTTTCTATCGGCGGCCTGGTGGCGCATCCCATCGAATGGAACTGGCAGGAGTTCCAGCAACTGGAGCGCGTGAAGGTTTTTGCCGATTTCCATTGCGTGACCCACTGGTCGCGGTTAGGTAATACCTGGGAGGGCGTTTCGACACGCCAACTCATGGCGCTGGCGGGCGGCGCGTTGCCTGAGGCGGAATACGTGCTGGCGCGCGGCTACAATGCCGGATTCAGTACCAATGTTCCACTGGCCGATTTTCTGGCCGAGGACGCGCTCGTGGCTTTTCTGCACGATGGGCAACCGCTGACGGAAGAGCATGGCTGGCCGGCGCGGTTGATCGTGCCACAGTTGTACGCCTGGAAGAGCGCGAAGTGGATCGCGGGCCTGGAGCCGTTGGATCGTGACAAAGCTGGATTTTGGGAGCGCAACGGGTATCACATGCACGGCGACCCGTGGAAGGAAGAACGTTTTGGCTGGTGATTTATTGACTGGCAGAAGTGCTCGCAACGCGAGACTGGGGCAATGGGCGGGAGCGGCGCGCTATGCGCGGAAAGCGGCGCCCGAATATTTCAAACGCTACCGCGAGGAACGTAGATGTGCCGTGCCTCCGGCGCCCTTTACTCCGCATCCCAAGCGCTGGGCCGATAGCGGATTGCACGCCGCATGGCTGGGCCACAGCACGGTGCTGCTGAAGATCGACGGATTTACTATCTTGACGGACCCGATCCTGGGCGCGCGCTGCGGAGTGCGGATGGGTCCAGTTACTTTAGGATTGCGCCGGCTGGTTGCACCCGCGGTGCCCCGCGCGCAATTGCCCCACATCGATTTGATTTTACTCTCGCACGCGCATTTCGATCATTTCGATCTGGCCACGCTGCGTAGTTTAGAACGTGCCGGAACGGCGGTGGTGACGGCGAAATATACCAGCGATCTGCTGCGGGTGAAGCGCTATCAAAGCGTTCAGGAAGTGGGCTGGGATGAACGAGTGCGGGTGGGCCCGCTTTCGATCTTAGGCCTTCGCGTAAAACACTGGGGCGCGCGGATGCGCTCGGATGTGCATCGCGGCTACAACGGATACCTGATCGAGACGCCGCGGCATCGCGTAGTGTTCGGCGGAGACACGGCATTGACGGATTCGTTCAAAGCCGTGCGCGCGAAGAAGCCGGTGGATCTAGCGATCATGCCGATTGGCGCGTACGATCCCTGGATTTATGTTCACTGCAATCCCGAGGAGGCCTGGCGCATGGGCGCCGATTGCGGGGCTGAACATCTGCTGCCGGTCCATCACCAGACGTTCCGGCTGAGCCGCGAACCTTATCTTGAGCCGGTGGAACGATTCGTCGCGGCGGCTGGCAACCATCCCGATCGTGTAGTAGCGACGCGCGTGGGGCACGAATGGTCACTCGAGTAACCGCTAAACACCTAGCAGTGGTTCTCGCCGCGGCAGGCGCACTGGCCGCTCAGGACGCCCGCGACATCGTGCGCAAATCGGTGGAACTGGATCAATCCAACTGGCAGCGCATGAAGGACTACACCTGGATCGCGGGGCGAACTGAGCGGGGCTTGGATTCAAGCGGGCAAGTGAAATCGGAAAAGACCGAGCAATGGGAGACGGTGGTTATTTACGGCGAACCGCACCACCGCATGCTGGAGCGCAATGGCAAGCCGCTCTCGGCCGGGGATCAGCGCAAGGAGCAGGCGAAACTGGACGAGGCCGTGGCGAAGCGGGAGCGGGAAACGCCCGAGCAGCGAGCGCGGCGTCTGGCTGAGTTCGAAAAAGAACGCGAGAAAGACCGGGAGTTTCTGCGCGAGGTTCCCGACCTGTTCGATTTCAAGCTGCTGGGCGACGAGAAGATCGACGGCCACGACGTCTGGGTGATCTCGGCCACACCTAAGCCAGGCGCCCAGCCCAAGCGCGGCGAAGCGAAGCCGCTGCTCAAGGTCCGAGCGAAGGTATGGATCGACAAGGCCGAGTACCAGTGGGTGCGCCTGGAAGCCGAAACTACGGCGACCATTTCATTTGGCCTGTTTATCGCGCGGTTGAATCCCGGCGCGAAGCTCGTCTTCGAGCAGGAGCGCGTGAACGACGAAGTGTGGCTGCCCAAGCGCGAGGTGGTGCGGGGCGCGGGTCGGCTGGGTTTGGTGAAGAAACTGGCGGGCGAGGAGGAGACCACTTGGAACAACTATCGCAAGTTCCAGGTGGATTCCAAGGTGGTTGCGACGCAATAGTGCAAAGCGATAGCCTTCCCGTCATCCCCTTCGCGTCCGCTTCCGATTGGGAGCTGTGGCTTTCCAAGCAACCGCGTTCGTCCAAAGGCATCTGGTTAAAGCTCGCCAAGAAAGACTCTGGTATCAAGAGCGTGTCCCGGCAAGAGGCCATCGACGGCGCGCTCTGTTACGGCTGGATTGACGGCCAGCTTCAAAAGTTCGATGAACGATATTGGCTGGTTCGCTTCACTCCCCGCTCGGCGAGGAGCAAGTGGTCGAGCATAAACCAATCCAAAGTTCAGACTCTCATTGACACAGGCCGGATGAATGCCGCCGGACTGGAAGAGGTGAAGCGGGCGAAGGCTGATGGACGATGGAAAGCCGCTTATCCGCCCCAGAGCAAGGCCGAGGTTCCCAGCGATCTACAGGCCGCACTGGACGCCAACCCCAAGGCCAAGCGTCTATTCTCCAAACTGGACAGCGCCAATCGCTACGCGATTCTTTACCGAGTTCACAACACCACGAAGCCTGTGGCGCGCGCGAGCAAGATTGAACAATTTGTTCTGATGTTGAGCCGGGGGAAAACCATCCATCCTTGGAAAGGAAGATAGCCGTTGGAACCGCTGTGCAAGGCGATCTTATCGAAGATCCATGAACAGATCGAGCGAACGGATCGCCTCATCGGACTACTGTCACCCGAACAATTGAACTGGGCGCCCGAAATACCCGGCGCATGGTGTACGGTCGAGATCTTAGGCCATCTCCTGGATTGTCTCGGCGGTATCTGTGCCGTGCTCGTGGCGGTCCACCCCGACCGGCTCGCCTATTTTCAGCGATTGCGCGAGGAGCGGGCCGACCATCCTCGCGACGGTCTGGTTCTTTTCCAGAAGCACATCGACGAGGGTTTCGCGCTGCTGAACGACAGCGACCTGGCTAAGCGAATACCGACCGTTTTTGTCGAAAGTGGTGAGCTGGTGATGACTCTTCTGCTGGGCAATTTGGAACACTTGATCAACCACAAGCATCAGTTGTTCATGTATCTGAAACTCATGGGAGCAAGTGTGGCGAGCCGGGATCTTTACCACTTCCGCGCGGAAATTTGACTATGATGTACGTCAAGATGACGAAAGCAATATGGATCGCCGCAGCAATCCTGCTGGCCCAGATCGCCGCTCCGGCACAAAAACCTTTCGAGCCGCTCGATGAATGGAAGGCGGCGGTGTTGAGTGGTGATCAAGCGTCGCTTGCGAAACTCTATAGCGTCCGCCCGCAGGCCGTTGCGCAGGCGGGGAAAACCCGTATCGCATTAGAGGACGAGTGGGCGTTCTGGGCGGGTCTGAAAAAAAGTGGCATGACGGAGTTTGTCCCACGCGTGCTGGAACTCAGCACGGTGCACGGCCATACCCAGGTGGTTTTACGGATTTCGACTACCACCGGCAGCGCGCATCTGGTCGCCGGGATGCGCCAGGAATGGGCGCATGAGGCCGATGGGTGGAAGATTGTCAGCTCCACGCGCAGCTCTGCTTTCGGCGAGGAAGCCAAGCGCACTCTGCCGCAGCCTGGCAGGCCAAACGTGAGCCTGTATTCCGACCCGCGCGAGGCGCAAGCGGAGCTGAAAGCGGGTCTCGCTAAGGCTGGGCTGGAACACAAACGCGTTCTGGTAATGTTCGGAGGCAACTGGTGCTACGACTGCCATGTGCTGGATACGACTTTCCACTCCCAGGAATTCGCGCCCCTGGTGGACGCAAACTTCGTGGTGGTCCACATCAATATCGGGGATGAAGGGAAGGACAACAACGATCTCGCGGCTCGGCTCGGCGTGGCGCTGGATAAAGGCGTTCCGAGCCTGGGCGTGCTGGAGCCCGATGGAAAGGTGGTGTACGCCCAGAAGAATGGCGAGTTCGAAGCCACCGAGAAGATCGGCCCCGGGGACGTTCGCGCTTTTCTCGAAAAATGGAAGCCGCGGCGGGCTTAGAGCTTGCCAGGGCTTCCTTCCAATTCGGCAGTCGGTTCCGTCGTACGCGTCTCGATCGGAAACTTCCTCGAGATGTACGACTTCATGGTCTTCGGTTACTATGCCGCGGACATCGGCAGAACCTTCTTTCCCAGCTCGAATCCATTTGCGTCGCTGATGCTCTCGCTCACCACGTTCGGCGCCGGGTTCCTCATGCGGCCTTTGGGCGCAATCGTTCTGGGCAACTATATAGACCGCCATGGACGCCGCCGAGGCCTGATTCTCACACTCTGGTTGATGGCCGCAGGCACGGCGTCGGTAGCCTGCACTCCCGGCTACGCGACCATCGGAATCGCTGCGCCATTACTGGTGCTGGCCGGACGGCTGGTGCAGGGTTTTTCGGCTGGAGTGGAGGTAGGCGCGGCTTCGGTCTACCTCTCAGAAATCGCAACTCCCGGGCACAATGGTTTTTACACCAGCTGGCAGTCAGCTAGCCAGCAGATGGCTGTGATGTTCGCTGCGTTCCTGGGCCTGCTCGTCGCGCCGCGCTGGGGATGGCGTGCTCCGCTGCTCATCGGATGCCTGCTGATCCCCTTCCTATTCTGGATGCGCAGCTCGCTGCTCGAGACAAAAGTATTCCTGGCGCGCAAACATCATCCCTCGATCCGCGAGATATGGACGACGATCCTCGCTCACGCGCGGTTAGTGGTGCTGGGCGTGCTGCTGTCCGTCCTCACCACCGTGAGCTTCTACATGATCACGGCGTATACACCCACCTTCGGGAGTAGCGTCCTGCATCTTGCCGGCCACCAGATCCTTTTGGTGACGCTATTCGTGGGAGCGTCCAACTTCGTGCTGGTGCCGGCCATGGGCGCGCTGTCGGACAAAGTGGGACGCCGGCCGCAGCTAGCGGCTTCCGCGATTCTTGCGCTGCTCACGGCCGCGCCGCTTTACATCTGGCTGGTGGCTGCGCCATCAGTTCCGAGGCTCTTGTTCGTCGAACTGTGGTTCTCGTTGATATTTGCGAGTTGTAGCGGCGCGATGGTGCCATTTCTCACTGAAATCATGCCCGCCAGCGTGCGGACCACTGGATACTCATTGGCGTTCAGTCTCGCGACGGCGATTTTCGGCGGTTTCACTCCAGCTATCTCCACCGCGCTGATCGGCATCACAGGCAGCCGCGCCATGCCCGCTCTGTGGCTATCCACCGCCGCGATTCTCACCTTGATCGCGGTGGTGCTGCTCAAGAGCGTTCCGGAACAGCGCGGCGAACCTGTAAATCCCGTGTACGAACTTGCCGAAGGGGAGCGTTACAAATAGAGCTGCCACCACGGCCAGATGGATGGCCAGCAGTGAACTCATAGCCGGCGTTGCGCGCAGTATCATCAACGCCAGGCCGGTGATCGCCGTCGCCAGAAGAAGGCCGATGAAGGCGAGATCCATTCCGTCCTGCCGCGGATCGACAATTCTTTCGTCGCGGCGCATCTTCAGCGCCAGCAGTCCAAGCGGTCCGACAATCAGCCCGAGTCCGCCCACAGCTCCGAGCACCACCGGCACGCTGAGATAGGCATAAGGCGCTCTCCATCCGAAGAAATTGTCGTAGACGGCTGCGACTGAAGTGGAGGCGAAGCACAACAAGAAACCGTAGAACGTGAAGTGATGAAACACGCGGCGCGCCTGGGAATGGCGCTCGTCAGGATAGGTGCATCCCGCGCCATGGCTGGATAGATTGGAAAGCGTCAGAACATTTCCGAGAGCGTCGAAAAAAGCGGGGAGACGCAACCGAGGCCGGTTGGGATCTTCATTCCAGAAGCGAGCCAGGCCGATGCCCCACGCGAGCAGAACCAACAGACCAAAAGCGCCGAAAAAGCCTACCATCACGTTGTGCGGAATAGCTGCGTAAAAATCGCCTCCAGGAGTGCGAGGAGTGAACGGCAGTGCCAGCGCCGCCAACACGATAAGTGCGCTGACCACCCACGCGGAGCGAATGATGCCGGGCCAGGAATACTTCTGATACGACTCGACCCGTATTTCCGCCAGCACCTTCGGCACATTGACGGCGAATTCGTGCGGCGGAGCGTACTGGCACGCGTAGAAGCATTCCGAGCAGTTGTGGCAGAGGTTCGCAAGATAATTCAAATCGGCTTCAGAAAACTGCAGCCGCCGTTCCATGGCCGGAAATACGGCGCAGAATCCCTCGCAATAACGGCATGCGTTGCAGATCGTCATCAGACGATCGCCCTCGCGCGTCAGGTCAGTTTGCGGCAAGCGCGGCCTGCCTTCCCGCGATGCGGCCGAATCCCGTTCCGATCGTCATCCCAAAACCCGCCAGGTAACCCTTGCCAAGAATGTTACCGGCCATCAGTTCGCCGGCTGCAAACATATTCCGTACAAGCTTTCCTTGCATCACGATGTTCGCCCCTTCGTTCACCTTGACGCCGAGATAGGTGAACGTAATTCCCGGCCGCAATGGATAGGCCAGGTACGGTGGGGTATCGATGGCCTGCGCCCAATGCGACTTGGGCGGTGTCAACCCCTCGGTGCGGCAATCGTCAAGCAGGTTGTGATCGAAGCGCCCCGGCCTCACCGATTCGTTGAAGAGCCTGACGGTCGACTCAACCGTCTCACCAGGCAAACCGAGCGCGACGGCAAGCTCGCGGATCGAATTGGCACGAACCGGGGGAAAAACGGAGGGAATGAATCGGCCCGCCACTTTCGAATCGATGATGGACCATGCGATTTGCCCCGGCTGCTCGGCGACCATGCGTCCCCAGATGGCATAGCGCTTCGGCCACAGGTCTTCGCCCTCGTCGTAAAAACGGACGCCCTCCCGGTTTACGACAATCCCCAGCGGCAGGCAATCCAGCCGGGTGACAATTCCTCCGTCGAATTTCGGGGCGCGCGCATCGATCGCCACCGCGTGGCATTGCTTGGGATCGCCCACCTGATCCGCGCCCGCATCAAGCAAAAGCTTCAATACGCGGCCTGTGTTGAACGGCGTTCCGCGGATCAGAAAATTGTCCGCCGCTTCGCCCCACGCTTCTTTGAGCCACTCGATGTTCGCTTCGAAACCGCCCGCGGCAAATACCGCAGTTTTGGCTCGCAGCTCCACGGGGACCCCGTTCACCAACGCCGTTGCGCTTTCGAAAACGCCGCCATCCGTCTTAATCCCGATCACCTCGGCGTTATACAAGATCCGGATTCCCCGCCCGCGCGCCGCCTCGTAGTACGAGTTCATCAGCGCCTTGCCGCCGCCCAGAAAAAACGCGTTGGTGCGCCCCAGATGCAGCGTCCCACCCAAGGCCGGCTGAAAGCGGGCGCCATGATTTTTCATCCAGACCGTCGATGCGGATGATGAGCGAATCGCGATCCGCGCCAGACGCTCGTCGGTCTGGCCGCCGGTGACGCGCAGCAGGTCCGTCCAATATTCGTCCTCGCCATAGGAATCGGTCATGCATCGCATGTTCCGTGTGTGACGACTGTTGCCGCCGCGAAAATCCACCGGAGCAGCTTCCACCACCAGCACTCGAGCGCCGCACTCGTTCGCGCTCAGCGCCGCGCAAAGACCCGCATTCCCGCCGCCCACCACGAGCACATCGTACAAGAGATTTTCTTCGGTCAAGTTCTTACGATCCGGCAAGTGATTCCGGCGGAGTCTCGGGCGGCGGCGTTTGCAACTCGTACCCGTGCGGCGGCTCCGCGCCGAGCAGGTAGCGGACAAAATAGTCCCAGCGCCGGCGCACCATGTACGGTTCGTTCGCGAAACGATGCGTGCGATTGGGCAGCATGATCAGATCGAAATCCTTGTTCGCCTTGATCAATTCGTTCACCACCAGGAGCGTGTTAGACGGCGGCACGTTATCGTCCATGGTGCCGTGCGCAAGCAATAAGTGGCCCTTCAGATTCTTGGCGATATTCTGATTCGCCTGGCTATCGTAGTTGTCGCCGCCGCCGGGCTTGGGCTGCAGCAGGCCCTGCCATTTCTCTCCCCAATCGTCCTCGTAATCGCGATTATCGTGATTGCCGGCTTCGGAAATCCCGACCTTGAAGAAGTCCGGGTAGCGGAACATCGCATCGGCTGCCGCGAAGCCGCCGCCCGAGTGTCCCCAGATTCCCGCGCGATCGATATCAATCCAGGGATAACGTTGCCCGAGCTCCTTCATCCCGGCCACTTGATCGGGCAGCGTGTTGTCGCCCAGGTCGCCGAAATACGCTTCGTGGAATTTCTTGGAGCGCCAGGGCGTGCCCATCCCATCAATCTCCACCACGATGAATCCCACCTCCGCCAAAGCCTGTGCATCGCCGCGCGCCGCCGCGAAATTCCGGCTCCCCACGCTGCCGGTTTGAGGGCCAGGATAAATGTGATTCACAATCGGATATTTCTTCGATGGATCGAAGTTCACCGGCTTGAACAGCAGTCCATACAGATCGGTGACGCCGTCGCGCGCCTTTACGACAATCTGCTGGGGCGACTTCCAGCCTGCCGCGAGCAATCGCGAAATGTCGGTTTTTTCAATGGCCGAAATCAGCTTGCCGTCCGCGTCCTTCAGCACGGTGACCGGCGCAACATCGGGCTTCGAATAGCTGTCCACGAAATAGCGGCCGGAGGGGGAAAGAGAAATCTCGTGCGTCGCGTCCTCCGGCGTAAGCAGCGCGAGATTCTTCCCATCGAAGCCAACACGATACAGGTGAACGAAATAGGGATCGCGATTTTTCTCCCGCCCGACGCCCAAGAAATACAGCATCCGATTCTTTTCGTCCACGCTGAGCAATTGAGTCACGTTCCCTGCGCCGGCTGTGATTTGGTTCTTCAGCTTGCCGGTCGCAAGGTCGTAGAGATAGAGCTGACCCCAGTTATCGCGCTCCGAGAACCAGACGATTTCATTGGAATCCGGCAGGTATCGCCAGTTCACGCGGCCATTGCCGGATTCGAAAAACGTGGGCACGGTCTCTTCCATCACGTCGCGAACCTGGCCCGTCAACGCATCGGCGATGCGGAGCTGCGCGCTTTTGTGATCGCGCGACGTGGAAACGAACGCCAGATGCGCATGATCGGGACTCCACTGCACGTCTTCCCAAGGGCCGCGGCAAGCGAGATCGTCGCACAGGGTGGAGCGGTGTTGGTCGGCCGGCATCTGCAGCCGGACCACGTGCGGATCGTCAACATCGATAATCACGCGTTGAATGGTGGTAACCACCTGATCGCCCGGCAGCGGATATTTCCAAGCCTGCACCTTTGGATGGCCCACGCGCGTCTCCATCAGGACCATTTCGCCGACGCCGCGCTGGTCCTGCTGAAACGTCGCGATCTTCTTCGAATCGGGCGACCAGCGCACGATCGCGCGCTCGCTATGGGTCCAGCCCGCGTTGTCGGTGGCATACCCGAAGTCCTTGGCGCCGTACTTTGTGAGCTGCGTCTCCTTGCCAGTAGCGACGTCACGAACCCAGAGATTGTAATCGCGAATGAAGGCGGTACGCTTCTTGTCAGGCGATGGCGCATCGGTGCGAGGCGCGCCGCTCGGGCTGGCATCTTTCTCCGCGACGCATTGGCTTCCATCGCGTCCGCATTTCCAGCGCTTCCCCGCCGCGTTGAATGAGACCGATTGCTGGTCATCGGAAAACTCGATTTCCGTGAATGGCAACCGGCGCGGGTTGAAAGCTGTTCCCGCAGCCATCGAAAGCGCGGCCGCTAGCTTGCTGTGGTCGAAAGCTGGCGTGTGGGCTCCGTTAGCCGCTGCGTCCACCACGATGAATTGGCTGCCACCTCCCGTCGTATCGCGATACCAGAACCGGTCTCCCGGCAACCAGTGGGGCCGTACGCTGCCATGGTCCACCAAGGGATTGACGTTGTAGCCCATGAACTTTTCGGCGCGCGCGTAGTCGGCGGCGGTGAGGGTGACCGGCGCCTGCGCTAAGACCGGTATCGCCCCAAAGGTGATCAGGACTGTCCATATTCGATTCATTGATTGTCCGCCTTGCCGCTCGTTTTCTTTGTGCCGATGTGGTCGGCAAGTTCATCGCCGGTGAAGTTGTCGGTTGAGCTCTCGTCAATTTCCGGCAGCATGGTAGCGTTCCATGCGCGCCACTCCGTGACGATCCGGTCATAAACATCCTTGCGACGCTCCTTCAGGTTGGCGCGCTCCATGGGATCCTCAACGACATTGAAGAGAAATGTGTTGTCGAGGATCTTCAAATACTTGAAGTCGCCGTCTCGCGCCGCGCGTTGTGCGTTCGCTTTATAACGCCAAAAGAGCTTTCGCTCCACGGGCGCTCGATTCTGAGTCAGCATCGGCAGCAGGTTGATACCATCGGGAGGGAACGCCGGATCGGTTGATGTACCAGCGGCCGCCAGCAGCGTCGGCATCCAGTCCATGCTACTGGCCACTTGATTGATGGTCTGACCCTGCGGGATGCGCGCCCGCCAGGATACGATTGCCGGGATCCGCAATCCGCCTTCCAGCAGTTCCGTCTTACGGCCAGTGAACGGCCACGTATCGGCGAATCGTTCGCCGCCGTTGTCGCTAGTGAAAACGACGATCGTATTGTCCGCCAGACCGTTCGTCTGCAGCGCTTCCAGAACGCGGCCGATTTGAAGATCCATGGCCTGGATCATGCGCCGATAGGTCTGCTGTGTGCCGCCGTCGAAATCGCGGAGATTGCTGCCCGCTGAGCTAAGGCGTTTCGACTCGGCCTCGTCACCCGGCGCCTCCCACGGCCAGTGCGGCGCGTTGAAGTGCAGACTGATCAGAAAGGGACGGCCCGACTTCGCGTAGCCATTCACGACATCCACCGCGCGGTTGCCGAGCATCTCGGTCAGATATCCCATTTGGTGCACCGGAACATCGTCGTCCCACAAATCGTCTTTCGCGGCCGCATGCCGGTAGTAGTCGACAGCGCCGCCGCGGAAGCCGTAGAAATGATCGTACCCGCTTTGCAGAGGACCGAATTTCGGCAGCAAGCCCAGATGCCACTTCCCGACCAGCGTGGTGCTGTAACCGGCCTTCCTCAACGATGACGGCAGAGTGGGATGGTCGGGCGGCAGGCCGACATCGCGTCCCGCCAAAGGCTCCTCCAGGCCGATCGGCAGCCGGTATTGATAGCGGCCAGTGATCAGCGCGGTACGCGTCGCGGAACAGACCGCGGAGTTGGCATAGGCTTGCAGGAAGCGCACGCCCTTCGCCGCCAGGCCGTCGATGTTCGGCGTGCTGATATCGGGGCGCCCGTAACACGACAGGTCGGCATAGCCGAGATCGTCCGCCATGATGAAGACGATGTTGGGACTTCCCGGCGCCCTCTGTCCGAATAGCGAAACGCTCCCCAGGGCGGTGCTGCGCAACAGCGTACGGCGGGTGACTCCGGACATGATTTCTATTGTCGCGCCCAATTGTGAGCGTGGGCAGAGGCCGCCGTCTAGGCTTCGACCAGGACGCGTGTTTTGCGGCGCGACTTCGGCACTGACGGCAGAGCGGCGGGCGCGTCATCCATCGGCAAACTGAAGCGCCGGATTCCATCGTAAGCGTAGAGCGCGCCTGCCACCGCGCCGGCCGTCGGCACCAATCCGATTTCGCCCGCGCCCTTGGCGCCGTAGCCGCCCACTTCGTCGGGAACCTCGATCAGGATGACATCGATTCTCGGCGTGTCCTTGGCCTTCAGGATGCCGCAATCGCGCAGCATGAGCGAGTCCGGCGTGGCGTTCGTGCTGGTGAAGTTTTCCGAGAGCGCATAGCCCAGTCCCATGTGGACGCCGCCTTCCACCTGTCCAGCGCAACTTTTGGGATTGATGGCCCGGCCAACATCATGCGCCGCGACTACGCGCTCCATGCGGCCCTCGTCATTCAGGATCACCACCTGCGTGGCGTAACTGAACGTCATGTGCGTGGTGGGATTGGTCAACGCTTCCGGCGTGCCAGGGCGCGTAGTGAAATTGCAAACGTACTCGCCCGTATACTCGCGGCCAATCAGTTGTTCGAGCGTGGAGTGCTTCAGATCTTCCGCAAGTTGCATCGCCGCTCGCTGTGATGCCGCGCAACTCAGCGTGGTGGCGCGCGACGCCCAGGTTTCGCCGCACTTAGCGCCCAGCGCCTTATCCCAGCGCACTTCCATGATGTCCGGAGGCAGTCCGGTTTCTTCGCACACCGCCTGGCGGATGGTGGTGAAAAGGCCCTGGCCCATCTCGGTGTAACCGGTCTGGATATCCAGACGGCCGCCTTCCAGCACCCGGATCGCGGCATGACCGCTATCGATGGTGCCATTGCCAATGCCGGTGCTCTTGATGCCGCAGCCGATGCCCGCGTACTTGGCATTCTTGTAGATATCCTTGACGGCTTCCAAACTGCGCCGCAATCCGGCGACGCTTTCGCGCATGATTTGCCCGGTGGCGAAAGCGTCGCCCGGATTCAGGATGTTCCTCTCGCGAATGTCCCAGCCATCGATGCCCACACGTTCCGCGAGCATATCCATAACGCCTTCCATGGCAAAGTGCGCCTGGTTGGTGCCGAAGCCGCGCATGGCGCCGCTGGTCGGATTGTTGGTGAACACGGCCTTGGCCTCGGCATCCACGTTTGGGACGCGATACGGGCCGCAGGAGTGGCACGCGGCGCGCAGCAAGCATTTCGCGCTGGTGCCGGCATAACCGCCCACGTCTCCCACGATGCGGCTGCGCACGGCCAGCAAGTGACCCTCGGCATCGGCGCCAACCGTAAGGCTGAGCGTCATCGGATGGCGCTTGGGATGAAGCTGCGCGGATTGTTTGCGCGTCAGCACGGTTTTCACCGGGCGTCCCATCAGATACGCCGCCAACGCCGTTTGCACTTGAATGGAGAGCTCTTCCTTGGCGCCAAACGATCCACCACTCGAAGCCAGAGCAATCTCTACTTCTTCCGCGGGCAGATTCAAAGTGCGGGCGATCTGGGCCAGATCGAACGTCGATCCCTGGCTCTGCGAAAAGATCTTCAAGCCACTTCCTTGCGGAATCGCGAGACACGCCTCCGGCTCCAGGAACGCCGGATCCACGGGCTGCGTCCGGAAGGTCTGCTCAATCACGTGCGCCGACGCCGCCAGGGCCGCATCCACGTCGCCGCGCGAAAACGCGGTGGTGTCGAGCAGGTTCGGATGGACGTGCAAATTGCCGGGAGCATGCACCTGCGGAGCGTCCTGCGCCATGGCCGCGAAGGGGTCCGTAACCGGTTCATACACTTCGTAATCGACTTTGATTTTGTCCGCGGCCTGGCGCGCGTGGAATGCTGTGTCGGCTACTACCAGCGCGAGAATATCGCCCACGCAACAAGTGGTTTCGCCAACCGCGACAAAGATCGGCAAGTCGGGAATCGCGAGACCCGTGCCGCGCTGTCCAGGAACATCAGGCGCGGTGAAGATGCGCTCCACACCCTGCATGGCTTGCGCCCCGGAGGTATCGATCGCCAGAACTTTAGCGCGCGGGTGTGGACTCATCAGTACAGCGCCGTGCAGCATCCCAGGGACACGCATGTCGTCCACGAAAGGCTTTTCGCCCAGCGCCTGTTCGATTCCCAGATAGCGTGAAGGAGACGTCCCGATCCCATGCGCACGCTTCCCGTTCTGGAGCGCGGGATTCCGAGTCAGCCCGTACTCTTCGCCGAAGTAAGAATGCCGGCGAGGTTGATCACTCGGGAGCTGTTTATGATCGTTCCACGCCTCGCCCGCGGTTTGGATGGCGTCTATGATGCGGGCGTAGCCGGTGCAACGGCAAAGATGAGCGTCCAGCGATTTTGCGACTGCCTCACGATCGTGTGTACGGGCGTGTTCCAGCAGTCCTGCCGCGCGGATCACAATCCCGGGAATGCAGAAGCCGCACTGCACCGCGCCTTCCAGCAGAAACGCCTCGCTCAGTACCCGGCGCATTTCCTCCGGAACGCCTTCCAGCGTAACCACGTCGCGGCCTGCCATGTGTTCCGGCTTGCGTAAGCACGCGAGTACGGGCTGGCCGTCCACTAAAACCGCACAGCATCCGCAGGCGCCTTCGGGAGCACATCCGTTCTTGGTCGAAACCACGCCGCACTGCGCGCGCAGGACTTCAAGGAAGTCCATGCCCGGCTCGTAAGATACCGTGGTCGGATTTCCGTTTAGAGTTAAGGTGATCTCTGGCATGCCTTACCCGGAGGGTCGTTGTTCCCGCCCGCTTATTCCAGGCTAGCAGACTTGCTCAATAGATCAATGGGATGCGGGTTCCAGGGACGATGACTATTTGGAGCTATAGGACGCTGGTCAGTTTCGCAGCTACCTTTGGTTCGAATCGCGGCGGAGACTACTTTCCCACCAGGTGAGGCTGATCTTTTTCGTTTTCCTGGCAATAATATTCGAGCAATTCCGTGTTAAGGACGATAAACTGGTTGAACTTTACAGTCCACGGAGCGGTGTATGCCTTGGGATCGTCCACAGTCATTTCGATCTCCAGTTTCCCGTAGTTTACGCGCCGGAAGCGCTCGGTCAATCTTGCGGCGTCGGTCATCGGACTGCCGCTGCGGTCCAGCCACATCCCATCCCGGAAGCCGTTGCTTCGAACTACCAGGGTGTCGCCGTCCCAACTTCCCGACGAATATCCATGAAAGGATGGCTGCGGATCCTTGGGCAATTCCCGACTGTCCGTGAATATTTGCCGGAAGGTCACGTCGCGCTCGGACAGCATCACCAACAGTCCTGGGGCCTGGACCATCTTTCGGTATTGAGGAAACGTGAACAACCGAATCGCGCCCGCTGGCTGACATTGGGACGCTGGGTCGTTTTTTCCGTTGTCGGCCATTCGTTTCTTGACCAAGTCTGCTGCCCACGGCTGATAGGGTAGGCCACCCGCGAGACGCGCTCCGATGTTGAGGAATTCCTTCGAAAGCGGCAAATCCGGGCATCCATAGGGCGGACACCCTCCAGTGTTTTCGATTTCCCAAATTCCCGAAAGATCCGGTTTGCCATCGGCCGTTCTAGGCGTGGGCGCGCTCAGGTTCGGCAATCCGCCCGGCGTCTTGGGCACTCCGTTGGTCGGATAGTTCAGCCATTGGCTGAGAAGCAGCCCAGGAATTGCGAAAAGGATTGCGGCTCTTGCTCTCACCTATGATCCAGGATAATCTTCAGACGCCGCTCGGCGCCGTCCTCGACCATTCCGAGGGCTGCTCCGAGTTCGTCCAGGGCCATGCGATGAGTAACCAGAGGTTCCAGCCGAACCACGCCCCGAGCCACCAGGTCGATCATTACCGGGAAATCCTGCGCCGTGGCTGCGCGATTATTAATGAGCGTCAGTTCCTTAAAGTAAAGGTCATAGAACGGCAACTCGCCGCTGCTGGCGCTGGTAATGCCGAACATCAGGATGCGCCCGCCAAAGCGCGCCATGCGAATCGCGTCTGCGATGGACGTCATTACGCCTGTACACTCGATCACCACATCCGCGCCGCGGCCATCGGTCGCATCCAAAACTTTCGCCACCGCTGAAGGGCCGGATTCGATCACCACGTCCGCGCCAAGTTCCTGCGCGAGTTGGTTCTTGAAACGGCTGCGGCTGATCCCGATCACTTTGCTCGCGCCACGCGCCTTCGCGAGTTGCACGTGCAGTTGGCCGGAGACTCCCAGACCTAGCACTGCAACCGATTCGCCCAGCGACACGGACCCGAGGCGTTGCGCGTGTAAGCAGGTGGTAGCCACTTGGATCAGCGGCGCGATCCGCATGTCGAGAGAATCCGGCAGCCGGAAAACTTGGCTCGCGGGAACGGCAGCATATTCGGCGAACCCGCCATTCGTCTCGCGCCCAATCAGTCCGCCGGCGGCACAGAGATTGTTTTGTCCCATGCGGCAGTGAAAACAGGTTCCGCAATAGAGGACGGGATCGATGATCACGCGCTCGCCGCCTACCAATTCCCCGACCATTTCGTGCCCCATGATGAGCGGATACTGAGCGGGAATCGCGCCTTTGTAAATCTTCAGGTCTGTCCCGCAAAGCCCGCTATGCGTGATGCGGACCAGAACGTGACCTGAGGGGACTGGTGGCAGCGCGACATCATCGAGCGCCAGGTCGCTGGGCGCTCGAAGGACCATGGCCTTCATGCCGGCAGGGACTTCCCTCGAGTCTCAGCGGCGAACGGCAGCAGCAAGAGCCCAACCACGAACGCTATCGACGTGAGCGCTACCGGAGTGCCCAAAGTTCCATAATGCCGGATCATTGCGCCCACTAGAAACGTCAGCCCCGCTCCGGCGAAGCGGCCGACGTTGGTGGTGAACGCGAACGCGCTCACCCGGCAGTCCGTAGCGTATTGTTCTGGAAGCCAGAACGAATAGACGACGAAGTTCGCGCCGCCGATGCCGAGGAAAAACGTGCAGATCAGGAACCACATAATGGCATTGGTCGGCATGTAGAACACGTAACCGAAGGCCAGCCACAGGAAGATCAGCATCAGAGCAAAAAAGATGCCCAGGACAACGCGCCGGTCGAGCCGTTTTGCGAGTATTGGGGTCATCAAGGCTCCGAGTACCGTTCCGATTCCTAAAATGCCCGTTGAATAGGACGCCAGGCGAGCGCCGGTAAGCGTCGATTGCCCGGCCCTCTCCGACAAGTATGTAATGGCAGACGGCACGTATACCGAGCCAGCCCACAAACCGACAATGGACGCCACCAGGTAAAGAGAATTCAGGATGGTCCGCCGGCGATATTCGGGCGTGAAGAGCTTGAAAAAAGCGTGGTGCATCGCAATGATACCGGCTTCTTCGCGGCGGTTTTTCCAGCGGGCAGGTTCATGCAGCCGGTTATAAAAGAAGGCCACCAGTATGGCCGGCACGCCCCCCACCACAAACATCCACCTCCAGCCATATTGGCTGCCGATGAAGTAGTTGGCTATGGCAGCGATCACAAAGCCGATGTAGTAGCCGGTGTGCATCAGACACACGCCCCACGTGCGCCTGGTTTCGGGCCACTCTTCCGAGACCAGCGATGCACCGATGGACCATTCTCCGCCGATACCAACGCCGGCCAGAAATCTGACAATCGCTAGCGACCAAACGTTGTGGCACAAACCCGCGAGCAGCGTGAACAAGGAAAACCACAGGATCGAAAACATTAACGTACGAGCGCGGCCGAAGCGGTCGGCGATCGGTCCCCAAACCAATGCCACCCCCCAGCCCACCATAAAGAGGGCGAACAGCAGACCGCTGTAATAGCCCACGTTGGCGGTGGTAGCCGCAATGCCCGAGCTCGGCAGCACATCTCGCAAGGCAGGCACCAGGACGAGAGAAAATATGAACGAGTCCATCCCGTCCATGGTCCAACCTCCCCAGGCAGCCCAGAAGGCTCGCTTCTGGCTGGACGTGAGCGGAACCTTGGCCGCTGGGGATTCCACAATCGGTTTGTTTATGAGAGACATTAGTGAACGTTCTTCTCGATCCAGCTTTCAAAGAACGCGGCGATTCCGTCGCTATTCTTCTCCAGCATCATTTCATGCCCGTTACCCGGCAGGCCCACATCCTCCAGCTTCACATAGGTGGTCTTCACGCCAGCCTGGTTAAGCCACTTGGGCACACACGAATCGAACACACGGTGATAGCTGGCCTCGCCGGAAACATCCAACACCGGAATGTCGCGGAGGTTGATCAGCTTGCGGGCGGGCTCTTTCTGCAGCCAACAGGGCACCAGGCCAGGGCCATCGGCTTTCGCCTCCAACTCCACTTGTAATTCGGAAGGGTCGCCAGCGGGCGGATCGTATTTCAGCGGCAAAGTGGCCAAACCCCATGCCATACCCTTGCCGTTGTAAACCTGCTTGGCGGTGTCCACGCTCTGAATGGGCGGGCCGCCAGGCTCGGCGGTGATAATCGCTTTCACCAGCTTCGGCCGCGCGTCGGCGATCTCCCAACCGAAAGGTCCACCTTGCGAGTGCGTGATGAGGATCACTGGAGCGCCGATCCTGTCCAGCAGCGCCATGTGCGCGTCCAGATTGAGCTTGTCTTGTGAGGTGCCCTGCAAAAACTGCACTTGAGTTTTAGTGAAATCGTCAAAAACAGGATCGCCCATTTTCCCCTTATTCGGGGCCGTGCTGGGCCATTGCGTGTATTTCTTAGCTTGCGGCCAATCGCCCAGCTCCGGTAAATCTGTCCAGATCTGCTCCAATTGCGGGGCCGTTCGGATGGTCAGTGCGCCGTCGGCGCTGGGTACGTAAGCGGAGCGGCCGCGCGCCGGATAATCCACCATATACACGACATATCCTTGCTTGAGGAAATAATAAGCCCAGCCCGGGCGGCCATCGGGGGTCTGCAGCCAGTCCGTTCCGGTTTGCCCGGCGCCGTGCAGGAAGACGATCGGATAAGCGCGCCGCGTCTTCTTCGGCACCATGACTTCCACATATTCGGCGCCGTCCATAATTTCTTTGCCAGGCTCGCCCACGTAGTGCCCACCCGCGTAGAAAAAGCCGATTCGCGCAACGTCGGCGGTGGACATGGTTGGAATGGACGTCGGAGGAGCGGACTTTCCTGCATCGACGCTGCTGGCTCCCCAACAGCCGCTCACGACAATCGCCAATACCGGCAGACCGGTAGCGGAAGTTCTGAAGGACATCGGATTTCGCTCCTGCTGGTAAGAAATTAGATCATCGGTGGCCCAAGAAATCAAGACCTTCGACGCACCCAAGTGAGAGGCCGCCGCGCATAGCCCTTTGGAAGCATTGACACTGTTGAGATCGCGATGATATAGTCACCCCCAAATGCGCTCTAACATGCGGAATGCGACAAAATTATTCGCGATGGCGGCTGGGATCGTTCTGTTTTCGGCCTCTCTGTCGGCGCACCACGGCCAGGCGGGATACGATACCACCCAGACCGTTACCGTGAGCGGAAAAATATCTGGATTTCAATTCGTCAACCCGCACTCCATTGTGGGCCTCGATGTGAAAGACGACAAAGGTGAAACGCAAGCCTGGCAGGGCGAACTGACCAGCCCCAATCATTTGATCCGCGCCGGCTGGACGTCGGTGACGCTAAAGCCTAGCGACCAAGTCACAATGACCGGCTATCGCGCCAAGAGCGGCGCCAATTCGATGTGGATCACCAAAATCTCCGTCAACGGAGAAGAGCTGAAGATGGGCGCGGGGAACTAGATGAGAATT
>Ga0206814_10090_pt1 | contig 25135 bp, 18 predicted proteins | sample Alteio_BWOrgCont_90_FD_152850 | JGI IMG/M metagenome (GOLD analysis project Ga0206814, IMG submission 152850) | Enriched cells from forest soil in Barre Woods Harvard Forest LTER site, Petersham, Massachusetts, United States -... | ecosystem: Environmental > Terrestrial > Soil > Temperate forest >...
GCACCTATGAAACCTGACACATCAAATCGAACGTTTCGACGGCTAACGACTCTTTTGACTCCAGGTCCGGCTGCCTGGGCAGGCCGAAACTTATGGCCCTTAATGCGCATTGTCACAGATCTGAGGCTTGCCCGCAAACAGCTGACAGATGTCTGGGCAGCCAGGGATTGGGCGCCTCCCGGAAATCTCCTGGATGTGCTTCAGCATGATTACGACGTTCGCATTGTTCCGCACCGGGCTCAACACCCGGGGCTTATTGCCTGGTTGTTACATGTGATATTGCGAGCTTTGGGTATCGTATTTGTCGTTAATGTCGCCCCCGGCATGGGGCATAATACGGTCGAGTTGGATTATTTTATTCGCCTGTTGCGCAGCGGGAAAATTCCCAAAAAACGCTATGTGCTTTTGCGAATGCCGAGCCCATTTCATAATGACACGTTAGCTCTTTATCGTCGCCAATTCTGGCTTGCCTCAAATAGTGTTCTACTGAACAACGTTCTGGCACCCGTAATCGCACGGTATCCCGATTTACGCCTTTCGGTGGGGCTCTCTCGCTTGAAATGGCATTTGCGTGATGACGGTACTTGCGTGCCACCTCCGCCCGGGCAGTCTTTTTTTTACCAGACTGACAAGAATGAAAATCGTGCCGAATGGATGCGCTATTACAAACTCAGGGTCGAAACGCGTGCCCTTCATCCGTTAAAAGATGGACTACCCCTCGCACCTGGATTGCAGCAATTATTAGGAAAGGACCAAACAAAGTTGGCGCTCGTGCATGTCAAATACCATGTTGGAAACGCCACCGCCCGCCCGACCGATCCCCTGACTTACCTTCCCGCCATTCGCTGGCTGCAAGACCAAGGATTTAAGGTCGTGATGATTGGTCGCGAGGCTATGCCACAGGAGTTTCGCTCTCTTGGGGTTCTCGATTATGCCAACTCTCCCCTGGCCAGCTACCGCTCTGATCTGGAGTTGGTTGCCCACGCCTCGGTTGTCATCACGGCTGGATCCGGCATCGCGATGATGCCCGATTGTATGGGGGTACCGTTGGTATATTTAAACTCTTGGCACATCTGCATGCCACTTACCTCGGGGCGTTGTATCATTGTACCGACCCTCGTCACCGATCGCGTTACCGGAAGGTTGCTAACCGTTGCCGAACAAAGCAATCTTTATTGGTCTCTTGAAGACAAGGGCGATGAGGTATTTCCCATACACGAGTATGAACCTCGCGATGCAAGTGCGGATGAGGTTTTGGAGGCGTTGAAGGAAGCGTTGACGCTTAATCCGTCTGATGAGCTGTCGGACGAGCAAAAAAACTATCGCCACCAGACAATGGGAGAGGACGAAAGGCTTGTTGACGCACGCGTGTCGCAGTATTTTATCGAGAAGCAAGATCAAATTCTTGAGGATGAAACATGTCTCGATGGCGTCAAGCAATCCGGGCGGTAACACCGCCTATTCTTAGAGTGCAATAAAATTTTGGTACGTGACAGCCCCGCCCATCGCGAGATGGATGACCCAAATATTCATTATAAAGGCTGGCTTTGCGCTTGCCGCTTTGTCCAGATCTCTTTAGTGTTCCTCACTCAGGATATTTTTTTCCAATTAACGCGCCGTCGGGCGATTCGCGATATCTTGGTGACAAATGACGGTCGATTCGGACAACTGGACAAAAGTTATAAGCGCGAAGCGCCCTTGGTTCGATCTACGCCTTGGAGAATTGTGGCAGTATCGCCATCTGATTTTTCTTTTTATTCGCCGGGACTTACGGGCGAGTTATAAACAGACGGTTCTCGGCCGCTTATGGATATTTATCCCTACCTTGATCAGCACATCCGTTTTTACGGTCATCTTTGGAAACATTGCCAAATTATCTTCGGACGGCGCCCCACATAGCCTATTTTATATGTCTGGCATTCTCATGTGGGGATTTTTCAACGCCTGCGTGGTAGGCAATTCTAACATATTCAGTGCACAGGCTGGATTATTCAGCAAAGTGTATTTCCCGCGTATGGTTGTTTATTTGGCCAATGTAGGCGCCACCCTATTTTCCATCCTTTTGCAGCTGGTTTTGTTTATGGCGTTGCTGCTTTATCTCACCAGCAAGGGGACTGTTCCTGGTCCCAACTGGGCAGCTCTGTTGCTCCCGTTATTATTTATCTTTAGCGCCGGGATTGCTTTGGGGGTTGGAGCGATTGTATCCTCAGTGACAGCAAAATATCGCGATCTTTCTTTTCTTTTGACCTATGGAATGCAGCTGTGGATGTATGGCACTGCCATTATATACCCTCTTTCGAGCATTCCTGAGAAATATCAGCTGCTGGCGACTCTGAATCCGATCACGACGATCGTCGAGACTTTTCGCTATGGATTTTTGGGCACCGGGTCGCTTCCTGTTGAGGGACTGATGTTTACGGCGCTTTTTACGGTCCTAATCTTTACGACGGGCCTGATCGTTTTTAACCGCTTCGAAGCCACCGCCATGGATACGGTTTAGGTCGATGAAAACCGCCATTCAGGTCGAAAACGTCAGCAAACAATATCGCCTTGGGACACTCGGCACTGGCACCGCGGCAGAAGATTTTCAGCGTTGGTTTTCACGTACCGTCCTGCGTAAATCGATCGAAGAAAAACGACCGCCCCCCGCCCATCACGAAAATATCGATGGCGACATCTTATGGGCCCTTCGGGATATAAGTTTTGATGTAAAAGAAGGTGAAATCGTTGGCGTAATCGGCCGAAACGGAGCCGGCAAATCAACCCTTTTGAAGATCATGTCGCAAATAACGGCCCCAAGTTCCGGCATCATTCGCTACAAAGGACGCCTGGCCAGTCTGTTGGAAGTGGGAACTGGTTTTAATGGCGAGCTGACAGGCCGTGAGAATATTTTTCTTAACGGCTGCATACTTGGCATGACGCCCCGTGAAATTCGCAGCCGCTTCGACGAGATCGTGGCATTCGCGGAAATCGACGATTTCATCGATACGCCGGTCAAACGTTATTCGAGCGGCATGTTCGTGCGTTTGGCTTTTGCCGTCGCCGCGCATCTCGAAACAGAAATCATGGTGGTGGACGAAGTGCTGGCGGTCGGCGATATCGGTTTTCAGAAAAAATGCATCGGGAAAATGTCGCAGGCTTCATACTCTGGACGTACGATCCTCTTCGTCAGCCATCGGATGGACCACATTTCTGCGCTTTGTTCGCGCTCAATTGTCCTCCAGAGCGGTCGCCTCATATATAATGGCGCCACGGATGAAGCGCTTGGGCGCTACTACAGGCTCTTTGGCGACACCGCCGGCGGAGATATCGCCACCCGCACCGACCGTCAAGGCCGGGGCCGGGTCCGCATTACGGATTTATGGATGGAAAATGGGCGCGGCGATCGAGTCGAGACCCTTGTCACGGGTCAACCTGCCATTTTCAAACTGGTCCTCACCTCAACCGATCGACGACCGATACGCAATCTTAACGCCGGTGTGGCGATTTTTTCGTTGAGCAATATGTTTGTGACAAGTCTCAGTACGCAGGAGGGCGGCATTTCATCGTTCGATATGGATGGAACAACCACCACGATCACTCTCAAGGTCGATCGATTGTCACTTAATAGCGGGCAATTTTACTTTAATGCATCTGTGCGGTCTTCGACCGGAGCTTTCGAATTTGAAGATCTGGTTGAGAATGTGATGATGTTTTCTGTGGATTTCGGCGACTATCATAGTATTGGCCAATCGTCAGGCGGCTTTATGTCGATCTCGCACCGTGCCGATATTGATGGCGTTACCCAGAAGATGACGGGAACCTGATGCGCGAATTATATTTCGCCATTGCCGTTTGGGGTGAAAAATATGTGGACACCTTTTTGCGGATCGCACTTCCGAGCTTTCTTGCCCCCGGTAATATCCCGGCCTGTGCCCACTTAGCCTCTATTCGATTTCTGATCATAACTCGACCTGAAGATGTTTCCTCGATAAAGGGCCACCCTGTGATGGAGATGCTTCGCCATCATGCGGCTGTCGAAATCCTTCCTTTGCTGACCCCCGACCAATTCGAGGGAAATCGCTATACCGTCATGGCGCGGGCACACCAACACGCCATCAAACGGGCCTTGGCATCTCGCGCCATTCTTTCAATTCCAGCCCCCGATCATGTTATTGCTGATAACAGTCTTTCCTTCGGCTTGCGCCGAATACTTGGCGGCGACCTTGCCGTTAACATGGCCGGCCCACGGGCAGTGCTCGATGAACTCAAGCCTATTTTGACGGCAGCCCCCTATTGTCACGATGATAGGGTTATCTCAATACCTCCACGCGATCTTGTGTCTTTATTAACTCGGCATCCGCATGCGATCAGCAAGCTTCTCTATTGGCATGCGGAGCCTTTCAGTGCATTTCCGAGTGCACTTTATTGGGCCGCAGGCAAAGACTCTCTTCTCGCGCGTTATTTTCATCTTCACCCGATCTTTGTTGATCTCGCTGGTGCCGACGCCAAAGCTGGCGAAAGCGATTCTATCGACGGCTCACTCCTGACCCTTGCGAATATTGCGCCCGAACGCGTGTATGCCGCAACGAATTCTGATGAGTTATGCATTGTCGAGTTGAGCAGCCTGGCTCACGATCCCATGGGTTCTGTCCCTACACATATTCCTAACAAAGTTCACTTTATGGAGGAGTGGGCGCGCGCCGCTGCCGACCCTTCACATATCATCCAATTTAAATCTCATGCCTTTCGCTTCCAGGGCAAAGAGCCGCTCGATTGGGACGAGACCACCGCCGCGTGCGACAAAGAAATTGACGGCGTTTTCTTGGCATTGGACAGCCTTGAAAAGGCGCGCAGGCAGACCTTGATTGCTAAGAAATCCGAGGCCGCAGAGAGGATCGAGCAAAGCGGGAATGTTCCGCGACGAATGCATATTGTGCTTAGGACTTTCTTGATCCCTGTTAAATTATATAAAAAAGGTGGCGCCTGGTTTCTGGGGCGCGCCAAAGAAGAACTGGACCAAATTGCCCGGAGGCTTTTATGGTCTATCGACGCATACTGGCATCGGCTACTTGCCACTCTCAACCGTGGCGACCCTGACAAACTTCCATTATGTGCAGAAACTCTTTTTGCATATTACGATCTCGATGTTTATCCCATTTCGTACGATATAGCCTGGTTTGTCGTTTGGGCGGACCTGAAGCGGCAGCAGCGCGGATTGCAACGATTGCAGTGCGTGTTCATTCCTTGCCGGAATGAGGCGACGAGAAAATATCCGGATGGCTATGATGCTGTCATTGATCGGGAGTCACGCGCCTGGCGATTTCAGAATATCTGCGTTCCGGTCGCCAGTTTGTTGCCCAATACGGGGATAGTCGTCAGCAATGGCCCGATTCTCACCGAGGCGGTCAATTCGATCGCACATACACGTGTTCCACGCGGACACCCGCCGGATCTTCCGAGTATTTATCGACAAACCACAGCCGACTTGACCTCCCAAGGTTCAAATTGGAAGGCGCTCTCCGCTTCGCAACAAGGATTACGGTACGTCACTGAATGGTTGGACAACCATGTCGGTGATCGCAAGCCCATCGTGATTACCTTGCGTCAATACGGTGTCGACGTGGAACGCAACTCGGCTCTTGACGAATGGCTGGTCTTTGCCAAAACTCTCGATCCGACAATTTATTGCCCTATCATCGTTCCGGACACCGACAATTCTCTGAATTTCATTCCCGGTTTTTCAGACATTCCGCAATTTGCGCTGGCCGCCTGGAATGTTGGCCTACGCATGGCGATCTACGAAATGGCGTATTTGAATATGTTCGTAAATTCCGGCCCAGGATCGCTGTGCATGCTTAACCGACAATGCCGCTATATTTTCTTTAAAGTCGTAACTCCTACCGCGCTGGCTTCCGAGGAAACGTTGCGCCAAATGGGGTTCGAGCGCAATTCCAGCCCAAGTTTTGCAACTCCTTTTCAAAAATGGGTTTGGGAGCCTGACAATCGACAGGTCTTGCAGCGGGAGTTCGATGCCATGGTCGAGCGAATCGAAGAGAACGACATGCTCAAGACAGGGACATAGTTATGGGACTTGCTCGCGGCGCTATCGCACTTATGCTCGAAGAAGCACATGCGCGACCTTTTCACGGTAAAATTGCGACTCTCGGCCGTCAAACCATTTATACAACCGCGGCCGAGATTGGTCAGCAGTTCGTCAAATTTCAGGTGAAACCTAACGGCACCATCCCGCCGGATATGAAAGACATTCAGGATACCGACGTCTTCGGATGGATGGGATGTGAGAGTGTAACAAGTCTCGATTACAGTGATTTCGAGGGTGCCTCACGCATCGTGGATCTTAACAAGGACTCCATTCCCGAAGATTTAGTCGGCGCCTTTGACATCGTTCTCGACAGCGGCACACTGGAGCATGTATTTCACCTACCCAATGCGATGAAAAACACATTAAGCCTCCTCAATATCGGGGGACGGATAATCTTTCTTTCACCTTCGTCCAATCATTTGGATCACGGATTTTATATGTTTTCTCCGACTCTGTTCGCTGACTACTTCGCGGCAAATGGATTCCGGATCGAGACGCTCTACGTCGTCCGTTACTCGGGCGATCTGCAAGAGATGTGGGATGCATATTCGTATCAACCAGGCCAATGGCGCGACATGCATATTGGCGGCCTCGACGACCGGCCCTATGCTATTTGGGTCGTGGCAACGCGATTGGAACAGTCCACGATCGATGTCATCCCCCAACAAGGATATTACGCCGACAAAAATCCGGCCTACGCTGGCTCGCGACTCGCTACCGGTGCGATCGGCAAAACGGAGGACGTAGCGATAGCGCCAACTACAGCGAGGCCTTCTGTTCCGTCGTCTGTACCGCACATCACCGCTCAGTCACTTATACGCAAATTTGCCCGCCAGGTTCCTGGAGCGCGCCGGATATGGCGCCTGATACGCAATCCGCTGCATACAAAGGGCATCACGAATGTCGCGCCGACACATCAAATTTTCCGAAAAAAAATCGTAGGAAAATTCTAATGTGCGGAATTGCTGGACATTGGGCCTATTCTGGACATGCGCTCGAGAGGGGCGAAGCCCTGACTCTAACGAACAGTCTCGCGCATCGAGGCCCGGACGGCTTTGGCATTGAAAGTCTCGACCAAGAGCGGCTTTGGCTGGGACATCGGCGGCTCTCCATCATCGACATATCGGAACGTGGACGCCAACCCATGAGTTATGGGGACGGTCGCTACTGGCTCACCTATAACGGTGAGATTTATAATTACGTTGAGTTAAGGAAGGAGCTTGAAGCGCAAGGTCATTGCTTCCGCTCCGACAGCGATAGCGAAGTGATACTTGCGGCATATACCCAATGGGGCCAAGACTGCCTTCCGCGTTTCAATGGTATGTGGGGCCTTGCGATTTGGGATGCAAACACTCGCACATTGTTTCTGGCGCGTGACCGGTTTGGCATCAAGCCCCTGCATTTCAAAAACAAGGACGGATGTTTCAGTTTTGCTTCGGAATTGAAAGCCTTTCTTGCCTTACCGGACGCTGACGGCGCCTTGGATGAGTCAATATTGGCCGAAACATTGGTTAACATTAACGGCCAGGAAAGTACCGAGTTTACGTTGCTTCCCGAGGTGAAGCGCCTCCCTGGTGGACATTGCATGAAGGTCGACGCTGACGGCCGGATCACCATTCGACGCTGGTGGGACCCCCTTACTCGCCAGGCTGATATACCCAGCGGACTGAAGGGGCAAGCTCAGCGATTCCGCGAAATATTTTTTGATTCCTGCCGACTCCGATTACGGAGCGATGTTGCGATTGCGACGTCGCTCAGCGGAGGCCTTGATTCAAGCGCAGTGGCTTGCGCGTTGGCACAATTGAGGCGTGAAGGTGTTTTCAACGCCGACCGAGATGGCTATCGGGCCTTTGTCGCCTGCTTTCCCGGGACTGCGCTTGATGAACGCCAATTTGCGAAAATTGTCGTCGAGCATACGGGCATGGTGCCCATTTACGAAGACGTCGATGAGAAACTCGCCCTCGGAAAAATTGATAAGGTCGTTTTCGATCTGGAAGGAATTTATTGGGTGCCGCTGGTCGGCCCTTGGAGTATTTACCGGACCATGCAAAGCGACGGCATTCGCGTTAGTCTGGATGGCCACGGCGCCGATGAGTTGCTCGGCGGCTATAATTTCTTTGTTGAACGCGCCCTGGATGGTCTTGTCAGCGGAAAGTTCAGTCTGACGCGCTATCTTGATCTAAGACGTGTTCTGGCCGGCCTTGTCGGCGGCAGCGCGCAGATCTCGCGTGCTGGAATGATCGGCGAGTTGACCTGGTATCTCAAGCGCGAACTCAACAGACTTGGCTTAATGCAACACATTAAGCCAGCGGTGCAACGGTTTAACCGTGTCGTGGTCTTGAGCCGTCAGCTTGCAAATACTCGCCTCGGCGGATCTCTGAAGACAAACCATTCTTCTGTGGCTCCGATCTGGACAGCTGATCCAGTGCTTTCACCTTTGGGCACGAAAAATCAGCTTTACGACGAAAACGCAGACCCGCGAACCAAAGGCATGTCCGCGTTGGATGGCATGCTTTTCACCTGGTTTCACGGCAGCGTTTTGCCAACTATTCTGCGAAGCTATGATCGTGCCTCGATGAGCCACGGCATTGAGGTTCGCATGCCTTTTATGGACTGGCGCCTGGTTACGTATGGCGCATCCTTACCTGAAGAAAGCAAGATTGGCGGTGGTTACACCAAACGCGTGCTCCGCGAAGCCATGAACGGCTTGATGCCTGACGCTATTCGCCTGCGCACGGCAAAGATTGGGTTTACGACGCCGCTCGATGAGTGGGTACGCGGCGGACTAAAAGAATGGGCGCTCGACACTGTTTCCAGCCAATCCTTTCAACAATGCAGTCTCTGGAACGGTAAATCCGCGAAACAAAGACTTGAGAATGCGATCCACGGCCATGGCAGCGTTAATGCCATTTGGCCGGTCATAAATGCCCACGTGCTGCAAAAGACATTTCGGACGGCAGCTCAAACTAAGCTTCGGAAGGCCGCGTAAAATGTCGATTCGCCTATTTGCGGTAAAAATCGTCGGCACGTTCGTGGATATTGCGGACGAATTTCTCAAAAAAAACGAGAATTTGTCCTTTGAGCAAACGGCTGAACAGTGCCGCAAGAATGGCTTTATGTATCCGGGCAATTTCAAGGACGAGATGGAAGCTCTCGGAGTTGAGGTCATGGAAACGCTCATGGATGCAGCTCCTTTACAAAACAAATGGCGGCGTGAAAACAACCTTCCTCTGCCTGAGATTTTCGACCGCAATGATACGCTTCTCGCGCAAATCAAGAGCTTCCGGCCCGATATCATTTATTTCCAAACCTTCTCCGCCCTCGCCCCAGAAGTAAGAAAATTTATTAGGAAAGAATGTTCATCGGTAAAGTTGGTCGTTGGCCATCGCGGCTTTCCGCTCGATGACGCGACGGGCTATGAAGATGTCGATGCCGTCTTCCTTGGGCACCCAAAATTTCACGAGGTTTGGCACAAAGTTGGCGTAAAAACCTTTCACAGCCTCCATGCTTTCGATACCTCGTTGCTCCCCTCCATTCAGATGAAGGCGAAAGATCTGAAACCAATCGAATTTTCATTCATCGGTCATACGGGTTGGGGCTCGGGGCCACATGACGGTCGTTATTTTGATTTGCGCAACATGATGGATCAGTTTCCCTTAACAGTTTACGGCCATGAGCCATTACGAGCGCGACCGGTCATCGAGGGCCTCTCTCCTCGCTTGCGCATGATTTTGCGAAAGAAGATAATTGAGGGCCTGCGCTTTGTCCCGACAAAAGGCATCCATACGCTCCATAAAGCGGGCCAAATCCTTAACGTGCCCGTCATGATGCGCGCGGCGGAAGCGACGATGCGAAGAAAGAGATTTGGTCCAGATCCCGTGCCCCCAAAAATGGAAGATTGCTGGTGGCATCATGTACCGCCTATCCAAGAGGCCTATCCGGACCGCTTTCATTCCTCTCGATTTGGCATCGATTATTTGACCCTATTGGCATCTTCAAAACTGACATGGAACCGCCACCAAGACACGCCAGGCGCTGGCGCCAACATGCGTCTATTTGAGGCTTGCGGGGTTGGCATCTGCCAGCTTGTTGACGCCCGCGATGAGGTCGTCGCTTGTTATGTGCCGGGCAAAGAAATTGTTACCTATCAATCGATTGATGACGCGATGGAGAAAGCTCGCTGGCTGCTGAACAATCCCGAGGAGCGACAAAAAATCGCCGAAGCCGGACAGCGCCGCACCTTCAAGGATCATACCACGCGGCAAAGGATTCAAGAGATTCATAAGCATCTTGTCGATCTTTTAAGCGCCCAACAACAACTCAAAAAATACGCGTAATCGGATCGCGCGTTTTTTGGAGATCCGTGATGATTATTGTTCGCTCTCCACTACGCGTCACTCTCGGAGGTGGGGGCACCGATCTTCCCTCCTATTACCGGCAATTCGGTGGTTTTTTAGTTGCCGCGGCCATCGACAAGTACGTCTATGTCACCATTCACAACAGTTTTGTCGAGGAACTGATTGTCAAATACTCCTCACTCGAAAGAGTGGCGTCCGCTGACCAGTTGAAACATCCGCTTTTTCGTGAATGTTTAGGTCTGATGAGGAAGAATGGAAAATATCTCGAAATTGCCAGTTTCGCTGATATCCCCGCTGGAACCGGACTTGGCTCGTCGGGAAGTTTCGGCACTGCTTTGCTGCGTGCCTTGCACCATCTGGACAAAATACCAATTACCGCCGCCCAGCTCAGCGAGCTTGCCTGCAAGGTCGAAATCGACATCTTAAAGGAGCCAAGTGGCAAACAAGATCAATACATCTCCGCGTTCGGCGGTGTGGCCTGTTTTGAATTTAATCGCGATGATACGGTCAACGTTGCTTCACTTCAATGTTCCCAAGATACGCTTCACGATCTTGAGGATAATCTCATGTTGTTTTTCACTGGCTACACCCGTGATGCGGCCTCCATCTTAAAAGAACAGGATGCCCAAAGTCAGAAACAAGATTCCTGCATGATTGAAAATTTGCATCACACCAAAGAACTTGGCGTCCGCAGTCATGCAGCACTTCAACGTGGCGACATGCAAGAATTCGGACGCATTATGAATGAGCACTGGCGACATAAACGAAAGCGCTCTCAGAATATGAGCAATACCAAGATAGATGTCTGGTACGATGCAGGACTAAAGAATGGTGCGATTGGGGGCAAATTGGTGGGTGCCGGTGGCGGCGGCTTTCTGATGTTCATAGCCGAAAACCGCGCGCGTCTGCGCAGCGCGATGACTGAACTTGGCCTTTCTGAAGTTCGATTTCGGTTTGACTACGAAGGCGCAAAAATTGTGGCGAGCTAGCGGTGAATGTTGATCCCACCCTCGCTGTAATTGCTGGCGGCCTTGGCAAAAGGTTACATCCGCTCACCCTTTCAATTCCCAAAAGCCTTGTGGCGGTCGGCGGAACGGCCTTCATCGACCATCAATTGGGATTGTTTGCTCGCAAAGGACTAAAAAAAGTGGTTTTTTGTTTGGGGCATCAAGGCGAGCTGATCAGAAATCATCTGGGAAATACGAATTGTCACGGGCTAGACATTCATTTCTCCGACGACGGAAAAAATTTATGTGGCACCGGCGGCGCCATCTTCAATGCTCTCCCCTTGCTAGGTGACGAGTTCCTTGTGACGTACGGCGATAGTTATCTCGATATTGATTATTACCATGCATTCGCCGCTTTCCGAAAATCGAGGCAGCCGGCCCTCATGACTGTCTACCGTAACAAAAATCGTTGGGATCACAGCAATGTTGAGTTTGATGGCACGCGAATCCGCCGGTACGATAAAAATAATCGCTCCCAGGCCATGACGTACATCGATTTCGGCCTGCTCGTTTTTCACAAAGATTGCTTCACAAAATGGCAGCAGACCCTAGCGTTTGATCTAGCCGATTTACTCGCCCAACTGGCCAAAGAGAGCCTGTTGGCGGGATACGAGGTCCATCAAAGGTTTTACGAAATCGGCTCTGCCAAAGGCCTCGCTGATTTGGAAGCGGCCTTTAAGGCGCAAGGACATACGTGATGCCAAAGCAATTCTTAACTGCCGATTGGTGGTTCAGCGTTAAATCCGACCTCGAAGTGTTGCGTTCCCGCTATGCCCTCTATGGCCCTAAGTGGTTTTTCTCCCGCATTACGAAGAGGTTTATTTACCTGTTGGCCTGGTGTGCACTTTTACCCATCACCTTTATTTGTCATTTGCTCGGCTATCGACGCGTCATGATTTATCCAGACCGCATCGGTCACCTCGCCGTTGAGATTGACGGCTTTCTTAAAGAACAAGCCCTTGGGACGCCCGCGCATGCGAGGTATTTTATTCTCTCTATACCCGGACGCGTCGCCAATCCGTCTCTTCTCCATGATTATTGGAGCAAAAAGATAACGGTTGTTCGGCACCCCGCGCTTACGCGGCTACTCGATATTATGACAAGCCGCTGGTTGATGCGCCATAATGTCAATCGGATGGTCCTAACAAATGGGGGGACGTCTAAACTTTATAAATTATATACCGAGTGGAATGGTAAACCGCCTTTAATAAAATTGGATGAACACCATCGAAAGCGCGGTCGAGAGGCTCTTCTGCGGTTAGGGGCACCGCAGGGATCTTGGTTTGCCTGCGTCCACACACGGGAGCCCGGCTATTCACCGGCAGACGAAATACACATGGACTTTCGCAATGGGGATCCCATCAATTTAATTCCAGCCATACAGGAGATCATTGCGCGTGGCGGTTTCTGCGTACGCATGGGTGATTCCCGAAGTCAACCGTTGCCCTCAATCAAGGGATTGATCGATTATCCGCGCTCGGCAGAGAAATCGGATTGGATGGATGTTTTTTTGTGCGCCGAATGCCGGTTCTTTCTGGGCGCTAACTCTGGTTTACATTTTGTATCAAACATCTTCGGACGACCGGTTGCGCTGGCAAATCTTGCGCCCATCGGCGCTTTGGCACCTTGCCCTGGTGATCTCAGCATACCCAAACTTATACGAAACAAGACGGATTTAAAAATTCTGAGCTTTAACGAGGCGCTCTTATCTCCCTCCGCCAATTATCAACACTCTACGGCCTTTAAGAAGGATGGTCTCGAGTTGATCGAAAACGATGAGGACGATATTCGCGATCTGGTTACCGAAATGCTTGATCGTCTGGAGGGAAGATGGAAAGACGAGGTCGGCGATACAGAGCGACAGCAGGCCTATGCCGACCTCTTCAAGCAGGGTCATTTTTCCTATGGCGCCAGCTCACGTATCGGTGCCTTCTTTTTACGCAAACACTGCTCCTTGCTGGAAATCGACAGCCTCATTGAACCTGATCTTCGTAAGCCCAAGGCGAAACAGGTCCAGAATTATTGACAAACAACTAGATACGTCCTGTGGTCCAAAGCAATTTTTGTGGAATTTTGCGAATCCCTGCAAAATTGGCCGGTACGCCCTTGCGGTGCAAATCCGCAAACATGGCTTCTTTTTCTTCCGCGGAAAAACCTGCGGCGAGCGTGATAAGGTCGCTCATGGTCACGATATCCCGGTAACAGATATCGCGCTTAAGTGGTGCCTCATAGAGATAATTACATAAAAGCCCGACCGAATGGGTCGGATTGTATTTTTCCACCAGCACGCTGACTTTATGGGCGACGTCGGCGGGAAGGAGGGCTAGAAAATCCTCCTTGCGCACGGGCGGGCTGCCGGGCAGCCGACGGCTTTCGAAGCCGAGCGTGAGGTTGAGTACGTCCTGAAACGGTTCCGAAATCGTGCCAACATCCAATGCAGATCGAATATCGGTTCGCAATTTAAGTGTGTTAAACGTCGCCTGAGGCTGAAAACCAGCATCATACAAGGCGCGGGTGAGGCCAACCTCGCCTTTCTTGATAATACGCATGCGCACGCATGTCGGAGCGTAATTCCGCCAGAAATTAAGAAAGGTGGGGGAACGAAGGATAGCGCCTCGAAAAATCTGAAAAAAGCTTTGTGTGTGATAGAGCGTTTGAAAATTTTCGAACAGGCATAGCCAATCGCCCGTCTGGGCCAGCGTCTGCTTGATCGTTGCCACAATATTGTGGGGGTAATAAAGGCTGTCATTGACGAAGGCGACGGCATCCAGGTCTTTCAGACCCAACCGCTTCTGAATCCATTGCCAACCGATTTTATACGATCCGAAATCGCGCCCTGCCGGGAAGCGTTCGATCAGATGATGGCAGCGCGGCAAAAGCATGTCCTTAATGGCCGGCGGCATATTGCCCGTAGCGACAATGAGCACGAAGAATCCGTTGGCAGCGAGGCCGTCGAGCAGATTGGCCAAAAAAGGAGTCGAGTAGAGGCTGGGGTGGGCGGCGACAATCGCCGCACGCACGCACCCAAGCTGTTTCAACCCGCCATCTTCTTCGTTGAGAATAATTCTATACTGTTTGCGTGCGCGTGCCGCCATATCGCGGGCAAGCTGATACATGTCCCACGGCAGGACAAGCAGATTGAGAGCCAGGCGTTTGAGCAGTTGTGGTGGCATGGACTTCCTGGAAAGCGCCTTCTGCGCGAATCGAAGCGTATGCGTAGCCCTACAAGGGGTCAAGCGCGCGAGCTACCAAATCGCCAAATCGGTTGCGTAAAAAGTGCATTCCGTTTAGTCAGGCAAAGGGTCTTAAGCTATGCCCGGTTCCGATTCCTGCTGTGTCCGACACCTAACATGCCACGCTGCCCGGCCCTAACCCGAGATTTTTTATGAAAGCAGTCATTCTTGCCGGCGGCTTCGGGACCCGCATTTCCGAAGAGACGGAAAGCCGCCCAAAGCCCATGGTCGAGATCGGTGGCAAGCCGATCCTTTGGCACATCATGAAGATTTACAGCGCCCACGGAATCAACGATTTCATCGTCTGCCTCGGCTATCGCGGTTATATCATCAAGGAATATTTCGCCAATTACTTCCTGCATATGTCGGACGTCACCATCGATCTCGCCAACAACAGCACAATGGAAATTCACCGTGCCAAGGCGGAACCCTGGAAAATCACCCTGATCGACACCGGCGAAGACACGCAAGTCGGCGGCCGCATCAAACGCATCCTGCCCTATATTGACGAGGATATGTTTCTGCTTACCTATGGCGACGGGGTGGGCGATATCGACATCACGGCGACGGTCGCGATGCATAAAAAACTCGGTCGGCTGGCCACCGTCACCGCCGCGCAGCCGCCAGGGCGGTTCGGCGCCATCACATTCGACGGTAACCGCGTGACAGGCTTCCGCGAAAAGCCGGAGGGCGATGACGGCTGGATTAATGCGGGTTTTTTTGTTTTATCTCCGTCTGTGGGAAAATACATAGACGGTGACGCTTCAGTCTGGGAACGTGACCCTATGGAAAAACTGGCGGCCAATAATCAACTGTCGGTCTATTTTCACAAGGGTTTCTGGCATCCCATGGATACGATGCGCGACAAACGATATCTGGAGTCTCTTTGCGCCACTGGCAAGGCTCCCTGGAAAACCTGGTGACACGCATGCCGCCGAAGGATTCAGGCCCCCCGTCGCGCGATTCTTACGGTCCTGCGCGCGCGTTTTGGGCACGCAAAAGGGTTTTTGTTACCGGCCATACGGGCTTCAAGGGATCATGGCTGGTACTGTGGCTGTCGCATCTTGGCGCCGAAATTCACGGTTATGCGCTGGAACCGCCGACCAAACCGTCTTTGTTCGACGAGCTGAAACTCGCCGAACTTTGCACGCATGAAACCGGCGATGTGCGCGATGCGGACCATATCCATGCCTCGTTGCATAAATTCCACCCCGATATCGTTTTGCATCTGGCGGCACAGCCTCTGGTGCTCGCCTCCTATGCGATGCCCGCCGAAACCTTCGCCGTAAACGTGCACGGCACGGTGAATGTGATGGAAGCCGCCCGGAAGGCCGGGCCACGCGCAGTTCTCGTGATTACCACCGATAAATGCTACCTCAACCGCGAACGCACGCGACCTTACACGGAAGACGAAGCGTTGGGCGGCGACGATCCTTACAGCGCCAGCAAAGGCTGCGCGGAGCTTGCCGTGCGCGCCTGGCAGAAATCTTTTTTCAACGAGAAACAGAACACGGTTCTCGGCTCCGCCCGTGCCGGGAATATTTTCGGCGGCGGCGATTGGGGCGATAACCGGATTCTGCCGGATGCCGCGCGCGCATTCTCAACCGGCAAGCCGCTGATCGTCCGCCATCCGGAAGCCATCCGCCCCTGGCAGCATGTCACGGCGCCTTTATGCGGTTATCTAATGCTGGCGGAACGCATGTTTAGCGACGGCCATGCCTATGCCATCCCCTTCAATTTCGGGCCCGACGGCAAGGATCATCTGACCGTGCGCCAGCTGGTGTCGGTTTTCACGAAATGCTGGGGCAAACCGGCGGCCTTTGAAGAACAGCCCGATCCCTCGGCACCGCATGAAGCGACCTATCTCAGTCTCGATTCGACCCGCGCGATCAAAAAGCTGGGTTGGCGGCCGCCCGCCAATCTGGCAAACGATCTGCAGGGGACGGCCGATCTTTACAAGCTGTTGCTCAAAGACGCACCCTTCACGGAGAAACGCGCAGCATGCATCGCCATGATCGCCAAGGAAAGTGGAGCCTCGCGCGCCGACCGCGTATCCGACAGCCGCGTCGCGTGACGCCGTGATTTTTCATCCCACCCCCATCAAGGGCGCCTACACCGTCGAACTCGAAAAACGCGGCGACGAGCGCGGTTTTTTCGCACGATCTTTCTGCGCCAAGGAATTCGCCTCACGGGGCATGGATATATCCGTCGTTCAGGCCAACAATTCCTTCACCGCGAAAAAGGGCACGCTGCGCGGCATGCATTACCAGTTGCCGCCGGCCGACGAGGTCAAAATCGTCCGCTGTCTGCGCGGCGCGTTTTACGACGCGATCCTCGATATCCGCCCGGATTCACCCAGTTTCGGCCTATGGTTCGGTGCGGAACTGACGCCCGACAACCGGCTGATGATGGTTGTTCCGCGCGGCTGTGCGCATGGGTTGCTAAGTCTTCAGGATGACAGCGAAGCTCTCTATCTTGTCAGCGCGTCTTATGCGCCGGAGCAGGAACGCGGCGTGCGCTATAACGATCCGAAATTTGCTATTAACTGGCCGCTGAAACCGGACGAAGTCTCCGCCAAAGATGCCGCCTGGCCAGATTTCGATGCGCATTTTCATGGCATCGAGAAACTGCGCGGGCTGATTTCCTAGATATCAATAATGAGCCGCAGGATGGCGGAGGCGCGGCCGATGTCGTCCTCATCCAGAAACGGATGGAACGGCACGCCGATGACATGCTTCAACATCATTTCGCTGTGCGTCATCTGCGCGGCTTTCTGCTTCGCATCCGTGGTCTTGAGAATTTTTCCGTCAGTACCGATGGTTTGCAGTCCGGCAAAATACGGATGGCGGTACAGGGGCGGCAGATAGGTGCGGTGCAAAGCGAGTCCGTCTTCCTTGGCGCGAGCGATGATGTCGGCGGGCAACGGCTTTGCGGAACGCAGCATCAAAAGCGATGCGACCGTACTGTCCATCCCGGGATGCAGCGAAATCTGTTCGTCGAACGGCAACAGATGCTTGCAGTAAAGAATCAGCAATGCGCGTCGTTTCTTTTTGATATCCGCCCAGCGCGTCAGCTGTGCGAGACCGACGGCGGCGTGATATTCGCTCATCTTGGTGTTGGAGCCGTCGCTGTGAGCGATACGGTCGACCGTACCGAAATTGCTGTAGTTGCGCGCGCGCTGGATCACATCCGCATCGCGACCGACCAACAACCCGCCCTCTCCGACGCCGAAAGGTTTGGTGGCATGCAGGCTGTGGGCGACAAGACCGTGCCGAGGAATTTGCTGGCTTTCGATGGCCGCCGCGGCGTCGATGATAACCGGAATGCCGGTTTCCCGACTGAACGTGTCCCATTCGGCTGCCGGCAAGGGAATGCCATAAACCGCGACCGGCATGACGGCGGCCAGTTTCATCGCCAGCGCCGCTTGCCGTGCCGTGGACGGCGTCAGAACCCAAAGATCGGGATCGACATCGGCCAAAATCGGCTCGGCACCCAAATGCCGGACAGATAAGGGGCAAGCCGGGAACGTCACCGCCGGGATCAAAACCTTGTCCCCTTCCTTGATGCCCAGCATCTGCAACCCGACTTCCAGTGCGTGATAGCAGGTCGACATGGTGGTCAAGGCGATCGCGCCGTGGGCAGGCGTGCGATCGGCCGCAGTCAGAAGCTGCGTCAGCTTGTGCTCAAGTTCGAGCACCAGCTGCCCGAAATTCGAATACCAGCGGACCGCGTCTATGCGCTCGATATAGGGGCGAATATCGGAAAAACTTGGCAGATCGGCGATCAAATGCGTGGCCAATCCCTGTACATGCAGGTGTCTATCGATGCTTTGCCGCGCCTCTTGAGCCATGCGATGGATTTCACTATCGAAGTAAGCAGATATCTTTCTGTTTACAGCCCATGGTGCGCACTTGCAACCCGAGCGGCAGAAGGCCGGAATTCATACGTGCATAACCCGCAAAGCCTCTCAATTAGCGCGCGCTACATGCGCAAAAAGGAGGTAAAAGCCCATGAAAAAGAAATTCCCAAAATTCAAAAGTGATGCTCCCGCAGAGGCCTTCGTGGAAAGAGCAGACCTTAGCGAGTACGATTTCTCCGATATGGCACCAATGCGGTTTGAATTAAGGCGTAAGGATAAGTCGGTTAGTCTTCGCCTACCCAAGAAGTTGTTAGATGCTGTGCGCGCGAACGCCAAGCGTATCGGCATCCCGTATCAACAATTGATGCGGCCGACTATTGAGAAGGCGATACACGGTCTAAGCGAAAAACGCACTTGAGAGAATTGAGCGTAATTACCAAATTTTAGGCCTAATCACCCAATGACGGTGCCAATCACCATCGCCTCCGGTCCGCCGTTGAAAGCCGCTAGTTAGAACTTAGATATTTGTCGCCTCTTCGCGGGAGTTTTACGATTCGCAACCGGGTTGAAAAACGACTTTAGCTTTTGACTCCGACGCCTAAGATTCCATAGTTTGTCTCGAGCGGCATGAGTCGCCCCCTCTTTCCTGGTCATATGGTCATTTATGCAAAAAAGAGCCTTGGTGCTTGGTGCTGGTGGATTCATCGGTTCTCATCTGGTGAGACGCCTTAAATGTGATGGATTTTGGGTCCGCGGGGTTGACCTTAAATATCCGGAATTCGGCGAAACGGTGGCTGACGATTTTATGATTGCCGATCTGCGCGATCCGGATATCTGTCGCGAGGCCATAGATGGCAAGTTTGAAGAAATTTATCAACTCGCCGCCGATATGGGGGGGGCCGGCTATATTTTCACCGGTGAAAATGACGCCGACATCATGCACAATTCTGCAACCATAAATCTAAACGTGCTCGATACGGCACGGCGGCGGAATTCTAAAAATATTTTTTATTCGAGTTCCGCCTGTATGTACCCCGCCTACAACCAGGAAGATCCCGACAATCCGAAAACGGCGGAAGATTCGGCTTACCCGGCGGCACCGGATTCTGAATATGGGTGGGAAAAACTCTTCAGCGAACGGCTTTATCTCGCCTATGCGCGCAACCATGGATTTTCAGTGTCCGTAGCGCGATTTCACAACATTTTCGGTCCGGAAGGCACCTGGACCGGGGGCAAGGAAAAAGCGCCGGCCGCCCTATGCCGCAAGGTCGCGATGGCCGACAAGGAAATCGAGGTCTGGGGCGACGGATTACAAACGCGGTCCTTTCTCTATATCGACGAGTGCATTGAAGGCACGTTGCGTCTCACACGATCAACTTTCAGTGGACCGGTGAATATTGGCTCGGAAGAAATGGTTACGATCAACCAACTTGCCAATGTCGTCATAAAAATCTCAGGCAAGCCGCTCAAGGTGTGCAATATTCCGGGCCCTACAGGCGTGCGTGGCCGCAATTCTGACAACCGCCTCGTTCGCGAAAAACTGCAATGGGAACCTTCTCAACCCATGATTAAAGGGCTTGAAAAGACATATGCGTGGATCGATCAGCAAGTAAGACGCAATATTTCCCGTTAAGCACGAGTGGGAGCGATTTCAAAGTCGTGCGGTTGAGAATCGTTGAGATATCCTCTTAAATCGCATTAGTTTCAATCATCATCCATTACAACGGTTTCGCTTTCATGATTAGCCCCTCTCTTCCGCGCCTTTCCATTATCGGTCTTGGCAAGCTCGGCGCACCTGCGGCCGCCGTTTTTGCATCCAAAGGTTATGAAGTTATTGGAGTCGACATAAACAAAAAAACGGTTGCGGCGATCAATGCCGGACGGGCGCCGGTTCAGGAAACCGGACTGGAAAAGCTCGTTCACGCCAATAAAAACCGCCTGTCGGCTATGACGGATGTCGACAAGGCCGTTTTAGCATCGAACGCCAGCTTTATCATCGTGCCTACCCCGTCGAAAAAAAGTGGGGCTTTTTCCAATACTCATGTTCTCCAAGCTGTGACAAAAATCGGCAAGAGTTTGCGCGGCAAAAAAGACCGTCATATTGTCGTCGTATGCAGCACGGTCATGCCGGGCGCGATGGATGAAATTATCCGCCTTTGTCTTGAACGTGCTTCCGGACTGGTGGTCGGCAAAGACGTCGGACTTTGCTATAATCCTGAATTCATCGCACTCGGCAGCGTTATTCACGACATGTTGAACCCGGACATTATATTGATCGGCGAGTCCGACAGAAAAAGCGGCGATTTTCTAGAAGCTCTTTACAAACGCGTTTGTGAGAGCAAGCCGGCTTTTAAACGGATGAATTTCGTCAATGCGGAAATCGCAAAAATTTCTATTAATACGTTTGTGACGACAAAAATATCCTACGCCAATATGCTTGCGAATATTTGTGACCGCTTGCCAAATGCTGACTGCGATATCGTCACAAACGCCATTGGAAGCGACAGTAGGATCGGGGAAAAATATCTCAAAGGGGCAACGGGTTACGGAGGCCCCTGCTTTCCACGTGACAACGCGGCATTCGCGGCTTTGGCCAAAAAAATCCATGCAAAGGCGGATTTGGCGACCGCAACTGACAGCATGAATAATTATCAGCCCCAGCGTCTTATGGAGTTGATACACCGCGTCGCGCCACAGGCAAAAAATATTTCGATTGTCGGATTATCCTACAAACCAGACACACCCGTTACAGACGAAAGCCCAGGCATTAAACTGGCCTGCCTTTTGCAACAAAATAATTATAAGCTAACTGTATATGACCGCATAATCGGCCAAGCGGCGGCCGAGATTTTGCCACGTCACATCAAAATTGCCGCCAGTCTTGGCGAGGCTAGCGCCGGACAAGATGCCATTTTTGTTATGGTGGCTGATGACGCTTATGCAAAACCGGATTGGCTCAAAGCCAAAAAGCCTAAAAAAAGCGTAATAATCATAGATTGCTGGCGTATATTTAAGAACAAGCGGATTCCTCCTCATGCCGTACTTGTACATCCGGGGCAGCACACGAAAGCCGTTTCGTAGTGGCACTAATTTTTTTGGGAGATGTCCGTTGCCGAAGGTCGCCTTAAAGCAGAAAACTGAAAAATCCTTAAAGGATATGTTTGCCGTCATGAGCGAAGGGGAGAGCGTTGTTTTTCGTGCCCCGTTCTTTCACCGTCATCTACAGCAATTTTTCCTTACGCTGCAAGACTACAATTTCGACTACGAAGACCTCGCCGATCCGGTCGCACTTGAACTAGCGATTTTAAAATATCTTGCGAATCCCCTAAAACAAACAAAGATGAACTATCTCTATATTTCAAAAGAACTTGAGGCGTTTCTTCTCGCGCCCGTACAGCCCAAGGTGACATTGGGCGTTTACACGACGCCAGACTATGCAAGACCGATGTCGCGCTATATGGCCTTGTTGTTGCGCCACTACGCCGCGAGCACTTTGTTTGACGTTTCAACTACGCATGGGTGCGAAGCATTTTATTCCTATGTCGCGGTCCAATTGGTGCCCGATCTTTGCGTTCCTTTTTCGCTGATCCCTGATTACGTCTTCGATTTTTTGGCAGCACCTCATCCTTCATTTGCCGCAAACGAACGCACCAATATCTGGCTTTCAAAAGGGATGGTCGATGCCTGGAGACACCAATTCGCCGCTATGCCCTTAGATGCCGATGATCAAGGTCAACGGCTTCGCTTCTTCCTAAAACTCTGCGAAGCCATCGCGACAAACGAACTCGATCACCGTCTTCTGCCGACGACGCTCATCAAAAGCCTTCTTACGCCGACTGAAATTACAGGCGGCGCTTCCGTGACCTGCTTTATGGCCGAAATTCTCCAGTCTGAGACCCCAACCCCTGCTGCAACTGATTTTTTTGCAAACATTCTGCCACAGTTAAAATTGCCCGCATCCCTCCTGTCCCCACACCTTAAGCTGGCGAAGAATTCTGGGTTCGGCTTAGTGCCGGCAAAATGCGCGAATGCTCGCGCGCATCATACATTCGAAGTCGAACGCGCCAACAGTATAGACCTCGACGGCAAGGCCGATATAACGCTGATCGATCCCGGTTCTGTCCTTGATAGACCACCAATAGTCGTTCATCACATCGCGCAATCTTTCGCGCAATCGACGTTAAAAGTGAGCATTTTAAATAATGCCGGCAACTCGCGCTCGGCCGGGCATGGGAGAACGGCCGCATATACTTTTTCTGCAAATTCTAAATCACCGATCAATCTCATCGATTGCGGTGTTGACCGGGTTGCCGACGATTATTTGCGTGTCGGCCTAAACAACATGCGCGATCGATACAATATCGGCTATGTTAATTGCGATACAGGAAGACTATCGGATGCTCACCGTGCGGGACTGCCCCTACTGGACGAAATTTGGGCCCCGACGCAATTTGTTTATGAGACATTCAAAAATAATGACCTGGGTATTGCGGTTCGACTGCTTCCACCTACGATTTCGAAACCAGCCATATCCGGCAAAATGGATCGTGGCTATTTCGGCCTTCGCAACGGTGTGTTTTATTTTGTTTTCATTTGTCATTCCGTTCCACAACTTCTGCGGCAAAACCCAGACGCGGTCGTGCAGGCGTTTCATCAGGCTTTCCCGCGTACAAAAAAAGATGTCGGTCTCATCATCAAAATTCAAAACTCTGAACACAGACTAGGGCCGGCCGATTCTTCGGCCTTTATCAATCTAAAAAGAGAAGTTGCCGGGGATGACCGCATATTCTTACTGACGCAGAAATACCGCGATATCGAACTTACGGCCCTCATAAACGCGGCCGATTGTTATGTATCGCTTCATCGCTCCGAAGGTTTGGGTCTGCCCATGCTCGAGGCTATGGCTTTACGCAAGCCCCTCATCGCCACCGGCTGGTCAGGGAACGCCGATTTTACGACGCAGGAAACTGCTTGCCCCGTGACGTTCGAACTCATTCAGATTGATCCGACCGGGTTCGGGCGCTTGGATGACACCGTCGGAAATCTGTGGGCCGACGCTTCCATCGCGCACGCGGCGGAGTGGATGGAGAAAATTTCTGGCGACAAGTCATTTTGCCGGACCTTAGGACTTAAGGGGCAACAATTTGTCGAACACCACTATGGAATCGCTGTGACGCTGAAGGCCTATGAAAAGCGTCTGTCAGAAATCCGGGCGATGATAGGGCTTGGCTGAATGATTAGCGTCATTGTTTATGGCCGCAATGATCCCCACGGATATAACCTGCATAAACGGGCTGTTATTAGCCTCAATGCTATTGCTGCCATACTTACGCATGAAAATGATGAGATTATTTTTGTCGATTATAATACGGCCGACGACAATCCAACCTTCATCGAAGCAATCGCAGACACTCTGACGATAGAGTGTAAGAACTTGCTGCGCGTGATACGAGTTCGCCCCGATTTTCACCAAAAATATTTTGCATCCCGTACGGGGTTGAACGCGTTGGAACCGATTTCACGAAATATAGCGCTTCGTCGCAGCAATCCACAAAATAAATGGATTCTTTCGACCAATACCGACATGGTGCTTGCACCTCTGAAGGACAACGAATCGCTAAGCGATATCTGCATTGGCCTCCCCAAGATGCTTTATGAAATTCCACGCTTTGAAGTCCCCGAAAGCCTCTGGGAATCACTGGATCGTCAGGATGGGAGCGCTCTTATCAAGCAGATGTACGAATGGGGAAGCGCCCTAAATCTTCACGAAGTAGTCTCTTCATACCGCGAAATTCTCTATGATGGGCCGGGCGATTTTCAGCTGATGCCGCGCGATGATCTGTTCCGGATCGACGGATTTGACGAAGAAATGATACTCGGCTGGCATTGTGACAGCAATCTCTGCCGTCGCTTCTTCCTCATGTATGGCAAAACGGGGACGCTAATCGATAGGATTTACGGTTACCATTGCGATCACACGCGAACCGCGAGTATCGCCCACAAGCCCACCAGTACTGAAAACAGCTGGCGCCGCTTTACGCGAAACGTCCTGCGGCCAGATATACCCCGGCAAACCTCCACTTGGGGCTTCCCCGACATGGAATTCGAGGAATTCCGACCGCATGAATCCCCAACTTATCTGTATGCGTTCATTCTGAAGGATATTTTGAAAGACAGAAAAATATCGGGCCTGTACGAACAGGCTTATACAAACAAGGCTTATGATAAAGTCCCACGTGTTGCCGAACATGTGCTGCCATATCTCGCCACCCTGCTCGCCCCACTGCACAGAAAGCTTTCATGCGGCTATTGCGGAATTGATCCAGACATGTTCGGCTTGTTTGCGCGCCTATGGAAAGGTTTTGGCTTTTCCGGCGAGGTCTTGTTGTTCGATACCAGACATGGCGGCGAGATTCTTGCTGCGGCAGGCCAATCCATTCTTGGCTATAGCCCGTCCAAATGTGATCTTTCCGACTTACATGAAAACGCGGAATTGCTGATTTTCGACGGCGGCAGTCTCGGCGGCATAGGCGACTTCGAAAGTGTACGGATGGCGGAAAGTTGGAAACAGAAAGCCGCCACCTACATCTCCA
>Ga0206814_10091_pt1 | contig 25048 bp, 24 predicted proteins | sample Alteio_BWOrgCont_90_FD_152850 | JGI IMG/M metagenome (GOLD analysis project Ga0206814, IMG submission 152850) | Enriched cells from forest soil in Barre Woods Harvard Forest LTER site, Petersham, Massachusetts, United States -... | ecosystem: Environmental > Terrestrial > Soil > Temperate forest >...
CTCAATCCGTTTGCGCAGCGTCGCGCGCGTGATGCCGAGCAGTTTCGCAGCGGCCACCTGATTGTCGTTCGTTTCCTTGAGCGCTTGAATCACCAGTTCGCGTTCAACGGCAGGAATCACTTTCAATTTCGGGTCGCGTCTGGCCCATTGAAATAATTGTCGCGCAATCGCGGCGGCATCGGTTGTTGCCGTTTCGCCTGAAGTTCCAGCGGCTGGGATTGCTGCACCTTTGCCGGAAATTTCCGGCGGCAAATCGCCGGAACGGACGTAAGCTTCGGCCAATTTCAATTGCGCATCGAAATTGCGCGGTTGTTCTTTGACTTTTTGCTCAAGCATTTCAATGGCGGTGCCGTAATAACCGGCTTGCAGCAATTCTTCGACGGATTCGGGCAGCGGTTCGACCTTCGGCTCGATTTTTTTCCGGCCCCAATCGTGAATCGAGCGTTGCGCGTATTCGATGGCGGCGGCAGAAATGTGCGGCTGCTGTTTCAGCGCAGTCAGAATTTCCGCCGCCTTGCCGCTCTGCCGCAAATCGCGGACGTAAAGGCGCATCAACATCATCGCCGCGTCCACGTGTGCGGGATTTTTTTCGAGCAACGATTTCAAAATAGCTTCGGCTTCGGAAAATCTTCCTTCGCGCTGAAATTGCGCCGCGTCGCGCAACGAGTTGGCGCGTTGAAATTGTTCGCGTTGGATTCCGGCGCGATCGAGCAGCGTTTCCATCGCGACAACATGACCACCGGCGGACGATTTACATTTTTCGAAGAATTGCGCGGCTTCTTGGTGTCGGCCAGCGCGAATCAATTCGGCGAGCCGATTCACATCGCGCGTGGATTCGTGCGGGTCGAATTCGCGGTCAGTGCCGGCGAAACCGATGAGATGACGGAATCCTTGCGAAAATAATTCAGTGAGGCAGCCGGCCCAGACGATGGCTAGCAGACCGCCCATGAGAAAAACAAACGGTGCTGAAACAATTGAATAGGGAAGTAGCGTAAGAATTATCAATAAAGTCAATGTGACGCCACAGCGGATGCCGCGACGAAGAATGTCGTTGGCGCTGTTGTCGCCGCTCAATTTTACATCATAACTGCTCAACCACCACGCGGCGGCGAGGCCAAGCAACAGCAGCAGGATGTCCGTGAGAAAATTCACGCGATTCACGCAATAAATCGGTTTGGCAACGCTCTGTCAATGGCGAGAAAAAATTTGCGTCAATGATTGCTTCGCAAATGCGTCGCCACGAAATTTTTTACAGAAGGCCATGCTAATTCGACTTGAATATTTTCGAGGCAGCGCGGTGAAGAGAAACGGCAATAATCTTTGCAAGGCTTGTAATGGCAACTGTTGTCATCCAACCATTCAGCGTGCGGATGCAACGGCGCGAACAGTTGTGGCAATGACGGCCCGAAAAAAGTGAACGTGGGAATGCCGCTGACGGCTGCAAGATGGCCGGGGCCGGAATCGTTGCCGATGAAAACGCCGGCAGTGTCGAACAACGAGGATAATTCGGACAAACTGCTCGGGCATTTGACGTCGGCTTCGCCATTTTTTTTCCACCAGTCCAGTTGCGAAGCGTCGCAAACGACCTGAACGGCAAAACCATTTTCACGCAACCGCTTCAAGAGTGCAGCATAGCGTTCGAGCGGCCAAATGCGCGCCGGTAATCTGGCGCCACTATGCATCAGCACCATTTGCGAGGGGCGGTGCGGCAACGGCTTGAGTTCACGCCGCGTTGGCAAATCAATTCCCAACGCCTCGCCAGCGGCGCGCCAGAATTCGTAGCGATGTGCTTGATGGCCGGGATACGCAAGCTCGCGCGTCAGAAAAATCCGGCTGCCGAGGCGGGAAAAGCCGACGCGTTCCTTTGCGCCGGATAATTGCAGCAGCAAATGGTCGCGCGGATCCCATCGCGCAGAAAGCGCAACATCAAAATGTTTCGCAACCAATCGCTTCCGCAACCGAAGCATTTCGTTCCATGGCCATTGCCAGAGGTTATATTTATTCTTGAACGCAGTCCATGGGGCAACGAAGGTCATGACGCGCGCTTGCGGCCAAAGATACGGTTGCAGTTCCAGCGCGTGCGGTTTGGCGAGGACGGTGACGTCGAATTTTTCGGAGGCGGCGCGCAAAAATGGCGTGGCGATGGCGAGGTCGCCGAGCCCCCAGAGTTCTACGATGAGCAGTTTGGGTTTCAAAGCAAACGGGCGTTGCAAATTTATTTTTGAAATGCCGGTTGAAATCGCGGGGAGCGAAACGGACGCGGATGTGACGGCGGTTCCGCCGCAGACGCGGGTGCTGTTTTCCGGCAAATGCCGCCGTTCAGGGCCACACTCAAACCGAGGTAGCCCGCGAAAATCACCATGTCCGTAGGAAGGTCGCCGAAAATAAAAAGGAAGGAAAGAATCTTGGCTACAAACAACGCGAACAACGCCACATTGATGATCTTCAACCGCGGGTCACCATAGCGGTAGTTGCGTTGCAGTGCCCAGATGCCGGCAATGAAAATCCAGAGGAGCGCGAGGCAGCCCCAAATGCCCAGCGGCAGGATGACCGAGAGCGGTCCGTTGTGATAATTGCCGGCCAGCGCCAAACCTTGTTCAGCGGGATCCATGTTGTGATAGTTGATAATCTGGCCGACAACCATCCAATCTTCCGCCGAAATCGCATAACCTTTGCCCAGCCACAAATGTTGGGGCACTTGCGGCAACAAGGCCTTCCACATATCAAGGCGCCAATCCATTGAGCCCTGGGCGTCCATTTTTACACCGGAATCAATATTGAGCGGCAGCCATGCCAGCGCGCGCTGGGCAGGAATCGGCAATTTATTGGCAAAAGGAACACAGATTATCACGGCAAAAATGCCGATAAAAATAAATACCGGCAGCAACTTACTGCGATGTAAGCCTTCTATAAAAAACTGAATCGTGAACGCCGACACTGCCAAAATTATTTGGGAACGGAATCCTCCAAGGGAAATTCCCACGAATGCCAATATCAACACCATAATGCGCCATGGCTTGCCGGTTAAAAAAATTCCGCGCACACCGTAATGCACCAGCATGAATGTAAATATCGCCGTAGCCGCCTGGGCCGTGCCGGGGAAACGTCCCAAATTGGCGTAGCCATTCGCAGGAATGACATAATAAATTAAAGTAAACGGCGCAGGGATGACATTCACAAGGTCGCCAATAATGCCAATACAAGGCGGCAAGAAAAATAAAGCAGCATATAATCCGGCTTTCTCCGGCGGAATTCTGCGCGCAGTCAATGCAAAATAGCCAAACAGCCCGAGAAACAAACCGATATACCTTTTTCCACCGCCTATTTCACTTCCCAGCGAATGCAACCCAATGCCGCCGCTGAAATGTGCCGTGATGAGCGCCACGCCAATCAATACGCACAACGGCAGCACGAGTTGCGGTGCGCGAAGGAAGTGCATATTCCGGTTGGTCGCGCGTTGCAACAGCGAGATTCCCAAACTGATGCCAATCAATGGCAATCCTATGCCGGGACTGCCTTGGAGGAAAAAAATGATTATCGGCAGGTTCCAGCACAGCACCATCATTGGATGATGCCAGCGCAAAAAAATCGGTATCGTCAACGCCAGCGCCACGCAGCCCATCAATATCAAATTTGTCCGCCCGGGCATCGAAGCGGCAGAAATGGCCCAATAACCGACGATAATTGCGACCGGCACGCAAATCGCGTAGATAATCAGATTCCGTAAAAGTGCCGCGTTGTTGTTCATTCAAAAAGCCGCCCAACAAATGCGACGCGGCGATATAATTTAACTCATTCAATAAAACTTCGGCAATGATTGTTTCTGAAATCCATTGACTCCAAAGAAAGTGCGCCGTTCAATTTCCGCCAATGAAAGTCCTGTTTGACCATCACCTGCCATTCTCGCTGGCACATGGCGGCTTTCAACAGCAATTACTCCAGACCAAAGCCGCCCTCGAAAAAATTGGCGTCGAAACCGATTTTATCCGCTGGTGGGACGATTCCCAGCGCGGCGACGTGATTCATTTTGCCGGGCGGCCAATGGCGGATTACATCGCCTTGGCGCACGGGAAAAATTCCAAAGTGGTCATCGCCGAATTGCTTACCGCCACCGGTTCGCGAGCGCCAATGCAATTGGCGCTGCAAAAAAATCTCATCAAACTTTCACAAAAAATTCTGCCGGGAAGCTTCACCGCGCGAATGGCATGGGATTCTTACCGGTCAGCCGACGCCTGCATCGCGCTAACGCCGTGGGAAGCGCACCTGATGAATGATCTTTTCGATGCGCCGAAAGAAAAAATTCATGTCGTGCCCAACGGCGTGGAAGAAATTTTTTTGAACTCGCAAAAAATTTCGCGCGGCCAATGGCTCGTTTGCACGGCAACGATTACCGGGCGCAAGCGCGTCCTGGAATTGGCGCAAGCCGCCGTGAGCGCGCAAACGCCGCTATGGATTATCGGCAAGGCGTATTCGGATTCCGACGACTACGCGCGGCAATTCGTTACTCTTGCAAAACAAAACCCAAAAGTCATCCGTTACGAAGGCGCTATTTCCGACCGCGCGCAATTGGCGAAAATTTATCGCGAAGCGCGCGGCTTCGCGCTGTTGAGCGCCATGGAAAGTTTGAGTTTATCCGCCCTCGAAGCTGCTGCGTGTGAATGTCCGCTGCTCTTAAGCGATTTGCCGTGGGCGCGCGGCACGTTCGGAGAAAATGCCAGCTATTGTCCGATTGCCGCGACCGAAAGCACCGGGCAAGTCTTGAAAAAATTTTATGCCGACGCGCCACAATTGCCGCCACCGCCCAAACCGGCGACGTGGGACGCCGTTGCGCGCCAATTAAAAATAATTTACGAGCGCGTGCTCAACACTTCGCGGTAAATCTCCAAATGCCGCTGCGCCACGGTGCGCGGATGGAATCGCTCGTTCGCCTGCTTTTTTGCCTCTGCTGCCATCGCCTTTGCCAAATCCGGCTGCGAAAGCATTTTTTCCACGGCGTTTCTCATGCTCGCGGCGTCGAGCGGATTGCAAAGCAAACCGGTTTTTCCGTCTTCAATCAAATCCGGCACGCCACCCACATTTGCCGCCACCACCGGCACGCCCGCCGCCGCCGCTTCCAGCACTACCATCGGGCAATTATCTTCCAACGACGGCAATGCCACCAGCGACGCCTTTTCCAAAAGTGTTCGCATTTTGTCGTGCAAAGCAAAACCATCAAATTCACACCACGCGCGCGCTTTCACCAATTCCAAAAATTCCTGCGAATATTTTTCTTCCGGCGCGGTGTCGCCAAGAAAAAAGATTTTAAATGGACGCGCCGCCGCCAATGAATCCAGCGCGCGGATAAAGGCATTTTGGTTTTTGCGAAGACAAATCGCGCCGATGCATAAAATGACCGGAACATCCCGTTCTATTTTTCGTTCAACGTCAAAATAAACTGGAGACACGGCGTTGGGAACAACCCATGTTTTTTTTGCCAAAGCGCTTACAGCTTCCCGTGTGTAGTTGGTGATGCACACGACGCCGTTAGAACGTGGAATCGTGAAGGCTTCCAGTCGCGCCGCAAGCCATTGGTAGGAAAACAATTTTGCGCGGTTCATTTTGGCCACCAGCCGCATGTTGCCGTGAATCGTGAGCACATTCGGATAACCGGAAAAAACCGCGCTGATGGCGCAATCGCGTTCCGTGCCCTGCCCGTGAACAATGTCGGGCTGAATTTCTTTTAATTTTTTCCGGACGGCGCGGATGCAGCCTTGATAGGCTGTGCGCAGCCAGCCGCTTTGCGGCACATGCACGCTGTGGAAAAAAATGTTGTCCGCCAGTTTTTCCGGCCACGGCTTCGGATGCCGCGCGCAGGAAACGATATGCACTTCCGCGTCCGGCAATTCCGCGAAACCTTTGAGCAACGCTGCCGGCGCGGAGCCTAGGCTGGGAACCGTCCAGAATTTTTCCGGCAAATGATCCCGGCCGTCCGAAGTCAAAAATGCGATGCGCAGCTTGTTCATTTGAAAAGAGAATCGCCGACTTGCGCCAAACCGGAAACGCGAAATGCCTGCGATTTGATAGCGAGGCGTTCTTTCAGCGCGGCGGCAGCGATGAACGGGGCGCGTTTCATAAATTCAAAGACAAAATTTTTGCCGCCGCCGTTCACACCGTGAAACGCTATTGCGCCGGCATTTGTCCAGAAATCTTTCAGCAAACCGTCTTGCCTCAATTTCATGGCGCGCGCCAGCCACAAATGATAAAGCAATCCGCGCCATTGCCGCCATTCATCCGCTGCCAAATTTGAAAATTCCGCCGCGTCGCTCAAGGCGCACAGCAGCACCAACCGCGATTCCGCCCGACGCACAGCAGATTTCGCCGGGCTGAACGACAGCGATTGGCTGTGGATGCGATAATGATGCAGCGGCTGCGCGTCCCACAAAAATTCCTTTTCGCACGCCGCGTGCAGCAGCCACAAATGCCAGTCCGGCGCAAATTGCCAGTCATATCGGAATTGCGGCAGAATTTTTTTTGTCACCTCCGCGCGCACCAACGCCGACGGCTGATTGATGACGTTATGCTGCAGCAAAATCCGCAATGTCCGGCGCGCGTCTATTTGCGGCGGCAAATCGAATCGCGGAAATGGATTGGCAATTTCATTTCCGTTTTCATCAATCGTGTGCACCGCGCCATGAACCAGCGCCGCGTTTGGATTCGCTTCGAGTTTTGCCAGCCGTAATTTTAAGAATTCGGGAAACAACGCGTCGTCTGCGCCGGGGCTGGCCCAAAATGTTCCGCGCATCTGTTTCAGCAATTCACGCCAGGCGGCGTTGAGGCCGCGATTTTGTTTCCAGCCGGTCAATTGAAAGCGCGGGTCTTTGGCGAACGGTGTGAACGCTTCGGCGATATTGTCGCTCGAGCCGTCGTCGAAAATCAGAACTTCGAAATCCTTGAACGTCTGCGCTTCCAGCGAGCGGCATAATTCCGGCAAATACGCCGCCGCGTTGTAAGTGGGCACCAAAATGCTGATGAGAGGCGCGCTCATGAATTATTCCGGCATTTCAATTTTTGGATTAAAAAAAATCCCGCGCCACACAGCGCGTGTCAATGTCCGCCGTTGCTCGCCGGAGAATTGCCGGCACACTCGCCATTGCATTTTCAGCGCGGATTTCAAACATCGAAACCATCCGTTGATTTTTGTCGGCGCTTCCCGCTTGCGCAAAAAAATAAAATTGCGCACGCCATAGCTCAATGGCATCGGCGGCAAACCGGCCATGTGATCAAAATCCACCCAGTAATTTGTCTTCGTGCGATGCTCCACTTCGCTCGTCAAAACCTGATACGACGGAAATTCATTGGCGATGCGGCGCGTGTATTCCGCGTCGTCGAACCACAAAAACATTTCGCGCAGCGGTAATCCTTTTTTTGCCACGGCGCGGCGATGAAACATGACCGAAACGAACGACGCCGAGACGACCCGCACCAGATTTTCCGGCAAAGTCTCGCTTGCTGATCCGGAAAAAACATTTGGCGCGGTCATCAAATTCATGCTGCCATCCGTCCAGCGCACGACACTGCACAAAAATCCAGTGCGCTCGTCCGACGCTTTGGCGCAAGCCAATAATTGCTCCAGCGCATCCGGTTTGGGGATCACGTCGTCGTCCATGCACCAAAACCAATCGTGACCGCGCGCGTAGGCGGTTCTGATACCGGCCAATTGCCCGCCGCTGCTGCCGAAATTTTCCTGAGTGACGACGGTCAAACCGCTTTGCGTTTTCAACCAATCCGCCGTGCCGTCGGTGCTGGCGTTGTTGACGACGATGATTTCATCCGGCCGTCGCAATTGGGCGCGCAACGCGGCAAGGTTTTCCTTGAGCAAGAAAAGCCGGTTGTGCGTGACGACGATGGCGGCGGAAGTATTCACGGCAAGACATTAACTTTTCATGCAAATGACGCCTATTCCCATCACACGACTTTTCTTGGTGTGAGAAAGAAACTCATAAAATTTTTTATTTTGATGTTCTAGTTTTATTTCTTTCCAAAATCTAGGAACACCCCCGTCGTTTCCCGGATAATTTTCGACGATTGAGTCATTAATGTCATGGAAGGCACAGATTTTTGAATTAATTCCGATGTTTCTAAAATCAGTATTCACAGCGTCAAAGCTGTGATCTCCGTCAATCAGGCATAAATCAAATGGCTGCGCTTCGAAGTCTCCGCTATGACCGATAATAAATTTTGCCTTAAACCGTCCATTCCAAAGATAACTGACGGGCTTGTTATCCGAAACATCAACGGTGATGCCGGTCAGTGTAGGATTAAACCGAGATAAATAAGCCATTAGAAAAACAAAGGTATGTCCTGTCCAGGTTCCGATTTCAATAAAGCTTTTTATTTCTTGTTCTGAAAGGAAAATGGCGAAGTCAGCAAGTTGGTCTGGAATTTGCCAGAGTCCTCGCTTGATTGGGTTCATATATTTTTCATCTTCGCCATAAATGTTACGCTTATCCCTAGCCAGTCCTATTTTTTGGATCAATTGTTTTACATAATCTTTTTGCCGAAGTGAATCAGTGTCCGCGACAGCTATTTGATTCAGAACACTTGTAAGCCTTCGATCCAAATAGGGAGTAAGAGCACGATAATATATCTTCCAAATTGCGTGCTTTATTTTTTGTGTGACGGCGGGTTCAGGCATAAATTATTTGGACAATTTTTTGAGAAAGGCTCGACTGGAGAAAAGCCGTGATGGATTTAATTGCCAGCACAATTCGGTTTCATAATAGCGGTTGAAAATCTTTTCCAAGTCCGGGTTCAGCGGATGAAATCCCCATTTTTCTTCCCAGCGCTGATAGTGCTGCCGAAGTAAATTGGTCCGCCAGCCTTCCGGCTCTGATGGAAAAAATTCCTGCATGGATAAACCGCCGCCGCCGGCAACCTTCGATTTCATAATCAAAGTCCGAAAACGACTTAGCTTGTGACGACCACTGTTAATCCATTTGCTGACGTGACTTGGTGTTTTTGCTTTTTCTCCCGGCTTGCGACTGCCGCGCAAGCTCGGCCGGTGAATCAATTGCACTTTGGGGTCAATCAAAATGCGCCTGCCGATTTTCCTTAACGCCACGCCAAAATCATCATCCTCAATCCAAACCGGATTGAAGCAAAGGTCAAAGCCGCCGACTGCCAGCGCGTCATTTTTGCGGAAGGCAACGCAAACGCCCAAAAGCGTGTCCACTTCGTAAACGGGTCCATTCGTGAAATTTTCTGCCGGACGAAAAACGTAACTATCCAACGTCCTTTTTCCGACCGGTTCCAACGGAACGCAACCCATGTCATAAAGACCATATTCAGAAAAAAGAGTGCGACCATAACTGTGAATCCTTCCGGTTTCCCAAATGACCTGTCCGCCAATCATGCCCACTTCCGGATGTTTCAGCGGTTCAAGCAACCTTGAAATCCAGCCGGGCGTTTCCACGGTCGCGTCACCATCAATCCGGATGATCAATTCCGTTTTTGTCGCGCTTAATCCGGCGTTCAACGCGTGGACAATGCCTTCATGCGACCGCTCGATGATTTCGCTGGAAGCAAATGGAGACTGCGCCAATTCTTTTTTCGCAACAGCTACGCTCGCGTCTTCCGAACCGTCGTCAACCATCAAAAAATTCAACCGGCTGCAATCCGCATTACGTCGCAATTTCTCAAACATGAACGGCAGAACGCGCTCATTGTTAAAATTGGGTAGAAGGATAGTAGCGTCGGCCATGAATCAAAAAACTTAAGGCAGCATGATAAAACAGCAAGATTTAATAGTAAGCAACAGCCCGTTTTGTAGTTGCGTTAAATACCGTTTCCGGTTGATGAACAAATTGGGAATTTGTTCGAATTGTTTTCCATCAAAGTCAGCGAATAACTTCGAGATATGCAAGACCACCACCGAATCAGGATTATACTTGAAGATATTTTGAACCAAATCGGCGACCACGTCATTTTTCTCGTGGACAGGAATGGAAAACGCCAGGCGCATAAAAAATTAAAGCGAACCGGGATAGTATGCGGAAAACATTGCTTCGGCCATTTGTTGGAAAATTTTATTTGAGTGGGTTGGAATGGCAAGGATTCAATGCAGTGGTCGACGCAAAATGAAGAGACAATGAAGTTCCGCGCATTTCTCAAACGTAAAGGCGCAGCGCAAGGACTGCAATAAACGGTGAGGGATTCGCAAAATTAACAAAGCAATTTCCCGGCCTTTTTGATTGGATTTTCCCCGACGGACCGCGCTTGTTCGACCGGCTCGCCTTTAACAAATAAAAATAAAATGGCCGGAACACCTCTTCGCTGGAATATGATTTTGCCGAACGGGCAACCGTTGCGATACGACACACCGGGCGCTCGTTGGGGCGGAACCGTCGAAGAAGTGATGGCGGCCATTGCACAACAGGAAAATAATATGGCAAATAATATTAATGATGCGGAACTCTCGGATGCTGACATTCAGGCGCTCGACGCCGCCTTTGTCGCCATCAATTCAAAAATCCCCTTCGCCGTCCCGCTGACCGGCAAAGACAAAAGTCACATTTTCAAAGCCGGACCCAAAAGCCTTTCCTTCGTCGAAAGCGCGCGCGATGCCGGCGATAACAATCCTGCCATCCTTGCTGGAAATTTTGACGAGACCGGTTTTCAACGCCACGTAAAACTGTTTCAACAGGCATTGAACTACGAGACGCAAGCGAGCGCATTGGCCGAAAAATTCAAAGCCATCCGAATCGCCATCGGTGGCATTGCCATGAGCGAAGGGCGCGACGTTTATACCTACGCCAAAGCCGCGCTCAAGAAAACGCCCGGCCTGCAACCGGTAGTTGACCAATTGGCTGACCGCTTCAAACACGCCAGCGCCGAAGGCAACACCCCAACGCCGCCAAAACCGTAAAAATACTCAAATCTTACCCTCATTCGGCCACCTTTGGTTAGGTGGAACAGTAAAAAAGGCCGGGTGAGGGTTTCTTTTTGCCCTGAAATGGTCATTTTCGACCAATTTCCTGCAATTCAAGACCTTAAATGCCTTATCGGAGAGTCTCCAAGACTCTCGCGAGAGTATCAGAGAGACTCCCGAGAGTCTCTGAGCGTCTCCCGAGTCTCTTGGAGACTCTCCAGCGACTCTTTTTGACTCTCCCGAGAGTGTTTTCTACTCTCCGACGACCATTTTATACTCTCCGTCGAGTCTCCGGAACTCTCGCGAGACCTGTTTATACTCGTCAACGACGCTTTTTTACTCACGCGAGACTCTCGGAGACTCTCAAACGACCCTTTTATACTCTCCGATGAGTGTCGGAGACTCTCGGGCGCGTGTTTTTTCCTCTCACGAGAGTGAATTTTACTCTCTGGCGACTGAAAAAACGTCTCTGGCGAGATAAAATCAGTCTCCGTTGAGTGCTGGAGACTCAACGACGAGTTCAAAAGTGTCTTCGACGAGACTCAAACCCTCGCAGCCGAGACCTAAATCATCATTCACAAAAAAAATTCCGGTTTTCTCAAATGCCGCTACACTGGCCGCGCAAACCTGATGAGAATCGCCCTTTGCCTCGAATATCCCCTCGCCCTGCGCGGCGGCGTGAGCGTGCTGGTCGAAACCCTGCTGCGGGAGTTTTCATCGCGCGGACATGAAACGATTCTCGTTTCACCGGACACCGCGGAGGATTTAAAAAAGATCGAAGGCAGCCGGTGGATTCATCGGCACATACATTTTGCGCCCAACAAAATGACCATCGCTGTGGCCAAAAACATTGCGCGGCAGATCGCCGGGGCCAAACCGGACGTGGCGCATTTTCATTCCGGCGGCGTGTTTATCTGGGGCGGGCGGTTTCCATTTCATTGCCCGATGATTTATCTCGACCGACTCGGCGTGCCATGCTTTTCCACGGTGCATTCCGTTGTCGGTTTGTTTGAAGGCTATTGTGACCCGCAAAAACCATTTTGGTTCAAAGCGCTCATGCTGCCGCTGGCGTGGACTGGAAAGATGCAGCAACTTTTTCATACGCGCCGCGAAGTTGCCGTGTCGCAATGCGGGTTGAAACAATTGCGCCGCTGGTATTGGCCGATGAGAAACCGGTTCGCGCAAATCTATCATTCGCGATTGCATGACGAACCGATTTCGCAAGCAACAACGCGCGAGAAAATCATTTTAAATGCCGGCCATCTGGCATGGCGCAAAGGACAACTCGTGCTGGCGGAAGCGTTCGCGCAAATCGCGCCGCGCCATCCGGATTGGATTTTGCAATTGGCGGGACACGACGCCGACGGAATAACCACGCAAAAAATCCGCATGCTGATGGCGGAGCATCAATTGGAAAACAGGATTTTTCTATTGGGTGAACGCGACGACGCAGCCGAATTGATGCGCCGCGCCGCGATCTATGTGCAGCCGTCGTTTTGGGAAGGCCTGCCGCTGGCGTTGCAGGAAGCGATGTTTTATGGCTGCGCCGCCATCGGCACCCGTATTGACGCGCATAATGAATTGATTTCGGAAAATGAAACCGGCCTATTGTTTGAACCGGGAAATGTCGCGCAATTGGCGCGCGTCCTCGAAAAACTCATTAGCGATGAAATGCGCCGGGAAAATCTCGGCCGGGCTGCCGCCGCGTCCATCCGCGAAAAGAAAATGACCATCGAAGGCATGGTGCAACGGCATTTGGAATTGTATAAGGCGGTCTTTGCTTGAAAAAAATTCAATTTGCGAAATACTGCCTGCCAGCCGGTATTCAACTGAATACACTGATTGCCATACAACCTCGTCCCGACTTATATGTCATTTGAAATTTCATATTCCGAAAATTTTTACAATGACATTTCGGCCAGCGCCAAAACCAGCGCCGAAGTTATCGTGCCGTATGTCATGAAACTTTTTCATCCGAAGTCCGTGGTTGATGTCGGTTGCGGCAGCGGCGAATGGTTGCGCGTGTTCAAAAACAATGGGGTTCAGCATATCAAAGGGTTTGACGGCCGTTGGATTTCAGAAAATCAACTGGTTATCGAACCGTCGGAATTTGAGCGGACGGAACTTTCCAAGCCGCCAAAAAATCCGGCGCGATATGATCTTTGCATTTCGTTTGAAGTTGCAGAACATCTACCGCCGGATTCTGCGGAAGTGTTCGTGGATTTCCTCACGGCTTTGAGTTCAATTGTCGTGTTTTCCGCGGCCATTCCGCAGCAGGGCGGGACAAATCATCTTAACGAAAAATGGCAGAGCTATTGGATTCAACTTTTTGAAAAACGTGGTTATAAAACTCATGATTTCATCCGCCCAAAGTTTTGGCATCATCCGTCCGTGGCGCTTCATTATAAACAAAACACTTCTGTTTTCATACGGTCAGACGTTAACATTGATGTCGCTTCGGTTCCCCGCGTGACGTTGACAGACGTTGTTCACCCAGACCATTATTTGGCGAAAATCAGTTCGCATCAGTATTCGATAAAAAAGTTCCTTATCGAGTTCCTGCCTCATTATTTTCGTTCAAAATTATCGGCGGTGTTCGGAACCAAAAATCCCAAATGACCTGTGATTAGGAATGGCATTTTTCAACACGAACGGTTGCCGGAACAATTTGAAGCCGCCACCGGCCAGTCTGAACAAAAATTCGCCGTTGCCACGCCCGCCCGTTCGTCGGCGGATGATTTTGCGCGCGTCCTGGAAAAAATTGGCCGTTTGGATTTCGTTGCTTATGGCACGCGGCACGGCGCGGCGGGCATTCCGCCGGAGCGGACACGGTTGAATCCGCGCATCGGTCTTTGTGCTTACGTCGCTGCAAAAGTGTTATCACCTTATCGTGCGGAATCTTTTCGCTTTGGGTTGCTGCCGTGGTTCGACCGCTGGCTTAAAAAGCAATTGGTCGCCGGCGACCACATCATTTCCAGCTATGGTTTCGCCAACGAAAGTTTCAAATGGATTCGCGCCCATGGCGGCAAGACGTTCATTGATGCCGGCAATTCGCATCCAGAAAACTTTTGGGAAATCCTGGCCGAAGAGCATCGTCGTTGGAATTGTCCCACACCACCAGTCGCTCCGCATTGGAATGAGCGCGCCCGCGCCATGATGCCCGATGTGGATTTTGTTTTGTCGCCAAGCAATTACGTGACGCAATCGTTTTTGGCGCGCGGATTCAAGCCGGAACAGATTTTGAAAAATATTTATCCGGTGGATTTATCCGTCTTCACGCCCGCGCGCGAGCCGCGGCCCAAAAACCGCCCGCTCACCCTCATCAACACCGGCAGCGTGTCGCTGCGCAAAGGCACGCCGTATTTGTTGGAGGCGTTTCGCATCGTGCGCAAAAAAATCCCGGATGCGCGATTGCTGCTGACGCGTGCGGTTCAGGATGACGTGAAAGAAGTCCTGTCGCGTTATAACGATTTGCCGGTTGAATGGTCGCCGTCGCTACCGCATCCGCAATTGGCGGCGCGGCTGCGTTCGGCGGACATTTTTACGCTGCCGTCGCTGGAGGAAGGGTTGGTGCGGACAGCGTGCGAAGCGATGGCATGCGGCTTGCCGGTGATGCTGACGCCCAACACTGGCGCGAATGACCTTGTCCAGCCCGGCGTCAACGGCGAAGTCGTGCCGATTCGCGATCCTCAAGCAATGGCCGACGCCATTTTGAAATGGGCAGACAAAATTCTTTCCGACGACTGGCAGCCGCGCGTGCTGCTCAACACGGAAAAATTATCGTTTGAATCTTTTGAAGCGACATTTCTTGGCCAACTTCGTAGACGCAATTTGATTTGAACAAGCCTTAACCGCGTTCGTTGAAAATTCTTTCCCATTTCAATTTTTCAAATTGCCGGCGATTGTTCAATGTTGGTTTTCCATATTGTCGGCGGCGTTTGACAAAGTCACGTAGCCGTCGCAACCATGATGGCCAGTAGGGATTCAGTTTGACGCGCCATCGCCACAACAGCCCGGATTCATCGCGGGTTTGAATTTGCGATTTTTCATGCTGTTTCCATGCAGCCGCGTAGTCGCTTTGCTGCGGCGGTTGCCGGAATAGCGGCGTAATGGCAGTCCGTTTTGCAAGCACAGCCAATTGCATCGGACGGCTGCCAGCCAAATCTGTCCGCAATCCCGTCAGTGCCGGGTCTTTGACTTCAAAGAAATCCGCATCGGCTTTGGCAGCATCAAACAGAATGATTTTGCGCAGGGTAAATCCATTTTCATCGCTGAAGACACGAAAGAACAATTCCGGGCTGAACTGGTAAAAGCCGTGTCCCATTTGCCCGAAGGCCGGCGTGACGCTCACAAAATGGCCGCCAACCTTGACCAGTTCCAAGCAATGCGTTAGCGCAGCAGGGTAATCAAAAATATGCTCCAGCGTTCCGCCATCGAAAACAAAATCAAATTGGGCCCGTAAATTTTCGGGAAATGGCTTGTTCAAATCGTGCAGCAGCGTGGCGCCTTCAAAATCACTGCGGTCAACTGATACAATTTCTTTTGCGCCGAGAAACTGGAAAAAGTTGTCGGAATAAACCGCAGTCATCGGCGAATGCTCAAAGCAACGGGCAATCTGTTCAGGCGCCGCCGGAATGCCGAATTTTCTGGCGGCGTGATTCAAATTTTTCGGAAGGATTGACAAACCTTGATGTCCCAGAGTCAACGTGCGGTCAAAAGAAACGCCTAAATTTTTTGCCCAGAACAAAAATTTGACTGAAGAGAAATCCAGAGCCATGCGCGATGCTGTGAGATTCCGCCAACCAAGTCAAGCGAGGCAGGACTGGCCTTAAATTTTTAACATCCCTCGCAAGGTGGCCATCTCAGAGCGAATCATTTCCTTGTTCATCCCCGCCAGCAGGGCGGTAATGACAAACAATCCGGCATAACAAAAAACGAGAATTCCGATATGCTCAAAATCTTGTTGGGGAAAACAGTATTTCAAGGCGGCGCCGGTCAAGACGATGCCCACGGGCAAAAGCCAGCTTTTCATCGTCCACCGCATGAGTGACAAATTCAAATGACGGCAGGTGAAATAACCGAGCGTGAGGCTTAAAACGGTTTGCGCAATCACCGCGGCAAAAGTGATCCCGGCAATGGAGCCAAGTTTCATAAAAAACAAGGCGAACCCTAAATTCAGCAACGTGGTGCAGGCAGCGGTTAACCCCATTTTTTTTATGCCCTTGTCACCAATGCGTGATGCCAATTGGATGCCTACGTCACCACCACAAGTAACCGCAAGATTGCAGGCAAAGCCAATTTGCCATAGCAATGGACATTGATATTTGGCTCCCAGCCAGAGTTTAATGAATTCATTAACGAAAGCCAAATAACCCAGCGCTGCGCCACAACTCAAAACGATTTGGAAAACATTCAAACGATTTGCCTCAAACAACAACCGTTGCCGGTCGGATGAATGAGGACTGGCAATCCATTGGGTTATTTTGGGCAGACTGACAAAACTGGCCGACCAAATAAGCGTCACTAACAACGAACAAGGTTTGTAATTGGCTTGATACATCGGAATCGTAGCCGGGCCAAAGCCCGGGGCGGAACCGGCGCCGATGACAAGGCAGTCGGTGTTGAAATAAATCGCCGTGCTGATCGCAACCAGATAAACCCATGCACTCGTAGAAAACAAATTTTTCAAAGACGACCGGTCAAACTCCAGCGGCCGCAATTCGCCGAGCCACGTGTGCGACCATTTCAACATCTTCCACGCCAGCCAACTTAAAATGATGGTTGAGGCGACATACGGCAAATTTTGAATCCACAACGGCTCGTGCATCCGCGCCAGTTGCCACTGCGCCAGCGGCGCGAGCATTTGGCCAATAAAAATTCCCGGCAATATCGGCCATGTCACCGTGCCATGCGCATAATTTAAATTATTGATGTAACCGGCAAGAATCGTCACCGCGCCTGTGACGCCGGCCCAAAAAAACAGGAACGTGAGGGAACCTGCGCCGGGTTCATATTTGAAATGCAACCATTGCGGCAGCCACGGGCATAAAATCAAGTAGACAAAAAAATGCAATGCCGCAAAAAACAGGAATAATGAGCGTGCCGAAGCAAGCAACTTCCGCAGCTTCTCATTCTCGCCGCGGCCAAGCATCAAGCCGCCTTTAATGCCAATAGCACCACCGACGCCCAGATCGCCAACCCCGCCAACCCGGGACGCCGCCTGAAAATTAAGAAACAAACCGTAAAGCGAATCACCCATCGCGCGCAACAGCAACCGATACCAAAGCAGCGACCAAAGAGTGCCTGCCGCCATCGCTATCATCCGCAAAATAAAAGCCATCCGGGCGGAAGTGCGGTTACGCTGGAGCCATGCGATGATTTTCATTCGAGCCTTGCCGCGCGAAGCATTTCGCGGACGGTTTCCAGATTTATTTTGGCCCGCATCGCATGGTCAGACTGAAAAATCCGGAAATAAAATTCCGCGCGCACCACTTGTGCTATCCATTCCACGTAGCCGTCAATCCAACTGTCCGCCACGAACGGCAGCAGTTTACAACCGGGTTTGCACCAAATGGCATTCGTAAATCCGCTGCCGAAAACGCCGCCAACGGCCTCGGCGTCGTTGAACAATTTGATTTCCTGCGCAAAGGTCAGTTTTTCCGTGTCAACGATTTCCCAGCCGCGCGCTCGGAAAAATTCATAAACCTCCGCTTCATTGACGATGCCGCGAGATTTGTTGCTGCGATGGATGAGGAATTTTTTCGGACCGGAATAATTTTTATCCATGAGCGGCAGAAATTTTTCGCGCAGGAAATTCACGCCGAACGGATTATAGCAATCAATCATCGCCGTGGGCGAAGCAAAAAAATAATTTTCCACGAGCAAATGTTTCTCCGGCGCGTAACGGATGCGGTCGAGCAGGCCGAGCAATTTCAATGTTTCCTTTTGATAACCGGCCAGCTTGCATGGCACGATGATTTTTGTGTCCGCCGGAAATTCCGCCAGCATCGCCAGCCGCGGCAGCGCGTCGAGAATCCAATGCGTGAACGTGGGCACGCCGGTGTTCGGGCACCAGCGCGAGACCAGGCTGGTCCAGTTGCCCGTGAGTGAAACCGGCTTGGGCAAATAAAAATACCGCCATGCCGGGTCGTCCTGCATGGCAAAATCACTATAAACCGATTCACGGCAAACTCGCTTGCGCTCGTCCAGCAGCGCGAGTGAAGGAGAAACGAGCCGCGCATTTTTGTGCCGGCTCCAAAAGACCGGCCATGGCTGGCAGGCATGTTGCAAGCAGTTGGAAATGACGAGCATCGAGTTTTCCGAAGCCTTTGGCGCGCCCTGGTCGGTCACCAAAACGCGCGCCGGACGGCGATTTTCGTAAAGCAGCGATTGATAAATTGAAAACGAACTTTTGGGCGGACCAAACCGCAAGCTGCTGGTCGGTGCGAGTAAGCGAATCCAATCAGCAAGCGCGTCCGGAAATTTTTTCGCAAAAAAATGCCGGGTCGCGCGCAATGGTCGGTGCGTCAGCGGCCAACGACGTGAAGCCATTGCCAGTTTGCTATAAAAAGTCAGCTCGGGCATTTGTTCTGAAAAATTACAAACCGTTACTCATGCAAATTTACTTTGCGCACTTTCAAATAAAATGGAACTGCTGCCAAAGAAAATCGGATAATGGCAAATCGTCGGCTCCAAGTTTGTGCGTTTCTGAGTTCAGCGATGAAAAAGAACAAGCTTCGTTTAATGCGGCGCGGCCAGCTTACCGGCGTGAGAAAATTGGTGCAAATTAAGTTTCGATAAAAACATCGGGTTTTCATGGAATAATTATCCGTGACAACAGATCCAACATTTTCTTTGGTTTGATGATAAACCTTGCTGTCCAAAACAACGTAGCAGCGAAATTCCCTGCTAACCCGCAAGGTATATTCAACGTCATCGCTCCAAATGAAATATTCTTTAAGCGGAAATCCGACGCGCTGAATGGCGATGCGACTAAACATTATCCCTACAAATGCTGCCGACACAACCGGAATACAACGTTCATCCAAAACCCGATGCCGCCAATCATAACTCATATCCGGATTCGTGCCATTGCTGATATGCGAAGAACCGTCTTTCCAAAGCGATAAACATGCAAGGAATCCGGCTTTTTCTTTGATAAAGTAAGGACATTCAGTCAGAGCTTCCAAAGCCTTTGCTGTCGGAAGCGTATCATCATCCATGCACCAAACCCAATCGTGACCGTGTTGAAATGCTGTTTTAATTCCAGCGTATTGTCCGCCCGCGCTGCCAAGATTCTCCTGTTTGATAATTGTGATGCCTGCTTGAGTAGCAAGCCATTCGCCAGTTCCATCGGTGCTGGCATTGTCCACGACAATTATTTCATCCAATTTGCGCGTTTGAGTTTTCAATGCTTCGACACACCCCTTAAGCAATGTCAATCGGTTGTGGGTTACAACGATGGCGGCAATTTTTGATGGAGAATCCGAAGACATATTGACCGCAAAAATTATGAAACAATTGAATTACGCGCAATTCGCAATCGTCATTTTGCGCGCCGCCGATAATACTCCGTCGTCTTGAAAAATTCCAAATCTTCTGGAATTCCAAGGCCAAACATTCCGGCATATTCTTTCCCGGTTTTGACACAAATAACCTTCGCGCGTTCAGCAATCAACTGGTTGTAGCACGGCGCGACGTAAAATTCGTTATTCACGCGCAAATTTTTTGCAATCATTTGTTCTGCAGCGCGGACAAAATCTTTTCCATGTCGGAAATTATAAATACCAACGGTCGCTTCGTTGCTGACAACTTGCTTCTCGACGACTTCGCTCACGGTGTTGTCCGGCCGCAAACGACAGTAACTCCATTTGGGATGGTCGGACCAAAATGTCATGATCAGGCCGTCCGCATTTTGCGTGTCACCTGCAGCAAGATAATCGTTCACGTCCAACTCCACGATTTGGTCGCTGTTGGCAATCATCAGCGGGTCGGCGGAATTGATGATTTCTTTCGCCAACAAAACCGTGCAGGCCGCGCCTTCCGTCACAGCGCGGACGGGAATGATGTTGCAGCCGGGACAAATGCGTTTGAGTTCGGCGGGAACTTCCGGATTTTTTTCCAAATGTTCGGCAAGGCAAATGAAAGTGAATTGATGCGCGCGCTTTGGACGGATGTTTTCGATAATCCACTGAATCATCGGACGCCCGCCGACGGGAATCAGCGGCTTGGGAATTGTGAATCCGGCGTTCGCAAATCGCGAACCGCGTCCGGCCATGGGAACGATGATTTGCAGCGCGCTCATTTTTTCTTCGCGCTGATTTTGTGTCCCGCGCCGAATTCTTTCAGGAACAAATCCACGTCCTCCGGCGTGCCGAGGCTGTGCATCGCGCCATCGGGCAGATGATGTGTCGTGATTTTTTTTCCGGCGAGAATCAATTCGTTGTAGACCGGACAGACGAAAAACTGGCCGCTCGTCGTCAGACCTTTCACAATCATTTTTTCCGCGCCTTCGACCAGATCGCGCGCCTTGCGAAAATAATAAATGCCGACCGTCGCCTGCTTGCTGATGGGTTTTTTTTCCGCCGTCGCGGTGACAAATCCGGCTTCGTCCGTTTTCACAAACGACCAGCGCGGATGTGTGGCGGTGAAAGTCAGGATACAACCGTCAATTCCCGGCTTGCGGCACACTTTGTAAAATGCCTCCAACCCCCCCGAAATAAATTGGTCGCCGTTCGCGATTAAAATTTCCTCATCCAAATCCAATTGATCAATCGCCAGCAGCACGGAGCACAGAGCGCCCGCGGTCTCCTGTTCCAGCGGAATGATTCGTGAATTCGGCGCGAGCAGGCGCAACATGTCGCCGAGATAAAATTGCGTGAGATGTTCCTTGCGGCAGACGAACGTGTATTGATGCGGCTTGGGCGGCGCGAGATTTTCCAAAACGACCTCAATCATCGAGCGGCTGCCGATTTCGATGAGCGGTTTCGGGAACGTGTAGCCGCGTTCCTGAAAACGCGCCGCTTTGCCGCCGAGTGGAACGATGATTTGGAGCATTTTATTTTCCTCCTTTCTCGATGGACGCAACAAAATTTTTCACGCGCGTGTAATCCACGTCGTTGAATCCCGTGACCTGACACAAAATTCCGCCGGAACGTTTCGCCGCTTCAATTCCATGTCCCGCATCCTCAACAATCACGCAATCGGCCGGTTTTAATTTCAAATGTTTGAACGCCGCCAGATACATTTCCGGGTCGGGTTTTGGGTTTTTCACGTCCTCGTTGCTGCAAATGAAATCAAACAAATTCAAAACGCCGCTGCCGCGCAACATCAGTTCAACGCTTTCGCGGATGGAATTGGAGCAACAGGCAAGCTTGTAGCCTTCGCGCTTGAGCTGATGCAGCATGAATTCTTTTTCAAACACCGGCGTGCAATTGCGCAGGATTTCCTCGCGCGTGTATTTCTGTTTGATTTTGTTTGTGAGTGTGTGCAAACCACGCGGGAAATTTTTTTCGACCGAAAGCATTTCCAGTTTTTTGCGTGTCGGCAAACCGTTGTAAGTTGTCAAATGCTCGTAACGCGAAATCGTGTAACCAAAAAGCCCGAGCGCACGATTAAGCGCGTTAAAATGCCATTCGGTCGCGTCCACAAGAACGCCGTCGAGGTCGAACAAAATGGCTTTGATTTTCATTCGCAGTTCAATCCAGATATTTATCGCCGGAAACACATGGCATTTTTACGACGACCGTCGTCGCGTCCGTCAGCGCCGTGAAATCCGTGGACTGGCCGGGCGGAATTTTAATCACATCGCCCGCACCAAATTCTTCGCCGGACATTTTTACGCGCCCGCTGACGATGGCCGTGATTTCCGTGCCGACTTTGTGATGATGCTTCGCGTCGCAATCTCCAGCCTTGTAAATTTTTACCGCGACCTCAACGTCATCGCTCGGAATCAATGTCGGCGAAAAATTCCCGACGAACCAGCCTTTGGTGAAATGCTCAAGACGATGACATTCAAATCTGGAAGCTTTCGGATTTCGGGTTGCGGACACACAGTTATCGTAGGAAAAATTCCCGCGCTGACAAGGCGTAATCCGTGCAAAGGCCGTCAATCTTCCAATTTTTGAAATCCTGCCAGCGTTTCAGCCGCGCCGATTCGTCAAACCCGTGAAGTTCCGGCGAAATCGCGTAAAATTTTCTTCCCGCTGCGTGAACCGCTTCAACTTCTTTTTGCGTGAGCCAAAGCGATTCAAATTCATCCGCCCAGACGACATTTCCCGGAATCGAAAGGCATTGTCCCAGCAATTCGCCGCGGTCGCTCAAACGTGATGCCGTGGAAATTTTTTCCCCGTCGGGCAATTTCTGAATCAGCCGCTGCGCGCCGCCGGGATTTTTCGGTTCCAGCAATTCAAAATCGAAGTAAAAAGTTTTTTCGCCCAAATCGCCGGACAATTGCAATTGAATTAAATCGGCTTCGTAGCCAAGTTCCTTCACGTTCATCGCAATCGTGCGGTCGGAAAATTTTCTGAACAGCGCGGCAAATGGCGCGAAATCATTTTGCGCCGTTCGCGGCTGCGGGTCGTGCGCAATGTAAAACCGTTTTTGTGAATCGCGCCGTAAATCAGTTTCGATTCCAAAACTAAGTTCCAGTGCGCGCTGCATCGCGGCCAAAGAATTTTCCAGTGCCGGTTTCGAGCCGTCCACGTTTGCGCGATGAGCCAGAATATCAATCATTGGATTTTTCTCCGCTCAAAATCCGCTTCACCAGCAGCATCGCTCGCGCAATGGCCTGGTCCATGTCGTAATATTTGTATTCGCCAAGCCGTCCGGCGACGAGCAGGTTCGGTGTGGCTTTGGCGCGCTCGCGATAGGCCGCGTAAAGTCTGGCGTTTGCTTCGTCGGGAAATGGATATTCAAAATCGTTCGGATTCTCCGGCGTGACGGTGACTTCGCGCGTAAGCACAGTGCCGCGAATCGCCGGAATTTTTTCCGGCTGCATCATGTGTTTCCATTCGAGTGTGCGGATATGCGGGCCGCTCGCGGGGTCGGGATTGTTGACTTGACCGCATGGCTGCGCGAATTGCACGTCCGGCAAATACTCGTGCTGCCGCCGTTGTCCGCGATATTTTAATTTGCCCAAATCGCAGACAAAAAATTCGTCAATCGGTCCGGTAAAAATCAAAAGTTTGTTCGCCTTGAATTCTCTGCGGTGTTTCAGAAAATCGCAATTCAGTTGCAATGGAATGCCTTCGAGCATTTTTTCCATGAACGCAGCGTAACCATTTTCCGGAATGCCTTGATATTTGTGACGCATCAGGCGCGGCTCGTCGTCCGCGCGCACGTCAAAGCGTTTCGCGAGCGTCGCGGAAAGTTGCGTCGCGGGCACGCCCCATTGTTTTTCGTTGTAGCCTTTGACAAATTTTTCATAAATGACGCGCGGCATCATCGCCAGCGAGGCTTCTTCAAAATTTTTTGGCGCGCCGGTGAATTCCGGCTTCCAGTTTTCGCCGACGACGCGGCGGATATAACTGGCGGCAATCGGCCAGTTTTCGTAACGACCGTCCACGAATGATTTCAATGCCGCTTCGTATTTGTAGAAGTGTGCGAAGCGATTGACAAATTTCCAAAGCTCGTCGTCATTCGTGCGAAAGTAATGCGGGCCGTAAGTGTGGATGCGCACACCGCTGGAATGAAAATGGTCATGGACATTTCCGCCGCCATGTGCGCGCCGGTCAACGATGAGAACATTTTTTCCCGCTTCGAGGAGCGTTCGCGCAATGACCGCGCCGGTGAGTCCCGAGCCGATGATGAGGTAATCAGCATTCATCCGCTGCAATTAAAACTGGAAATAAATAAACGGCGCGGCGGGGGTGGAACCGAGGATGACGAGCACACCGAACAACAGCAAAATGATGAGGAGCGGGATGAGCCAATATTTTTTGTTCTGCTTCATCATGCCGACGAATTCGCCCAACAGACTGACATTTTTTTCGTCGCCAGACTTTTCAGATTCTGTGCGCTTGTCGTTTTTCATAAAATGCTTCTTTAAAATTGCCGGTAATAACGTTTCAAATCAACCGACTTTTCTGCAGCGAGCCATGCATCAACGCGTCCGAGCCGTTGGGCTTCCGCACGTTTTCCAGCAGATGAAAATGCACGAACATCGCCGCACCGAGCGCACCGTCCGTGAGCAGAGATATTTTGCGCCAGTCATCAACGCGGGCGGTGCGGGCGTGGTAATAGGCGGAAATTCCGAGAATGCGGCTCACAAATTTAGCGGATTAAAATTGAAAATAAATAAATGGATGCGGCGTATGTTCCGGGTTCAACAATAACAGAACGATGAACGCTACGCCAAACGCATAATATGCGCTCCAGCGCACCCAGCGCGATTGTTCGTCCACCATTTTCCAAATCGGTTTGTGCGCGCGGCGACCGACGAATTCGACGATTAACAATCCAAAAATCAAAATGAGAATCAGGCTGAATTGCAAACTGTCGAGGCCGGGATGAAAATCCATTTGTGCCGCCGGCAAAAGATTTGTGAAAATTTTCCGCACGATGAGCAACGCGTCGGACAAGTTTGCCGCGCGAAAAAATACCCACGCCAATCCAACGAGATTGAACGTCATCAGCCAGCCGAGAAAATTCACGATGTTGCGATCTTGCAATTGCAATGCAGAAACGAAATTGTTACGCGGTTTTTCCGTCAAAACATAGGCAATTATAAATGTCGCGTGCAGTGCGCCCCAAATGATGAAAGTCCAGTTTGCGCCGTGCCAAAATCCGCTGATGAGAAAAACGACGGCGAGATTGAAACAATTTTTTGCGCGACTGCAACGATTTCCGCCAAGCGGAAAATATACGTAATCGCGAAACCACGTCGAAAGTGAAATGTGCCAGCGCCGCCAGAAATCGGCGATGGACGCGGCGAGATACGGATGATTGAAATTGAGCATCAGCTCGAAACCCATGATTTTGGCCGCACCACGCGCGATGTCGCTGTAGCCCGCAAAATCGCAGTAAATCTGAATCGCAAAAAACCAGGTGGCCATCAGCAATTGCGCGCCGGAAAAATTTTGCGGCGCGGCATAAACGACGTTCACCAGAATTGCGGCGCGGTCGGCGATGACAATTTTCTTG
>Ga0206814_10092_pt1 | contig 24697 bp, 18 predicted proteins | sample Alteio_BWOrgCont_90_FD_152850 | JGI IMG/M metagenome (GOLD analysis project Ga0206814, IMG submission 152850) | Enriched cells from forest soil in Barre Woods Harvard Forest LTER site, Petersham, Massachusetts, United States -... | ecosystem: Environmental > Terrestrial > Soil > Temperate forest >...
GATCGCTTGAACCAAACTTTTCACGCTATAAAATAAGCCGCCCGCATCTCTTGAGACAGAGGTGACAATTTCTGAGACTTGGATCATGAAAATCTCCGTTTCACGAGAGCACGCGCGTCAGGGCACGCAAGACAAGCCTTGCTACGACGCCGTCTTCCGTTTTGGGTGCCGCAAGCGCTTGATGAGCGGCTTTCACGAGATTTTCGCCGAACAACGCCGGAGACCATCTCCGGATGATATCTTGACTGGCTTGGCCCATGGTCTGGAGGCCTGAATCACCCCGGCCCTGAAGATCTTTCATTGCAGAAAAAAGCTCCTCTTCAATGCCGGGATCAAAGGTATGGCCATTTACCCCATCTTGAACTAAATCCGGAGCGCAGCCACAAGTCTTAGAAACAAGTATGGGCAAAGAAGCGGCCATGGCTTCGTTTACCACGAGGCCCCACTGCTCTGCCGTACTGGCTTGAATGAACGCCGAAGCCAGCCCATAGTAGGCGGGAAGTTCTGGGTATTGAGCAAAGCCTGGAAAATGGACGCTTGCTTCCAAGTTTAAGTCACGCCGCAAATTCAAAAGTTCCTCTTTTAGCGGACCATCTCCGAGAAGGACAAGGTCCAAGGCCTCTTCTTTGGCCCAATTTTTGTAGCGCGCGTAGGCGCTCAAAAGGAATGCGAGATTTTTTTTGGGGATAAAGCGACACGATGCCAACCAATAGTGCTCCGGCAGTCCCATTTTTTTTCGCAGGGAGCTGGCATCTGAACGAGCAGAAGCTGCTCCATCTTCGAAATATTGGTTATCAACGACGTCGTAGCCTAGGAATATCTTGTCCGCATCCAGTCCCAATGTCCTCGCGTATTCAGCGTGAGCTTTTCCTCCTACCAAGGCAGCAGAGAACTTGCGAACAATTTGACTTTTTATTAGTTCCTTCCATGCGACACGGCTGGCATCAATAGCTTGGCTCTCCGACATCAATATTGCGGGAATGGAGTGCCGCAGGCACCATTCTAAGGCGCTGAGGGCGGCCGAACCCGTCCATCCTGGCACGGCGACGGCTTCGGGATTTTCGGAGCTTAGTACCCTTTGCAAGGCGCCTGGAAGTTCACGTTGTGTTTTTTTGTCCTCACTTAAGTTTTTAAATAAGGTTAGCCTTTTAAATTTACAATCTCCGGAAACTTTATCCCAGGCATAGGTTTGATCAGTTTCGGTAAGTTCGATAACGCTCAATTCACAATACGCGGCAAGCGCGTTGAGACGTGCCAGATGGTAAGGGCCAAGGCGTTCAAATATGACCGTAATACGCATTAGCTTTTTAGGGGCCGAGTGAGGGACGCTAATGGCTGGGGGGGACTCCTGTCGGCAAAAATAAAGCAGGAAGGAGAGTGGGAGAACGATTGAGACCGGAAAGTCGAATACCCATTCAAAGGGTGTGGAGGCCGCTTCAGTGAAGCCAATGACGAGCATCGTGTTGTAAATCACAAGATTTCCCTCCGAGTGAAGGTCTCGATCTAAAATGGTTCGAAGGGTCCGAAATAGGATGCCAGTATAGAGGCCACCTAAAACCATGGATATCGGACCTAGAATATAATACCAAAATGCCACGAAGGTAAAGGCTGGCCCCATCACCAGATCTCGGTCGGCAACAACGGAAGTCGCAAGGCCTCCTTCCCGCAATACGCCTTGCCAGGACTCCAAGCCTGGATAAATTTTGTTTGGCCAGATGGATTTAGGAATAATACGAGTAACAAATTCTAAAAATCCCCAGCCGTAATTATAAGGAACTTTTTTTGGAACCAATTCAACCGTCGCCATCGCGACATTAAAATCGATGCCAGGACTTACCTCATGGTGTTGCATTTCCTTGTCGCCACCAAGAAATCCGGGAAGCGTAAGCGCCTTGGCTTCCTCCATATCAATTTGGTCCAGGTTAAAGGAAAGGTTACTGAAGCTATCCCGATAATGGGCCTGGAAATTGGTGAGAATAAAAAGGCCGAGAAATGCCGGGACAATAATCAAAAGGCTTGGATTTTTACGTCGGGGCACATAATAGGCCGATCCGGCGAGGAGCAAAACCCCGATCACTCGACTACGTGTTCCCAAATAAAGGTACCAGGTCCAGACGAGAGCCATAAAGATCCAGACCAGAGTTTTTTTGACGCGGCTCACGGGATGAATGCAGACATGGATGAGTAAAAGGTAGGTCCCCACAGGGGTTAATTTCTCTAACTCGCGGACATAACCTCCAACTTTGTCATAGTCTGTGCCTCCGCGACCATAACTGAGCCATTCCCACATGCCTCCTGCGGACTGAAATAAAAAATAATATGAGACGAGACCCAAACCGACCAAGATAAGACCCATCCGAACAAATTTATCGGGATCTAATTTTCGCGTAAATTGAGGAAGTCTTTGTCCTAGTCGGACGCCAAGATCCATTTCGTAGCCCCAAACGACGCAAATGACTCCAATTAACGAATAGAACAATGTTTGATTCAACACATCAACGCTATGCCAATCGACGAAGATTTCCGAAAAAGAAACGGGTTGCAAGATGTAGCAAATAAAGTAGCCGCCCCAAAACATAAAGATGGGATCAAAGAATAGAAGTCTCTTTTGGCGATATAAATAGAACGTGTGGCCAAGGATGACGCTGATGGATCCCAGTAGCAATAAATTCGCCAGGGGGTAGGGAGTAAATTTCATTGAGACGAGGAATGCTGAGAATAGGTATCAAGTGCCCAGGTCTTTAGAACTGCCTGCTCCAGACGGGGAGCCGCACGATCGTAGCAAAGATGTTCCTCAAAGACTTTGCGCAAACGCAAGCGTTCTTTAAAAAGTTTGTTACGATCCTGTTTGCATATCGAATGGATGGCGCGGGCAATATCCTCGGCGGATTCCTGATTACAAACCTCTCCCAGACCATGTTTGAGAACTAAAAGCTCAAGCCCGGGAAAACGCGAGGTCACGATAGGGACACCCGAGCCAATGTTTTCCGTCAGACGTCCAGGCGCCTGATAAAAATTACCGACACCGTCATTGGGATAGAGGAGAAGGCTGGCGTCAAAAAGAGTCGTCAGTTGGAGCATTTCCGCGTAGGGCATTTCATTGAGGAAAAATACGCGCCCTTTCAAATTAGGACGAGTGGCTACTTCGGCTTGGGCGGCCTCAAGCATGGAGCCTGCTCGATTGCCCGTAAAGGCGAGAAAATAGTTTTTAGGTAAAAGGTTTAGAGCTTCCAAGACCTGTTGGCCGCAACGAACTTTTGCGTAGGATCCCTGGTGCAAGACGATGCGATAGTTCGGGGGAAGATGAATATCCCAATGTTTCAAGCGGCGAGACCGATCGGCCAATTTTAGCATCTGGATATTCCAGTTCTTAGGCAGATAGGTCGGAATGGTTAAGGGAAGTCCGGGCAATCGGTAGTGACTGGCCATGAAACGACCCCGATTGATTTCATTGGAGATGACGGTCGACGCTCGAAGCGCCACCCTGCGTTCAAAAAAAGCCCAGAAGGGATAGCGGCCTGGCTCCAAGTAGTCCTGGGTATGATAAATTTGTTGTTTGCTTGAAACTCCCAGAAGTGCCAGCCAGGCCGTCGGGCAGGACACATGTCCTTGGATATAAAAGAGGGTACCTGCGGCCGCCGCCCATCGCGCCCTGAGAATGCGTAGGAAGAAGCGAAAATGCCAGCTGGCCTTTCCTAGAAGCCCTCGTTTCATCGGAGCAACGTAGGTGATTGGCAGCTCTCCCAGGGGTGTCGAAAATTTCGGGGCAATTTTTGTATCTTCGGAAGCGGAACAAATGCAGCTGATTTTGAAGCCGACATGGTTCAGCCAGATCGCTGCCATGTGCTGATGAGGTGCACCGGTCGAGGGGGCTTTGTCACAAATAAATACAATGCCTGGACTGTCTTTCATATTCATCATTCGGAGCTTTCCATGAATGCTTCTCGTCGTTTCGGATTTTGTTTCATCCAGTGCAGCAAACGTTGGGGCCAATCGCGACGCATGCAGGGACGTTCTATTAACAAATAAAATACCGAGCTCAGAACGAGCACGACGCTTCCAGTGATCAAGGCTTGGAAGAGGAAATTTGGCAGATACGCGTCAGAAAGGCTGATATTTTTTGTGAAGCGTGCGACTGAAGAAATGAGAGTTTGATGGAAGAGGTAAATGGAGTAGCACATTCCACCGAGAGTCACGGGCAAGCTCCCTGACAAACTCCATCGAAAAAATTGTCCCCTAAAAAAGGCGCAAAACAAGAAGAGCAAAGCCCAGGGAAGAAGCAGAGGCGCCCAGTTAGGTTGCGACATAAGAAACCTAAAGAGTAAGGGCCAGGCTGCAAGGGAAAAAAGATCCCAGCGCAAAAGCTTAGCTTCCTGACTCAGCCATCCGGACAAGTATAGATCCACAAGGACGAAACCAATTAAGAAATAGGGGAGATAGTTTAGTAGGCTTGGATGATTACGGTCATCATCCCAACCAAATTTAATTTGGAGCACTTGAAACAGAATGCATGCGGAGAGTAGCGCGATGCGCCGTATCCAGACCTTCTCCAGCATGAAAACAACGCTGAGGAAGGGCGCTAATAAGTAAAACTGCACCTCCACCTCGAGAGACCAGGTCACGGGATCAATGCTACTCATGCTGTGATAGATGGCTGCGTGTAAATAAAATGCACTGGCGAGCAAATGGGGAAAAAGTTCCGTGGCAGATTCGTGGTTATAAAACACAAGAGCTAGAAAAAGGATAGCCAAGCACGCCAAGTAGGGCGGTTCAAGTCGTGTGAGACGTCGGAGATAATAGGATCCAAGTTTTTGCTTAGGTCCCAAATTCGCGTATTGTTTCGCAAAGGGTAAAGCAAGTACAAAGCCACTGATCACAAAGAATAGTTGTACCCCGTAACCCCCCAATTGAAAGCAATGGTCCCAGTTGGAATCCCGACCGCTCCCCGCCCAATTGGTTTGGGATTTTGCCAAAAGATAGCCGTTTAGGTGGGTCGCAAAGACGCTTAAAATTGCAACAAAACGAAGGCTCTCGAGTTCTGGGATCAGACGGCTCGAGCCGCTGATTCGGGAAAACAACGCGATAACTAAGGCGTATTTTTTGCGAATGATCTCAACCATGACCCGAAGGACCCTTTAGATTCGGCTTCTTAGCGCGCGATAACTTTCCATGTCAAATAACCTAATGGCTAAGGCATAGGCGGCACTCACACCCAGGATCCCCATGCCTAACTGCCAGTATAAGTTTTGATTTTGGACTGCCTGGACCGCTAAGACTCCACAGAGTCCACAGGCCAGAGCCAAAAGCAATGGTTTGGTCAGAATTTGGGCCAGGACCTTCAAACCGTGCCCGAAGGGCGTCAACATCTGCCAGCCAGAAAATAAACCGCCTAGGAAAAAGCCAAGTGCCGTCCAGGAGGCTGCGCTTTGAGAGTCGCTTCCCGCTGGGAGACTGCCGATCATCGCACAAAGCACCACTAAAACTCCTTGTACGATCGAATTGATGACGACATCTCGATATTGGGCCTTCGCCATAAGCATCGAAAAGCAAAGAATGCTCAGTGGCTGAGTTAACATTCCAAGGCTAATCCAGCTCACCACTGGAGCTGCCGCTAACCATCGCGCAGGAAAGATGAGTCCAATCATGGGTCTCGCAGTCACGGCCTGGATGACGCAAAAGTAGGCGATGACGATAAGCATAATACGTGTGCTCTTTCGAAGCGCGTCGCTTTGTCGTTCGGACTGGCCGTTGAGTTTGGCAAAGGTGGGGAAAAGTACCTGGCGCAGGTTGTTGCAGATTAGAAATACGATCTGATTTGCCAGTGAAAAACCCCAAAAATAGAGACCGATTTGGGCAGTGTTTTGGGAAAATCCCATTACAAAACTGGTCCCTTGGCTTTGGAGGGCTCCGAGAATCGTCAAGAAAAGTAGCCAAAACGAAGGAGCAAGGTAGGCCAGCCAGAGCTTCGGTTCGGGTTTGCCGACCGGGAGGAATCCAGCGGCATAGACTTGATAGAGAAGGGCCACGATCGAAGACAGTACGATAGGAACAACGATGGAGTAGGCTCCGTAACCCTTCCACGCCATGAAAATGGATACTAGGCTTTGAATGGTACCCGAAACAAAAAAGATGACCGAAAGGGTTTTAAATTTCAGGGAACGTTTCAGGGCGCAGCCGTAAACCAGCGATAGGCCAACAAATAGACCGTTGGCTTCAATCAGGAGCAGAACCGGCAACAATTTGGGTTGGTGATAGGCTCGGCTAATCCAGGGTGAGGCAAGCATGGGTAAAAGGACCAAAACAAAATTGAGTGAATTGCAGAGCCAAAAGATTTGCCCAAAGTCTTTTTTAAATTGCCCGTCATCTTTTTGTTGAACAATAATATCGCCCAGGCAACCTACCGATATGACACTCATGAGAGAGGTGATCGAAGTGGCCAAGGCAATGAGCCCAAAGTCTTCAGGAACTAGAAACCATGCGAGGACAATTTGGCTGGCGAAGGTCGTAACTTTATTTAGAATTGAAAAAAGAAAACTCCAAAAAGCTCCGCGCATGGCATGCTGCCCTAAAGAACCCTTCGATTCCGGCTCGCTGAGCATCTCTTCTCGTGTTAAATCCCGTTCCATCGTTTTTCCTGTAAATCTTTCTGAGTCAATTTGCTTTTGACCTAGTTATAAAATATCGGTAGCAAATTTTTTTATTGCTAGCGCATACAATTTAGAATTTGTTTCGGGGAGTATTGGCATTCACGCTCCTGCCAATTTATAGCGCTTGAAGCCTATCTCGGCCGGGTCGGCATTGATCCTAGCGTCTTCAAGCACATCTCAACTGGAGAAATATTCACGCCAAAATTTTTCCGTCCCAAACGGGTTCCTGCTGGGGTGTGGAACTCAAAATTCCCGCGCGCGTCAAAATCCATTTCAAGGCCTCTCCGGGGCGTGAAAGATAGCGCCAGCGGGAACGTCCTTGGAAATTGAATTCCTTATAAATGTATTTCTTGCGCACATTGTTGAGACTGAGGGATTGTTTGCCCACCCGATGGCTATATCCCTTAACCCGGATGTAGCGCATGCAAGCTCCCCGTACGGTCGCTTGCGTAAAATAAGAGGTATCCGCATGCAAGTGACGGGGGTCATAGAGGCCCGAGATCGCCAGGGAACTGCGGCGAACAATCATTCCCAGACCATTCATGGTGACGAATTCGCAGTTCGCATTGAGTTCGGCACCGTCCGGATACCATTGATAAAAATGGGGTGTCATATTGCTTTTGTCGGTGACTTGATCGATGGATTCACCACCCGTGACGAGCACGTCGATCTCAGGATGATCGGTCATCGCCTGGTAGGCTTGCTCTAAGGCTTCGCGATAAAACACGTCGTCGTCACTGATGTCCTTAATCAATTGACCGCGCGATATCAGGATTCCCTTATTGACTGCATGCCCTTCGCTACGATCCTTTTCGTGGATAATATGATCCACGAGTCCAGGTTCAGCGCTAAGGAGCAATTCGTAGGTACCGTCGGTGGAGCCACCATCGACCACGATTAATTCGTCCAGAGGGCCCTTTAAGAGCTTCCACATAGGAAGTGCTTTGCGGACATGCTCTACGCGATTTCGCGTTACGACGATGTAGGAAACTCTTACGTCCATGTAATTACCTTTAAAGATTGCTAGAGAATCATCCGATAATAATCAATAGTCTCGTCCAAGCCCTGTGAAAAGTTCGTAAAATTAAACCCAGGGAAGCGGACTTTGAAAAGGCTATCATCCATCACTTTTTTCATGCTGCCATCACCGTAGTTCAAGTTTTTCACAACTTTGCCTTTGTAATGGAGGCGATCGGTGATGATTTTTACCAATTCGTCGACACTCAGTCCACTATTTTGTGCCACATTCACTGGCTCTTCAAAATATTCCCCGACATCAACAATGGAGCGGATCACCTTCGCCAAATCTTTCACATACAGCCATTCACGAATTGGCTTACCGGTACCCCATACCTCGACTTCGTCACGGTTATTTTTTACAGCAGAAACAAATTTAATCACGAGTGCGTTTAAGGCGTGGGTTTTATTTGGATTGGTGCTATCGTACGGACCATACATGTTGGGGACAAATAAATTTGCCGAGCGTACACCGTACTGGGCATTATAACACTGAGAAAGGACTTCAATCATTCGACGAGTAGATCCATATGATTTTACCGCTGGATCCATCGGCCCTGCCCAAAAATCTTTTTCCCGGTATAGGTCCAGGGTTCCGGGATAGCCACAATTGGCTACAAGATTGACTACGATCGTCTCGCGCATTTGTTGGGCAATTTTATAAAGATTAAGTAGCATGCGCATGTTTTGGTCGACGACATCAGCTGCGAAGTCTTTTACAAAATTGATGGAGCCGACGAAGGCGGCACAGTTGATCATAAAGTCCGGGCGTATAGGTTCAATGGCGCGCCAGGAAGCCGGTAAATCCATAAGGTCGCAACCCGAGGTCCGGCTTAGACCATAGACATCGTAATCGTTCTCTTTTAGGAGATTCCAAACATTTCTGCCTGCAAAGCCGGTGGCTCCCAGGATCAGTACTTTAGGCTTTTTCAGACAAAGCTCCAGGTCCAGAATTAGGCATTACTTTTGCTGCAAGTTCCAAAATTTTTGCGACGTCGCGTTTGCCAACAGGAATACATCGAGCGGCACCACTGACCAGGACCGTGCCAGCTTCAATGGAGTGGCTCAGGAGGCATTGAGCCCCCACTGCCGCAGCGTCTCCTACGCTGACCCCAGGGAGGATCACGCTATGGGCACTTACCATGGCTGCAATGCCAATACGAACATCTCCCGAGATGGTGCTTACCATCTCCTGGGGAACAAGATTGCTATTGAGAGAATTTGCTCGAAAATCGTCCGATCCTGTAAATATACTGACCCGATTTCCGATGGATGAACAATTTCCCATGGCCACGACGCCGGCTACCCCGCTGAGAGAACAAAACGCTGCGATATGAACGTAACTTCCAATTTCTAAATGTCCCTTAAGAATACAAAAATCGTCCACACGGACGTGATCGCCGATCGAGCCGTGAATTGCATAAAAAGATGATTTTCGGCTTACCCAAGTCGGACTGCCTACCTTCGTAAATCCGAAGGCAAGCAACTCTTCACGACTATAAAATGGGCCTATTTCCATATTTGCGCCTCAGGAGAGCTATGCAGACTGGCGATGCTTATTTGCATTTTCAGGTTCCAAGGATTCTGCCAGAACCCTGAGGCAAATGCAAAAGAAAGGGTAGCCTTTCTTTCCCGGCCGTGGAACTCCCGCCTATTGGCAGGGGCCCAATTTTGCCAGGTGATACAAGATTTTCTTTTCTCCAGGAAATGAACATCATTTTTTGCTGTACGCTAGATCTTCATCGTAGCGACGGGTCCTTCGAGAATTGCCGTTTCCCATACTAATTTTGCGTATAGATCGGATGACATTTTTGAGAGCTCTTCGCTCTGCCAAGGATCAATATATAACGGACTTCATTTACTAACGGGACGAAGCTTTGGCTTCGATCAGGGTCGCTTTGTCTGCATGCGCTTCGATAAGCAAACTCGAGGCATGAGTAGCTAATTCGGAAGAGCTGGATTACCAACCTTCCTTTACCGCATCTAGAATTTTTTCTACTTCGGAATCGGAGAGGGAATCACGCAACGGAATCGAAACTTGATGAGAATCAAAATGCTCTTGGCGCGGTAAATCCGGCCGTTCGCCACCGAAGATTGGATGATGGTCGATTCGGCGGTGCCAAACGGCTGCTTCCACACCTCGCGACTTGAGGGCCCGCACAAATTCCAGACGACGGTCTGCAAGCATCGTAAAGAGCCAGCAGGCCCCCTGAGCGCCCGGAGTTTGTTTGAGCATTTGGAGGCCAGGCACAGCATTCAGTGACTTCCGATACAAGGCATCCAGTTCAGATCGTCGTGTTAACGCCTGGGCATAGGATTCCAACTGCCCCAGGCCCAGGGACGCGGCAAGATCGTTCATGTGATACTTATAACCGATTTCAGTGATATCCCATTCGGGTTGGCCTAGTTCAGATATTTTACGATTGGCCCGATCAATTCCAAACCAGCGCAATCGATAGGCACGTTGATGGGTCTCCTCATCGCGACAAACGAGGAGTCCACCATCACCGGTGGTAAGCGCTTTAATCGCCTGGAAAGAAAATATGGCCGCGTCACCCAGCGTTCCGATAGGCCGCGATTTATATTGGGCACCTAAGGCATGAGCGGCATCTTCAATGACCTTTAAAGATTTTTCAGAGGCGATTTTCAAAATCGCGTCCATGTCAGAGGGTTCGCCGCCGTAATGGACGACAAGAATGGCCTTGGTCTTGGGAGTAATGCGGCGGCGGATATCTTCGGGATCAAGATTAGGCCCCCCGGCTTCCAAATCGGCAAAAATTGGAGTGGCACCTACATAAAGGATGGCCAGGGCGGTAGCGACAAAGGTTTGTGCGGTAGTGATAACTTCGTCCCCAGCCTTGATTCCCAGGGCGAGTAAGGCGAGATGAAGTGCGGCTGTGCCGCTATTGAGAGCCAGAGCTCTCGGAAAAGCAAATTGACTGCAAAGGGTCTTTTCAAAGGCTTGAACTTGCCGGCCTTCGCTGATCCAGCTCGAACGAAGCGCTTCGACGACGCGCGTGATACCGGCTTCTTCGATTTTGGGTTTAAAAAGGGGGATTGGTTCCGACACAGATGCTCAGCCTAATGTTTCTTGAGCCCGATCCGGGGTCCAACTGCGCTGTTTAGCTGCGGTCCGTTGTTTGAGAAGTTTAGCGTTAACCGTCGCTCCATTTGAAATAATACCGCTGCTCTCGGTCGCTCCTCCGAAGTCAGTGCAGAAGAGCAGGGCTTGGTTCATCGCTTTACGCATGAAGTCAGCCATGAGAACACAGTATTCCACATCAATATCATCTTCCCAGGAAACGAGTTGAGCTTCAAAGGTCCACACCACTTCGCCCCGTTTATCAGGGAGTTTATAAACGTCTGTAAAGCTTCGATAACCCACTGGATCTTGAGGGGCCAAGGCTGGCAGAAGGTCCCGATGCATTTTGCTCGGTTTTCTCCAACGGTAAATCCATTCGCCTTCGCCTTTTTCATCCTTAAACACGATGGAATAATGCTCCACTCCAAATTCGATGCAGGTTTGATTTGTCAGGGTCAAGACTTCGTTTAGAAACTGGGTCAGTTCGAGTTTGGCCATCTGCATGGAACTAAAATGGTTGGCGATACGAAAATGGGGCCGACTGTAACGGAGCTGATCCGGACGTAAGAAATTAAGGAAGCCCAAGAAGGGCAAGCCCATGCCCACCAAGAGTCCGGTGAGATAAAGGAGCCAGGCCGCTTGGCCGCGTAAGTTCAAAAGACTGTCCGCGACGGCAAGTCCTGTTAATAAGGATAGCGCGGCGGCCACGGAGCATATCGCCTGGTTGCTCCATCCTAGGTCACGAAAGCGATGATGCAAATGTCCTTTGTCTGCGGAGCCAATGGGGCGGCCACGCAGCATCCTACGCGCTACGGAAAGCGAAACCTCCAGTGCGGGATAGGCCATTAGGAGGGTTAAAAGGGGGAGTTGAAATGGGAAAGGCTCCAGGTGATTGGCATCCCCGCGATTGAATATCTCGGGACCATGATGTCCCAAAGAAACCAGGCCCGCAACGAGGAGTGTTCCTAATCCACAGGAACCGGCGTCCCCCAAATAGATGCGGGCAGGGGTCCAATTTAGAAAAAGAAATCCGAGGATCCCTGCTGTGGCAGCAACGCCGATCATTCCAAGACCAGGATTATTAAGAATGAAAGCGGAAGTGGAGAAAAATAGCGTAATCATCAAGGCAACACTGCCTGCAAGCCCATCCACGCCGTCGATCAGGTTGAACGCGTTGATAAGCGCGAGCATCCAAAAGACAGTGAAGGGAACTGAAAGGTAATGCAGAGGAAGGATGGGCAGACCCGGCAAATGGACCGCTTCAAATCGGTGGGCAAACAATGCAAAAAGCGTCACGCCCGTCGTTTGGGCCAATAGTTTGGTTCGGGCAGGAATTGTAAAACGATCGTCGATCAAACCTATGAAGACGGCAAAGGCGGTGAGTCCCAGGACCCAGAACATGTCTTCCCAGGCCTTTGGATCCAACATTTGAACATTTTTTTCGAAAAGGAATATTCCCAGCCCCAGTCCGAAGCTCATGCCTCCGAAAAGTGCCAGTCCTCCCAAATACGGTACGGTATGGCTATGGATCTTTCGATGGGCGGGCCGATCCAGGATGCCAGTCCGAAAGGCGAGCTTGCGTGTCGGCGGCAAGAGGAGAAGGGTCGCACCCAGAGATCCCCAAAAGATCATTTCAATATAGAGGAGTTCCATAATTCATCCCGGAAAAGGTGTTAGGCGCCTTCGCCGCTGGAGGATCTTAAGCTAAAGCTCGAGGAGACTTTCTTGTCTCTACGCCAACCAAAACCTGAATAGGAATAAAATTGGCGATACGCCAAGCTGTAATAGCGAATGTCCACGCGGTTCAGCAAGCAACCCAGGACGGGAATGTTTCTGGCCTGAACAAGGTCCATGGCATTTTTAAGAGTGCGGTGCCCAGTGTTTCCGGAACTCGCCAGAATAATAATCCCATCGATGATTTCCGATAAATTTTGAGCCCCGGAAAGAAAATTCAGGGGCGGGGGATCTAAAATAATGAAGTCGAACTGGGATTTCCATTTGCGAATTTGTTCCAGGATCGGCTCCGAAATTACCCAGTCCTGGGCCAAAGCGCTACCTGCGGGAGCGGGCAAGATATGAAGGCCAGGATAAGGGGTTTCGACCGGCTTAACTTCTGCTCCGGTATCGGAACTCAGCAGGGTGGCGAATCCACTCTTGGGGGGAGCATCAATCCCAAAAAGAGGGCCAATGGCTGGTCTGAAAAAGTTGGAGTCGACGAGGAGGACTTTTTTTCCGGCATGGGTCAGGGAAAGAGCGAGACCGGCATTGATCGTCGTGCGGCCGTCTTGGCGTTCCGGCGAAAAGACGGAAATGCAGACGGGCTTTTCCAAAATGGGATTTTGGAGCAATCGATTTCTGATTTCTCCAAAGGATTTATGAAAAAAAGTATTTTGAAATGGTGCCGCATCAAAGAGTAGCGGCGCGGGATTTCTTGGGATCCAACCGAGGGCTGTTTTCCAGCGCATGATTAAATCATCGGCAACACCCCTAATTATTTCCAGAGCTTGTCGCTGCCCCTCTCGCGTGCTCCATTTGATCGGCGTATCGAGACGCGGACTCATCAGTTCTTCGAGTTCAAAATCTGGCACCAAGCCCAATAGTTCGGATCCCGTCGCCTTGCAGAGATCCTCTTCCCGTTGAACGGGGCGACGTATCCTTAGAAATAGCCAAATGAGCCCGAAGCTGAGCAGGGCTCCCTCAATGCCTGACTGGACCACCGCTTTACGACGTTGGGGATAGGCGGGGTTATAAGGGGGGATGGCTGGATCGACGACAAGGATATTGGAGGCGCTGTTGTTTTCGGAAATCATTGTTTCCTGTTCTTTTTCCATCAGCCAGTCGCTGGTGCCTTCCAGGGCTTTAATCTCATGGACGATGTTGAGCCAGGAGGCATCTCCAGAATGCTCCAGCATTTTTTTTAATTCTTCTTTTGCCTGGTCAAGTTCCGCTTCATGTTCTTTCACCAAAGGGTGACCTTCTTTGTACTTTGAATCCAGGCCGGCTTGCTCGTCCTGAAGTTGAACGATCCGTTGCTCCAAGGAACTGGTCTGGGTCGCAAGATCCTGCTCCATCATTTTCCCACCGCCATTGCCGTTATAGGCCTTCAGCATCTCCTGGCCATGGACCATCCGTTCCAGAACTTGGGCCAACTGTTCTTCTAGAAAACGATGCAGGCCCGCAGCTCCCGTATGTTCCGTATTGAGATTCTCGTCGATGAAACATTTCGCCCAGGTGTTCGCGAGATCCGCGGCTAATTTGGGAGATTCCGCCATGGCTGAAATTTCGATCAAATTCGTATTACGATAGTTTTTCACGGTAACGCGATCGGCCAGAAGGTCGGCCAAGGGTTGTTTATCCATCGACCGCAGATAGGGAACAGAACTTACATCCAAGGTTTCTGCCGTCAGGCTTGCAACGCTGTAAGATCGCGCTTCCGCAACATAGGTTTGCAGTAAAAGATCGGCAGACATGCCTGCACCGCTCTCGTCTCCCGAGACCATAGCGGAGACGGATTTCGTGACATTACTTAATTTTAATAGTGTCGTGGCTTCATATAACGTGTGGATGAACGCCATGTTAACAGCGGTATAAAAGGCAAAGATGGCAGAGACCAGCACAATCCATGGCAAAAATATCCGATAGGGATAAATCGCGGCCAGGGGGTCGAAGCCTAAGTTGATTTTTTCTACCTGAACTTCCGGTTCCATAATACTTCCAATATCTTGTGACTATTGATTGTTATGATCGATGGTATAAATCGTGGCGGCAATGGCGGCAACGCTGGCTAAAATTCCCACCGGTACTGCCAGGTAGGTCATGTAACTCCACCAATTGCGTGGCACCATGACAACGTCGCCAGGGAAGAGAAGCGGCTGAGGAGCATTGACGCCTTCTCCCTCAAGAAAATCGCGCAGGTTAATTTCTTTTTTTTCGTTGTTGTGAATTAAAACGGCCCCTGAAAGATCCGCATCTTCCGCCGGACCGCCTGCATCCGCTAAGACACTCAAGAGCGTGGGGATCCCGTGGATTCCAAATCGCCCTGGCTTCACGACGGCACCGATGACGGAAACGGTGAAGTAGTTGGACTCTTGAATGAGTACGGTCACTTGGGGGGCCTTAAGGTCTCCACTTAGCAGTTTTGCGAGAAGTCCGCAGGCTTGGCCCTGGGTCAATCCGGCGATCACGACATCGCCTACCAAGGGAAAGGTAATCACCCCGGCGGAATCCACGAGATAATTGAGAGGGAAATCTTTTTCGCCATATACCGTCACCGAGAGAAGATCGCCGGGACCGATTAAGTAAGGCGGATAGATGGGGACATTTGTTTGCGCGGTGGCGCTTGCTTGATTCGGGTAGGAGCTGGCAATTCCGTCTACCGACCAAAAACAGAAAAAAAGAGTTAGGGCAAAGCAAAAGGCACTTTTGGGCCTTTTGAATTGCCAATCATTCCATGACATGCAGCGGGTTACTCCGTAGGTCCCTTAAGAGACGAATTGCTGAAATCTAAGGGAGATTTTTTGCTTGAATGTTGTGTAAAGGATGGATGATTCACAAAGCAGGCAGCGCTTCGCCCCGTTAATCGCGCGCTATTATAGCGCTTTCCGCATTTAATCCTCCAATTTAGTCCCGGAACTGCAGCCTAAGTGGAGGCCTAATTTTGTGATCTAGGTCACCTTTAACTCCCAACATTGACGCATTATGGAAACTAGGCTGTCAAGTGGAATTGCATGAAATATTCCCAAAGAAATCTGTATCATTGGATTAATGGAATATGATCTATTCGATAGGTGGGACTTATTGCTGCCTGGATATTTTAAAAACCAAATTATGGATTCTCAGCTAAGGACGCATTTTTCTGGGTACGCATCTGAAGCACGATCATGTATTCGTAAGAAGCAAGCATCAGGCAATAATCCAGTCCCGCTCTACCATCGAAGACTCCGCCTCGCCAAAAATAACCATAGACGAAGCGCAGGAGAGGTCGGAAGGGTAAACGCGCTGCGAAATTTTTTAAGGCTCTTCTCGCACGAATTGGATTTCTTAGGCTTATCAGACCGATCCAATCAATCGGTTCCGAAAAACTTTTCAATCCTTCTTTGGCTTCTAATTCTGCATAACGGACATGTTTGGTCCACCATTCCGACAAGCCCTTGTTAAAACTAAAGTGCAGCAAGTGGCCTTTGAGTTCCCCCAAAGGACCTTCCGCGATGGGGTACTCATGAACGCTCCGCGGCTCATAGTGAACTTGATTCCATTGGTAGAGGCGGGCGAACCAGGAGGGGTAAAGGGTCGAGTGTTTGATCCATCGACCTTGAAAATGATCTTTGCGTCGCATCCGATAGGCTTTGGGCCCGTCTAAGGGGGATGCCGCGATGGCCTTGAGTTCAGCAACGAGTTCGGCATCGGGCCGTTCATCGGCGTCTAGCGCAAGAACCCAGGGGTATTTATAGGCCCCCATTTGTCTGGCAGCTTCTCGCTGGGCTCCATAATTTTCAAAGGCATGTTTCAAAACGCGCGCGCCCCGGGCTTCGGCAATGGCGCAGGTTTTGTCACTGCTGAAGGAGTCGAAAACAAGCACATCATCGGACCATGAAACGCTGTCCAAACAGGCTTGAATGTTCAGTTCCTCGTTGTAGGTCAAAATCAAAACTGAAATCAAAGTGGAACTCCGCAAAATCAGACCATCCCGGGTCTGGCCTAAGCCCTATCTGACTCGCCCATCGCTCAAACAGAAGCTCGCTATTTGAACTCGGGATGTTTGTTTAGGAAACTATTATAGTACCATCCACTAATTTTTGTATTGTTGGGCAATAGTTTCATAGCTTTTTTGTAACAGTAATTTGCCTTTTCAGATTCTTTTGCCTTGTTATACAAGTTTCCGAGAGTCCACCAGGCGCTTGCATCCGACAGATTTCTCAAGACCTTGTCATGATAGATTTTGATTTGTTCCACGAGATTGGAGGAATTGTCCTCGGATCGTGCTGCTCGGGATCCATTCCGCCCAGAAGAGCTGTGTCTCGGAGCCGGCGCAAATCGGTAGGTGAGGCTGACCGTTTGATTGGCACCAAGCTGACCAAAAGGGAGGTACGCATAATCAAGTGAAAATCCAGCAACCGAAAGTCCCAGGCCGGCCGTGACTCCACTCAAGCCACTGAGGTCGGTTTCTGAAAGATCATACTGATAGCCTGCCCGTAATGCTAAGGTCGATAGAATTGAATCTTCAAGCCCGAGATTTAGAACTTGGGTTCCACTAAGCTGGTCTTTGAAACCCATGGCCAGGAGCATTTGATTGCTGGGACCCGCATCAAAATGCCAGGATCCCCCTGCGTTGACGCTGGAAGTCTGTGAGCTGCCAGCAACGCTGGAGCCAAGATTGGCAAGATCAAGTCCGAACCATAGATGCGGATCGGGCTTCCAAAGCGCGCCGATTCCACCGGAGTAGGCGGCATAATTGGTATCGTCCAAGGTTTGTTCTGTAAAGTTTGCGGAAATTCCCAGACCAAGTTTCCGAGTCCATTTCCAACCCCACCCGAGACTCCCTCCCAGATCTCCCGCGCTGTAGTTGCCGGTGGGATTACCAAATTCGTCTCGACCTTGAATGCTACCATCGTTGACATATTGGATCGAGGCAGCCAGTCCGCCCCAGCTTTGCAAAGGAAGCCCCAGGATTCCAGTTTCTCTAAATATTCCACCAAAATCACTTTCATGGTGAATTCCCAATTCGCTTCGATCCATGAAGCCAAGTCCGCCGGGATTCCAATAGAGTGCTGCACTGTCGTCGGCAAGGCTCGTATAGGCCGAACCCAGAGCTAGGGCGCGTGCGCCGACGCCAGTATCGTTCAAGGGCAAGGCCAAGTTGGCTTCCGAAAAAATGGTTTCATCCGCCGAGGACAGGTTCGGGCTAAAGAGACAGAAGAGGAGGCAGACAGAGCAGCAGAAAATTTTTAAAGTTAAAAAAAGACGCTTTTTATGAAATGAAAAGTTCTGGGCCATTAATGGATCACGGAAAATTTGACCATCGGTAACGCTTGAGAGGGAGCATTTCCGGGACTTAAGGTACAGACGTAGAAATAAACGCCAGGAGCCCATTCCCCCGTACTGAGGAGGCTGGTCTGTGCACCGGCAGATTTATTGTCTTCTACCTTATCGATCAAACGGCCGGCCTCGTTATAAACCAAAATTTCCACGTGCCCAGCGGCGGAAAGGTCGTAGGCGACTTTGGCGCTTGCGCCCCGTGCTGGAGAGGGATAGATGTAGGAGCCGCCTGCCCCGGCGTCGGGATGGCCGGGGGTCGAGGTGGCTTTGGGGGGACAGTAGTCCAAGCCTGCTTCCGCAGTTGCGGGATTGTAGTAGACCAGGAGGTCGAGGGATTCGGAACCGAGGCCGGCCTGGATGCTTCCGGAAAAGAGCGTCGTAAAGGTAACTGCGGCTGCATTGTAATTGAAGGTAAAACTTCCTTCGTTGGGAATGCTCCCTGTCGCAGGGACGATCGAAAGCCAGGATGCTTGCGTGGTCAGGGAACAGGTTTGCGGAGCAGTTCCGGAATTGAAGAGGACAAGGCTGCCTGTATTTGGAAAGCTTGCCACACGGCTCAGTCGATAGGGAGCTTCTAAGACGGGGCCCGGGACACTGCCAGCGTAATTGGTCTGGAAGAAATTCCAGCTGTTATTTTGAAGTTCCGGAGTTTGGCCCAGCCCGACGTCAATGCCTTTCGAGCCAGAAACCGTAGAAGAACAGGTGCAGGCATTAAATTGATTCGAATTGAAAAGTGTATTGCCAAGTTCTGGGCCCAAGAGAGTGGCCGTAGCCGAGCCGACGCAATTGACGGCGAGGGGAGTGTTGGATACGACGTTAGTTTCGAAGATATTCATGTCAATCTGGGTGCCAGGGATGCTTCGAATATTTCCGAGACTCAATTGGTAGCCGGCATTCATGCTGTAATCTAAAGTATTGTTTCGGAAGGTATTGCCGAAATAGAGGATACCAGGGTAATTCGTATTGGATGAACTCCAGTCCGAAATGACTGAAGCGGCCCCGACCAAGCTTCCATTGACCTGATTGTTCAAGTACATATTGAAATAGCAGGGTTCAATACTCCCGTCATCCCTGTTCGTTTCCGCGCGGCTATAACTGTTGATGCCAGTGCGTACCTGCTGGATGTTATTTCCGTCGGCAATAAAATCATAGGAATTTCCATAAGGTTCGATCCCAAGGGACGACGACACAAAAGTAGCGTAGTTGCTTTTTCCTTGGATGAAATTTTGATAGAGCACAACTTTATCAAGATCTTCGGCAACGATCACTTGGCTGCTGGTTTGGGGGATAGATTGCCAAGGAGGCGAGACCGTTATGGTCGAATTCCCATCGTAACCGGTGATGAGACGATGCTGCCCTAGTCCAGGTCCGGCAACGACAATGGCTTCCCAGTATCCAAGCTCGGCATCGTTCATGACTCCAGACAAGGAGGAGAGAATGAGGGTATTGGCGCTCGCGCCTTCGGGATTGCCCGAGGCCAGCGTGTAATTGCCCTCCCATAGGTACTGCTCTCCTGCATTGGTATCGGGTGCTCCCGGCCGAATTGCCAATTGAAACGTCGAGTTGTTTCCAGCGTAGATTTCGCGTTCGGAATTATAGGCCGTATTTCCATAAAGGAAGCGCCCCTGATCCCAGCCCAGGCCACTGAGGGTACTGCTGTTATTCCAGTCTTGACCCGTGCAATTGGTGACACTTAATCCATGGACCGCAGAGATTCCAATAAGACCTCCCGCATCGTCCGTTCCGTAAAAATTACAGCCATTAATAAAAACCTGACTTGGGCCCACGGAATACAAGGTCGTCGAGGTATTGTTTCCACCGAGAAAGGTGCAGTTGTTAAAAAAGACAAGCGTGTCACTGCTGCAATCAAAGGTAATCGCGCCTTGCGCCTCGAAATCAACCTGATTGAAATGAATATTTTTGAGAGCGCGAAGCCAAATCAACTCGTTGGTGATGGAACCCGTTTGAGGCAAGTTGTTGGTGAGATAGGGAGAGCTTGCTATCGTGGGCCCAGCGGCAAAACCCATATCATCGATCTCAATATTGTTGGATGAGTTTGGATTGTTGGGACCGAGAAGACACGACGATTTAAAATTATTTCTGGCAGTAATCGTCGTCGAGCCCATTCCCGCCCCGAGCCAACGAACATTGGATGGGGGGATGAGATCCTTACTGACTTGATAATTACCGGCTGGAAAATTGATGGTAGCATTGGCGTTCGTGGCGGCCAATGCGGTTGCCGAAACGATCGCGGCTTCAATGGCGTTATAGGAATCATTCGTCCCGCTGGGATCGGCTCCGCCGGCGAAGGCGGTATTGGTGACACTGACGGCAGGTCCTGTCCAAGAAAAGCCGTTAGCGACCGTTAAGGTCTGCGGTCCACTCCATCCCCAATGACCACCATGCCCATTGTGTACCCAGACTTGGTAGTTGCCGTTGGCGAGAGCGCCTGGCACTTGAAAGTCGATTTTATAGGGATTCCAAGAAACGGGGTTCACTTCATTGAAGGGTCCACCCAGGGGCCCCACGTAGACTTCGGGAGTGACGTTGTTATAGAAAAAGTTTCTTCCGTAGGCAGAAATGGTCTGGCTGGGTGCAGCGACATTTGGACCCAGCCACCAAAAATCGGTTTGATTGACGACGACGGGGGCACCTAAACCGGCCGAATTTTGGGGCCATATTAAATAACAAGAATTTGGAAGAGAGGCCGGCAAGGTCAAAATGACGCGGTCACGGGCCTGCCCGAGGGTTTGGATCGAGAGCGGACTTAGAGTTCCGTTTCCTCCGTTACTCTGTCCATAGACCCAAAATGCAGAATCCTGGCCTAAACTGCTGCCTCCATAATTACTGAATTGCGAACCACTGAGGACGACACTATTTCCGGGACCAACAAAACGTGTCCATTCAGCAATTTCGGGACTGCAGGACGCTGGACTCATACCCGAACTAATGGGAGGGCTAAAGGTATCTCCAGGCGTCGCGGGCTCAGGATTTGGTACGGAAAGAGGCAGAGCCAGATCGGGGTAGGAAACTCCGGCGCTTGCGTAACTCGATCCCATCAAAAGGATCAGCAGCAAGCAATGATTAAATTTTATCCAGACTTTGTAGGAGTCTCTGGCCGTACGATGCAACGCCATATTTTTTTGCCTTTTCCAGGGCGCGAGATGAAAATTCGCCCAAGACTTCACGATTTTTAGATATCCAAGTGAGTCGATCGACCATTTGATCGAGTCCTGCTAAGGGAACAATCCAACCGTCTTCCCCATCGCTAACGACGGACCCGGCATTGGGGGTCGTCAAGACCGGAAGACCAGCGGCTAATGCTTCATAAATGACCGTTGCCGAGCCCTCGCAAACGGAGGGCAGGAAAAAGACGTCAGCCCAGGCATAGTGCTGCCGAATACTTGATCGCGGCACGGGGCCGCTGAGCGTGAGTTCCGCAGAAAGCTCTCGCAAGGCATCTGCCGAGGCCGTCAGGGGCCCCACCATTTTAAATTCGCAGATCGATTTGCAGCGTTTTGCTGCCTCCAGGACATAGGGAGAACCTTTGCGCAGACCCACGGCTCCAACGGTTAGAATCCTAAGCGGGCCTTCATGCGTGAGTCGCTCAATCGGATGGGGATCGGCGTCGACACCATAGGGAACTACTTCGCAGCGCGATAGGGGTCCGCCGCAGGCTGCGATTCCATCCTTAACGAACTGCGAGCCACAAAGAATTAGATCCGCTTCGTCCCATTCCGCTTTTTCTCGCTGGCAATATTCCGCAAGTAAGCTCGACGCTGCTCCTGCCTGAGATATTTCCCATCCAGGGAATCGTTGCTGCTCCGCGTTTAACAATTGGAGCTCGAATTCTTTCGGAGCAATCGTTTGTTCTAGAATGTTTTTTAGACCTCTCGATTTGGCGTAACGCATCCACTCCAGGCCGGCGCTGTTATAGCTGAAGGTGTGGGAGGCATCTCCAAGGCCAGAGCGAATGAGTTCCTTGCAAAAGGCCTGCCCTGCCCAGAGAAAGACTTTGGCCTGCTCGTCGGCAGTTTTGGCGCGTGCGCGGCGAATGGCATAACGAATTCCCAGGCCGTTATAGGCGCTTATTTTTTCCGAGGGGACGTCTTGCGGAACTCGGTCCATAAAACGTCGCAAGGCGGAAGCGCCGGGCAAATGCGTGAGAGGCTTCAAGGCCCGCGGCCATCCTTTTGAAGCACAGATATCGGTATAAAAATGCTCAAGTCGCTTCGCCCGTTCCAAAATTTTTGGTACGGCGTAGTGCATCCGAGCACCGAGTTGAGCCACAGCGATTCGCATGAACCTCCAAACCAAGTATTAAAAATCTAGTACCTGAAGCCGGCTGCTGCGGGGCCCAAAAGGGAAGTCTACGGACTTGAGACCCTGGAATTAAAATGACGAATGGATCGAACTCGACACTCAATCTTCTAAAAGGGCAAATGGTCCAGCTGCTAAAATATTCTCGCGCCTAGTTCCATCTAAGCCCGGGAAGATCTTGGGATAAAAACATCCGGGTCTGCCATTTCAAGTGATGCTTTCGCAGCAATTTGGATGTCAGCACATATGTTTTCAAACTCAATTGGATACTTTTATACTGGAGCCTTCTTATCATTGCAAACAGATTCAAGTACCTAACAGAAATCTTACATTTCACACCAACGCGCTTCCGACATAAATTTTATGGGGCGGGTCGGGACCTGGGATGAGTTCATATTGATTTAGATTTTTGCCGTCTCAAACGGGATGCTCTGGATTCGAAGAAACAGAAGGATGAGCCATAAGTTTGAAACGCAATAATAAAAGCCCATCCCTTTTAATGCGAGCATGGGAAGACCGATCAGAATAAAAGGGATGAGGCAGAGAATAAAATTTCGCCGCGTCGTTTCGTCTTTTTGCCGAACTAGATTTCCCAGGATCCAGGGCAAGAGAGGTAAAATCCAAACCATGCGTTGGGTCCAGGTCATGGGACCGCAGAAGGGAACCAGCAACAAACCAAATAGATAAAACGCCGTCAGGGAATTCAAGCCGTCGCGTTTCGACATGACCCAATAAAAAAAGCCCCACAAAATTAGCGGCAGGATTAAAAAGACGAGGATTCGGTGGCCATGGCTATAATTTGCCAGGATGCGGGATCCTGATGCTGAGGAGAGAAAATTTTTAAAGCCGACTTGATAGCTTTGACCCTCTTTTAAATAGACCTGAGGATAACCGGGAGACAACTGTTTGAGTTTTTCTGACGGGATGAGTTCGCTGGCTTGGTTGAAGGAACCGGAATTAAATATTCTTTGTGAATCGTCAAAAATGTAGTCTTGATTTAGTTTGCTTCCATTGATCCCCAGGCTGATGGAAATGAGGGCGGCCGTAGCAAGAAAAAATCCAAGGAGCAATGGCCTCCAGCGGAGCCCAAAGACTCCCGGCAAGAGTAAAACACAATCCAATTTGAGTAAGCAAGCGACGGCGATCAAGATGCCGAAAGTAAAATAGGACCAGCTTGTTTTCCAGCGATCGGCGAGGCAGAAGCCGAAGGTGATTAAGAGCAAATTCAGGCTGTCGACATTTCCATTGTGCAGAAGAAGCAAGGTTGGGAAAAACCAGAAGGCGATGCCCAGGCACAAGAGATAACGTTCGCTGGAACCTTCTGGCCAAAAAAGGGGAATTAGCATCATGAGGATGAGAATCAAAGAAAGAAAAATTGCCAGCGTCCAAATTAACTTTGCATTTAGGTAGGAGAGATGGGAGAACGCCACAAAGAGTTGGGCGCAAAGGGGTGGATATAAGAAACCGCTGTTACGAAACTGACTTCCGTCCCAGCTGCGAGGATCCTTATCCATGTTGTTGTCATAGGGCGAATTGCCATCTTGGAGTGAGACTCCGGCGGAGTAATAACAGTCGAAATCCTGTTGCAGATCATTCGCGATGAAGTGTTGGGCGAAGGCCGAAATCCAAATTAAGCCGGAAAAAAATAGAAAAAGGCCCCATCCACGCGTGCCAAATTTTAACAATGAAAGTCCTGATTGGAGTGGAAGCGATCTGATTTTTCATAGAGAATTCGGGGCCGATAGCCATGAGGCCCGCAAGCGGTCGGGAACTATTTTAAGGGAAATGAATTTCGAGATCAACGCGCAAGCGCGACAAGTTTCAGGCGTGAGAGATTCGAATTAGGATTACGAATGCGTGCCTGGCGTTGGACTGCGAAAATCACGGCTTGTGTCAGCTTGCGCCTTTAGCGCAGGACGCGATCGATGTTGTGGGGAAGCTGCCCTCTGCCAATCAATTTTTGGAACTTGATATGGAATTAAACGAAGATTCTAGACTAAGGTCCCAGGGCGCCCTAAGTCGGCGGGATACGATCGGCTTGCTCGTCCTCAGTCTGCTTTATTTAGGAGTCTGGACTTGGGCTTCGACCTTAACCTGTCTTTGGACCGACGAAGATTTCACTTACCACGCGGTGATTAAGGATTGGGCGGGAATGTTTGCGTTCCTGCATGAAGACGTTCATCCACCCCTCTATTTTATTTTGGCAAAGATTTGGTACCTAGCCTGCGGATGGATGGGAGATGCAACCAGTCTACGTTTGCTTTCTACCCTGGCGGGGATTGCCGGGCTCTGGGTCTATTTCATTCTTTTTCGAAGATTTTCAGCCAGAGGGCAGGCTCCATGGCTCGCGGTCGTCCTCCTGGCCTTGGCCCCTTCGACGAGCTGGTATGCTGAAGAAGCGCGTTCCTATCAATTTCTTTTACTGGCATTTGCAGTGGCATGGCTTGCGCTTTTGTCCTTTTTAGAAGACTCGGATTCTGGAATTAAAATTATGCTTTTGGGATTGTGCTGGCGGATAATCCAGTAGTGCTGATGGGTAGCCATCTGATGCCGTAGGGTCAGCAATTGGGGACAATATAATAGTCCGGCAATAGCT
>Ga0206814_10093_pt1 | contig 24661 bp, 21 predicted proteins | sample Alteio_BWOrgCont_90_FD_152850 | JGI IMG/M metagenome (GOLD analysis project Ga0206814, IMG submission 152850) | Enriched cells from forest soil in Barre Woods Harvard Forest LTER site, Petersham, Massachusetts, United States -... | ecosystem: Environmental > Terrestrial > Soil > Temperate forest >...
CCCGCCTCAAATTGCGAGGGAGCGAGGTAGAGCCCTTCGCTTAAACAGGCCTGAAAGAAACGGCCATAGGCGAGCGTATCACAGGTCACCGCCGAAGCGTAATCGCGCACGGGGCGTTCGCTGAAAAACACCGTCAGCATGGAGCCCACCCGGTTGATGCGCCAGAACAGGGGAAGGTACCTGAGCGCAGAGCGCAAATCCTCTTCCCACCGATGGCTCAACTTTTCCAGCCCGTCATAAAATCCCGGCTTGGAAACCTCGCGCAAGGTCATAAGGCCGGCGGCCACCGAAAGCGGGTTGCCGGACAGCGTGCCGGCTTGATATACCGGCCCGTCGGGGCTGAGCCGGTCCATGATATCCGCCCGCCCGCCGTAAGCCGCGAGGGGCATCCCGCCGCCCACCACCTTGCCGAGCGCGGTGAGGTCGGGATTTATACCGTACAGTCCCTGCGCGCCCTGCAGCGCAACGCGAAATCCCGTCATCACTTCATCGAAGAGGAGCAGCGTTTTCTGGCCGTCGCACAGGGAACGCAGCGCCTGCAGGAATCCCGGTTCCGGCACAAGGACACCCATGTTCCCCACCACCGGCTCCACGATGACGGCGGCGATTTCGTCTCCGTGAGCCGCAAACAAAGCCCTCACGGAATCCGCGTCGTTGAATTCCGCGAGCAAAGTGTCCTGGGCCGCGCCGCGCGTGACTCCGGGGCTGCTGGGATGGCCGAAGGTCAGCGCGCCCGACCCGGCCTGCACCAGGAAGGAATCGCCGTGGCCGTGGTAGCATCCGCGAAACTTGACGATCTTCTCGCGGCCCGTGAAGCCGCGGGCCAGACGCACGGCCGCCATGGTGGCCTCGGTGCCGGAGCAAACCAGGCGGACCTTTTCCAGGGAGGGCAGGAGACGGCACAACGTCTCGGCCATCTCCGTTTCCGCCTCGGTGCAGGCTCCAAAGCTCAAACCCTTTTCGGCGGCTTTTTGCACGGCCTCCACCACCGCCGGGTAGGCGTGGCCTAAAATCATCGGCCCCCAGGACAGCACGAAGTCGACATATTCCTTTCCGTCCATGTCATAGAGATAGGGGCCTTTGGCGGAGGACACGAATACCGGCGAGCCGCCCACGGATTTGAAAGCGCGCACGGGAGAATTGACCCCGCCGGGGATGACCTTGCGCGCGCGGGCATAGCGCTCCGCGTTTGAAGTCTGAGACCCTTGAGAGGCTTGAGATGCCGAAGACTTCATTTAGGTTCCCTTAGCCAAATGTTGCATTTCCACGGGCAGGGCAGCGATGAGTCCTGCATTGTCGGCGGTGTCCGCCTGCCGAAAATTTTGCACGCCCGCTTCTTTTAAGGCCGCGCTGGCGCTGGGACCAATCGATATTGACAAAGGCCCCTGGGGGGTTCCCAAGGCGGCCCCAAGCTCCGGAGCCGCGATAAACAGGTTGTGAACCGCGGATCCCGAAGCGAAGAGAACGGCCTGAACGTGGGGCCAAACCGCTCTCAGGCCGGTAGCCGCATCCTTCGGGCATCGGGGAGCGTATACCGCCAGGTTCCGGATGGCAACACCGCGCGTTAAAAAAGGTTTCGGATCGAGTCGCGTGGCGCTGGAGCAAAGATGCAGGAGCCGCAATCCCGTCTTGGCACCCGGAAAAGACGGGGGCAGCTCTTCCAGAAAACCTTCCAACGAGGCCTTGCGCGGAACGAAGGCCACTTTCGCGCCCAGCGCCTCGACTTGAGGACGAGCCCGGCTGCTGATGAGATACCAGGGTTTCAGCACGAGCGTTTGCACGAGGGCGGAGCCGGTTTTTTTCAGCAAGAGCATCAAGTTCGGGGAAGAGAGCAGAATGCCGTCGTACTCTTCCCGGGAAAGTTTGGACAGTTCATTCAGGCCTTCCGGAAGAAAGACCAGTTCCACCAGGGGCACGTGATAGGATTTGTATCCGGCTTCCCGCAGCTGCTGGTTGAGTTCCGCCGCCTGTTCGCGGGGGCGGGTGTTCAGGATTCCGGGAACTGAAATTTTTGGATCGCCGTTCATCGCGGTGTTTGAATTCCCAGCGCACGGCATTCCTCCAGAATTTCCGCGGCAATGTCGTCCACCTCGGCTTCGGCTTCCTCGGGTTCGAAGGCGCGCTCCAGGCGCACAAGTTTTTCCCGAAGTCGCATCTCCCATCACCGCGAGAAAACGAAATCCCGAGCCGTAAGGATAGGCGTGCGCCGCCATGGGAACCCGGCACCCGCCGCCCACGGCCTTCATAAAGCGCCTTTCGAGCAGCACCGCATCCGCGGTGAGCGTGTCCTCCAGGGCGCTGAGCCATTTGCGAATCTTGGCGTCTTCCGCACGGCACTCGAGCGCCAGCGCGGCCTGTCCGATGGCCGGGATGCTCTCAGAAAAGGAAAAGCTGTGGGTGATGAGAGAGGCTTTGCCCAGCCGCTTGAGTCCCGCGGCGGCCAGCACCACGCCGGCCACTTCCCCGCGCTCGATTTTTCCGACGCGCGTCTCGACGTTGCCGCGGATGGATACGAATTCCAGGTCAGGCCGCAGAGCCCGTAGCTGCATGATGCGGCGCGGAGAACCGGTGCCCACCTTCGCGCCCTTGGGCAAATCGGAGAAACGGACACCCTTGGAAAGAAACACGTCGCGGGCGTCCTCGCGCTCCGGGAAAGCCGTCAGCGACAGGGCTTCCGGCTCGTCCTCGGGGACGTCCTTCAAGGAATGCACGGCGGCGTCGATGCGTTTGTCGAGCAGGGCCGCCTGAATCTCCTTGACAAAGACTCCGAAGACCGGAAAGGCATCCAGCCGCGTGGCCTGATCGGTGTCGCCCGAGGTCTTGATGATTTCCAGCTGGACTTCCAGACCGGGGTGGGCGGTTTCCACGTCGTGCTTCACCTCGGTGGCCTGCGCCAAGGCAAGCGCGCTGCCGCGGCTGCCCAGAATCAGCTTTTCCTTTTTGGGCTTCTTTTCACCAGGAGTATTAGGAGGAGCCATGTTGTTTTTCCTGTTTCTCTTCCTGGGCCAGGGCGAACAGCAAATCCGCGTAATAGCTAGCGCGGGGGCCGTCCCCCTGCTCACCCAGGTGTTTAAGCCGCGTGGTCGGGTCGTGCAAAAATTTGTTGAGGAGCCCGCGGCTTAAGGATTCCAGCTGCGATCGCAACTCAGGCTGGCCTGCGGCCCATTTCTCCACTTCCCGGTCGGCGATGGCCTGGTATTTTTCGCGCAGCGCGCGCAGCACCGGAACGACTTCCAGCCAGCGGGCCCAGGCTTCAACCTTGACGGCTTCCTCCTCCACGATGGCTTCGGCCTTGCGCGCCTCCACTCTCCGCAGCTCCACGTTTCCGCTCACGGCGTTCTTGAGATCGTCGATGGTGAAGAGAAAGGTGTTGCCCACTTCCCCGGCCCCGGGATCGATGTCGCGCGGCGCGGCGATGTCCACCAGAAAAAGCGGGCGGCCGTGGCGGTGGCGGACCGCGTTTTGAACCTGGTCTCGCGTGATGACGATGTCCGGAGCCCCGGTCGCGGAAATCAGGATGTCGCAGTGGGCCATCCGCTCGGATAGCTCCGGCATCAGATACGCCTCGCCTCCGAAGGCCGCGGCCATGCGCTCGGCGGGCCCCAAGGTGCGGTTGAAGAAAAGAAAATCCCGGCAGCCGGCCTTGTGAAGGTGCTGCGCGGCCAATTCTCCCATTTCGCCCGCACCCACGACGCCCACCACGCGGCCCTGCAATTCCCCGAGCACCTTCCGCGCCAGCTCGACGGCGGCGTAGCTGATGCTCACAGCCCCCTCGTGGATGCCGGTTTCGGCGTGGATGCGTTTGCCCGTGTGCAGGCCGGACTGAAAAACGTGGTTCAGATAAAAATCCGTGCAGCGGTTTTGCGCCGCCACTTGGTAGGCGTCCTTGACCTGGCCCAAAATCTGCATCTCGCCCAGCACCAGGCTGTCCAGGGATCCGATGACGCGGAACAAATGGCGCACCGCCTCGTCCTGAGTGAAGAAATATCCGTGGTTGCGGATTTCATCCTCGCTGACGCCGTTGCGGGCCGCCCAGGCCTTCTCTATTTTCGGCCGTGCTTCCCGGGGTTCCGCGGCCACGCCGTAGATTTCCGAGCGGTTGCAGGTGGAGATCACGGCGATTTCGCTCACAACGCCGTCCCGGAGCATGGCGTCCATGAACTCCGGCAGGGCCGCCTCGCCGAACAGAAGGCGATCGCGCAGCGACACCGAGGCGGTCAGGTGATTGGCCCCCAGCACAAAAATCCGGGGTTGTGCGTTCGCGTTATCCGACATCGAAGCCCTTAGAAGTGGAACCCGTGCAGTCCGGCAAGGTTCGCCAGCACCAGGGCCGTGAATCCGGCGAGCACCAGCAGCGCGTGCTGCCGTCCGCGCCAGCCCAGCGCTCGTCTCGCTCCCGCGGCGAACAGGAAAATCGCCAGCACCCCGAAGATGCCTATTTCCCGCGGGGCCATGCCCTGCAGGTTTTCGCGCTTCACCCACCATATGCCGATGACGCCGCTGAGGAGCATCAAGAGCGTCCCCAAAAAGGACCACATGGCCGAGAGCTTGTCCAGTTTGTCCAGGGGCGGCAGCTTGCGGAACGTCCTGTCGAAGGTTTTGTGCTTGAGCTTGCGGTGCAAGGTCAGATACAGGGCCGCCAGCACCGCCGCCAGACTGAAGGCCGCATAGGCCGCCAGACTGGCGACGATGTGAAAAAACGAACCAGGAGCTATGGTAGTCGGCCGAGAGCGCCAAATCCCTTCCCAGAAAAGAAAGCGCGGCCACGGCGCACAAAGCCGCGGGTCCCAAAGTGAAGAACCCCAGGCGTTTGGTGTTGGCCGATCCTTCCGAAATCAAATGGATGATGGCGAGCATCCAGGCCAGGAACAGAAGCGCCTCGCCCTGGGTCCAAAGCGGGCAGCGATGGTACTCCGCGGCCAGCGCAAACAGCAGTCCGGTGTGCACCAGCAGGGCAAAGGCCAGCCCGAGGCTGGCCCAGCGGGATTGCCGGGCCTCTTCGGCGCTGAAAAACAAACGCCCATAGAACCAGAGGCATATGAAATAGGCCACCGGAAGCAGGATTTTAAGGAGGAGGACGAGATTATCCATGGAGTGATAAAGATAAGACCCGGTCGGAGGGGCGGGTTTGACTTTGCCTCATCCGCCACTCGGGAAAACAGGGGTCTCAGCCGGAGATTTACATCCCCGGAATTCCCAATCCCTTGGTCAGTCCGCCCATTTTCTGCTGGGAATCCAATTCGGCTTTGGCGCGCACTTCGTTGAAGGCCGCCATCAGCAGATCCTCCAGGGCTTCCACGTCTTCGGGATCCACGGCTTCCTTCTGAAGGCGCACGGACTGGACTTCGAACTTTCCGTTCATGGTCACCTTGACGAGACCGCCGCCGGCCTCGGCTTCATAAAGCGTGGCCTGCAACGCCTCCTGCACCTTGGACATTTTGCCCTGCACTTTCTGCAACTCTTTCATCATCTTCTGCATGTCCATGAGGTTTCTCCTTAAGTCTTTGGGGGGTGTTCCTTATAAATCAACGTTTCTCAGGCCAACCGATGTCAGGGGGAGTCTTCAAGGACTCGCCCTTCGAACATGTCCAGCAGCGTTTTAACGATGGGTTCACGCTGCATGAGGGCCTCCATGCTTTTCTCCGCGCTTGCCGCCCTGTTTTTTGTCTGAGTTCCCGAAGAGGACACCGCGGAGACGGCATCCCGCGGCTCTTCCGACACTGAAAACATCAATACAAAATTGGGTTTGCCTTCGAGCCTTCCCGTCAGAAAGGTCTTCAGGCCGCGCTTGGCTTCCCCGTCCGCCAGAAACAGATCGTGGTGCGCCGCTTCGGAAAACACGATTTCGATCCCGGGCGTTTCTTCCGCCCGAAAACGCAGTTCACTGTGCCGCAGGGGGCTCGCCGTCATCGGCCGCTCTTCGGCATACTTTTCCACGAGATGAAGCCACGCCAAGGGCAGGGTTTCCAAAGAGACGGGGCCGTCGTTTTCCGCTTCCAGTGGTTCAGGTCCTTCCACCGTCTTAGCTTCAGGTGAAGTCGCGGGCGAGGCTTTAATCGGGGTTGGGATTGGATCTGCTGGATTTGCTATACGAGCAGCGGGTTCTTGGGCTTTCTGAACAGATACCACAGTCTCTTCCGGGACGGCCACAGAGACCTTTGTAGGGCCAGGGGTCGGGAAAGGAGTTGGCGAAGCTAAAGCGGGCTCAGGACTTTTTTTTTTAGCCTCCGGCTCTGCGGCCGGAATGGAAGGCGCAGATTCCGCGCGCGTCTGAGGCAGCGGTTCCTGACCCAGCAATTGTGAAAGATTCACGACCTTGTCCAGCGCGGCCATGCGCGCCAATCCGAGCTCCACCCACAGCCTCGGGTGAGGGGCGGTTTTAAGGCCGTAGAGAAGATCCGAAACGATTTTAGCGTAGCGGAGCAGGTCTCCGTCCAGAATGTCCAGCGCCGATTGGCGCAGGTCGCGAAAGCGGGCCTCCCCCACCCCCAGCATGACGGGGGTAATGCCCTCCTGGCGGCTGAAGAGCACGTCGCGCAGGTATTCCCCGAGTCCCGCCAAAAATTCGGAGATCTCCAGCCCCTGATGATAGACCTCTTCCAAAGAGGAAAAGCATCCGGCCGTGTCATGCGCTATTAAGTGTTTGAGCAGCTGGCCGTAAAGGCGATCCTCGGGGATGCCGAGCACCTTGCGCGTGGCTTCCAGCGTCAGCTCTTCCCCGGTGAACGCCACCACGCGGTCAAACAGGCTCAGCGCGTCGCGCATGCTGCCGTCGGCCTTGCGCGCCATGGCTTCCAAGGCCTCGATTTGGGGGTGGATCTTTTCCTGGCCGCAAATGAACTCGAGCCGTTCGCGAATGGCCGTTTCGGAGATGCGCCGGAAGTCGAACCGCTGCACGCGCGAAAGGATGGTGTGCGGGACCTTGTTGACCTCGGTGGTGGCGAAGATGAAAATTACGTGCGGCGGCGGCTCCTCCAGAACTTTGAGGAACGCGTTGAAGGCGTTCTTGGAGAGCATATGCACTTCGTCGATGATGTAAATCTTGTACGTGCCGTGCATGGGCGCGTATTTCACCTGTTCGCGCAGGTCGCGGACGTCGTCCACGCTGTTGTTGGACGCGCCGTCGATTTCGATGACGTCCATGGAATTCCCCTGATTCACTGCCAGGCAGTTTTCACAGGTTTCGCAGGGAGTGGCGGTGGGACCGTTTTTGCAATTGAGCGCCTTGGCGAGGATACGGGCGGAAGTGGTCTTCCCCACCCCGCGCGTGCCCGTGAAGAGGTAGGCATGGGCGATGCGGCCGGACGCCAAAGCGTTGCGGAGCGTTTTGGCGATATGCTCCTGCCCCACCATCTCTTCGAAGTTTTTCGGCCGCCATTTGCGGGCCATGACCAGGTAGGACATCAGGGACGTAAAGGTAGTTTTTGGCCTCTGTAAAAATATTCGAGGGAAGCTAACTTCCGTTTTATGGCAACCTGACAAGACCCCCTCTGCATCGTGATTGCGGGGCCGAACGGCGCGGGCAAGACCACCTTCGCGCGGGAATTCTTGCTTCAGGAAGCGAGGATCGTTCATTTCATCAACGCGGATCTCATCGCCGGAGAGCTTTCACCCCTGCAGCCATCCTTGGCAGCGTATCGGCAGGAAGACTTCTTCTCACCGAATTGGACAAATTGGCTGCCGCGCACTTAGACGAGCCGGCAAGCAGGCGCGCAAAACTGCGCGCATGCATGGGACAAAGGTTTATTTCATGCGGGATGGGAAGATCATCGCGGAAAAGCCGTAACATTTGGGTAAGCACCCCAAGTGTTTTTTCACTTGAGGTAAGGCGTTTCCACGTTGTCCATCATGGGATAGTGTTTGACGTTTAGCGTGATTAAGGACAATCCGTGTGAATCCGCCGTCGCGGCGATCAAACAATCTGCCAATCCGCACCCGTGACTTTTTCGAAAATCGCGGGAAAAAAGGCCGCCTCGCTCGGCAATGTCCTGGGTAACCGGCAGAATACGTAGCTCTGAAAGAGCGCGAGCGAGCTTCACACGCTCTTTGCCATCCCGAACACCCTGATAAAGTTCCGCAACCGTCAGGACTGAAAGAAACCCTTCCGAAAGGTTTTTCTCGATGAAGGAAATGGCCTCTGGACGCCCCCTCAAATAATCGATCAAGACATCCGTATCGATTAGGAAGGCCATCTAGAAACGGTCAAATTCGGCGCGCATCCCGCGGATATCGGGAATGTCCCGCCTACCTGACCACATGCCACGAACGGCCCGCAAATTTTTTTAGACGGCTCGGTGCATCCCGACGCGCGATGAACTCATCTAATGCATTACGGATAAGTTCACTTTTGCCGTGACCTAAAGAACGTGAAAGCCGATTAATGGCCGAGTTTTCCTTTTCGGTGAGATAAATCTGTGTTCGTATCATACATCATAATGTATAACATTCTGTACCGCACATCAAGCTAAAGGCAGCGCCCCGCATCTATTCAGGGTTTTCCGTTTCCGTAACCCCTTCTAATTGAGGGAACTCCAAGCCCTCTATTTCCTGTAGCGATTTCCCTGCAATGCCCTGCAGATCTCCGTAGAGTCCCACGGTTCCGGTCACCACGCTTTCAATTTGCATCTCCCTCTTCGCCCATTGTTTCGTGATGACCTTTTTCTCCCTGTCGAGGTCCTCTTTCATGGAGGTAAAAGACTCGACAATGGCCTGCACGCGCTGCCGGAACCCGGGTCCCGTCAGATACTGATAGACGATTTCAACCTTGGTCTGCCGACCCTCGGAAGCCTTTCGAACCGAGGCTATTTCGATCAAGGTTTGGCGAAGGACCGACGCCACGGAAAGCGCGGCCTTTGGGTGTGAAATCCATACGTTGTCAATCGATTCAAAGGTGTCGACTCCTTTTGGGAGAACCTGGCTTACGATGAGGGCTATTTCGGCCTTGGCGGTGCGCTGGTCCTCGCGAAGCTTCGTAAGCCACCCGTCGCTCCAATTCTTGGTCCGTTTGCATTCCCAGAGTATCGTGCCGCAATGCTGGCCCATGGAATTCGTGACCCGGTGCAGCAGGTCGCCGCCATGCTCACCCTTTGGCACGGGTTCGATGGAATCCCGGGGAAACTTCTCCTTGAGCAAGGCTTCGATTTCCAGTTCCAGAACCTCTCCCTGAAGCTGCTGGGATCCCTGTTCTGCCCGGCGTCTGAGCTCTTCAATCTGCTTCTGCATGGCGGCGATGGTTTGTTCCTTCTCCATGACTTTAAGGTTCAGGAGACCTTCAGCTTCCTTTTGGGCGGTTTCACGGACAAGACCCAGCCCTTCCTGGACCTTTTTCTCGACCGTCAATTCGAATTCGCGCTTGGCGGTGTCCAGTTCGCGCTGTTTGCGGATGAGTTCGACCTGGGCCTTTTGCGCCTCCACCAGCTTGGATTCGCGCTGCTTGACGACTTCCTGAAGATCCGAAATCTCCCTGGACTTTTGCTCCAGGTCGGCGGCCAGAACAAGCTTGGCTTTCTTTCCTTCTTCGGCGGCGATTTTTAGGCGTTCGGACTGGATTTTCCTGGCGACCTGGAGATCGATGGACTCCCTGGCCTTGGATAAGGCTTCTTCGCGTTTGCGCAGCGCCCCTTCCCGGTCGGCGATGTCCGCGTCCTTTTGGGCCAGGCGCGATTCGTATTTGCGGCGGGTGGATTCGAGCAGCGGCGCGGCGAGAGACTCGGTGAGTTTTATCTCGCTGTGGCATTTGGGGCATTTAATCGTGGGTTCGGTCGTGATTTTTTCACGCATATTGGGCTCCTGAAAAAGATGAGGAAAGACACGCCCCGTCCTAGGACATTTGAGGGCAACGGTATAGGACTAACGAGAGCAACGCGAGGTTGCTTTTAGAATTTTAGGGGGAAATTTTAGGGCGGACTCAGAAGGACCTTGGACTGGGCCGCCAGCTGGAAGCCTTGACCCGCACCTGAGACAAAGAGGCGTACGATGTAAATCCCAGAGCCCGCTGTGCCGTCTTGTGCTTTGCCATCCCAGGATATATCCCGGGTTCCCATGCCCACGATCTGGCTCCATACTTTTCGGCCCCAAAGATCGACGACGGAAACACGCGCATCTCCGGCGAACTCCGGCAAATGCATCATGACACGGGAGCCATCCACTTGCAGGCCTATGGATTGCGCCGAAAAAGGCAGGATGCTTATCGGTATGGCAAAGGATGGCGCGGATGCTGCGCTGGTTCCTACAGCATTGATCGCGAGGACAGTGAAGGTATAGCTCGTGGTGGTGCTGAGACCGGTTACCGTACAGCTTAGGGCTCCCGTCGTAGTGCAGTACTTACTGGTATCCTGTACCGACGTTGCCTTGTAGCCTGTGATAGCGGATCCGCCGTTGGTGTCAGGAGCCGTCCAAGAAACCGTTATGGATGTCGTGCTCGCATACATGCCCCTTACAGCTATTGGAGCGCCCGGAACCGTTGCGCTCACGGTGTTCGGCGCGGTCAGGATGACGCCGCTCTCCCCAACAGCCACCCATTTCGTCCCCGAGGATGCCACCGATTGAAGGTCCTTCGTCGTCCCCGAAGTCTGAGTCGTCCAAGTCACTCCGGTTGGCGAGGTGAGAATAGCGCCATTTTCTCCGACCGCCACGAGCTGGCTGTCGGCCCAAGCCACCGATGCTAAATCCAGTGTGGACGAGAGCCCCGAAGTTACGTTCGTCCAGGTTACACCGTCGGGCGAGGTCACGATGGGAACCGTGGGACTGAAGTTGGCCGCGAAACCCACGGCCACCAATTGCGCACCCGTCCAAATGACGTCCTGCAAAACGGGACCTCCTGCCGCCGGGGTGGTCCAACTGGAATCATTGATAGAAGTCAGGATGGTGCCCTCATAGGGGGAACTGCCGCCGCCTCCCGGATATTCAATGCCCACGGCCACCGAATGGATTCCGTTCCAAGCTACGGAATAAAGGGACGATGCCGTCGCCGAAGAGGTCGTCGCTGATTTTGACCAAGTCACTCCATCGGGAGAAGTCATGATGGGAGAGCCACCCACGCCCACCCACTGCTTCCCGGTCCAGGCCACCGAAACCATGCTCGAATCATTCGAACTATGAGGCGTCCAGGTGATTCCGTCCGGCGAAGTCAGCACAAGGGCGTTGTTGTATCCCACGGCCAGCAATTCATTGTCGGCCCAAGTCACCGTGTTGATGGCGCTCGAAGTTCCAGATGTCCGCGAAGTCCAAGTCACGCCGTCGGGCGAAGTCAGGATGGTTCCGGCATAACCCACCGCCACGAAAAGGCTTCCCGTCCAGGCGACGGAACTCAACTGGCTGGAAGTCCCGGAAGTCTGTGCCGTCCAGGCGGTTTGCCCAAAGGTGGAGGTCAGCGATCCTCCCAAAAGCAACAAGGCAATGCCGCTGAATCTTCGCGAAAGCTTCATGGGCAGAACATAACATAGGGTGCGGCGAATTTTTAGGGGTTAACGAATATTGAATTGTAACGAATCCTAAGTCTTGGGCCGGACCTTTCTCGTTCCCAATGACAAGAATCCGCGCCCTAAGAAAAGGAAGAAATTGGAAAGTATTCCTTCTAAGAAAGTTTAAAAGACTAAAACCCGAGCTTTGCTGTCATGCCCACGCGTTGAGTGCCGTCCCCGTTGCCCATGAGGGTCGGCGAAAAATCGAAACTCAGGGGAATTCCCGGGGTTTCCTTTGCGCGCACGAAGATGTAATGGGTATCCACGAAGCTAAAAAGAGTTCCTCCGGCCCACACTATGAGTCCTCCGAGTTCCCAGCGGTTCCCGACAAAAAACCTAAGCCCGCTGCCCGTGCCGGATAAAAAAACATCCTCATCTAATCCAATGCAGTAAAGACCCACCCCCACGGTGCGCGTCCCTATCCCGAACAAAGCGGTTCCGGGAGAGCGGGCATAGATTTCCCCCAAAGACGGGCCGATGGTGGGACCGAAAACCCAACCGACCACGGGCACGGCCGTAAAGAGGGTTCCTCCGGTGGCGAGCCAATAGGCTGTGCTTTCGGTGCGACCCCCCGGCAGCTTTTGCGCGGAAACATTGGGGCGAGGCCTGACGCCATCGCTATCCGGCTTTACGGCATTTGATTTTAGCGTGTCCGGGGAAACCGCTTCCCCGGAGGTTTGCGCCAAAACCGGGAGGGCGGTCAAATACAGGATCCAAAATATTTTCGGAAAAGAAATTCGCGGGGAGAGGGTTGACATGAGAGCCTTTCTTTCAAAACGACACCTCGGTCATTTTGGGAAAGAGTCAGGTCGGTGGAGGTTTTAAGGAGGGCAAAGAACGAAAGAGGCAGGGTCCTTTCCTCGTTTGGGATGCTTTACATGCAGTTATATACAGTTCCGCGAGCCCCTGAACCACAGAAGAATTAAAGGTCTTCGGGCAATGCTCCGCCTTCCTCTTCCTTTCCGTCCGGATCGTCCGCTTCCGGCGCTCCTTCTACTTCTTCCACTTCCTCCAGCAGTTCCTTAAGTCTTTCCGCTGGCACCACGTACCGCTTTCTGCAAAACTCGCAGAAAACTTCCACGTCCTCGCCGCCGAGGTACATGACTTCCAATTCTTCCCGTCCCAGACCGGTCAAGGCTTGCAGGACCCCTTTCTCGCTGCAGGGACAGTAGGGTTCGACGCCGAATTCCTGGTGCACCTGGGCCGGAAAGGGAGCCGTCAGCGCAGCGAAGATCCGCGCGAGATCCAGGCCCCCGGTTTCTTGGGGCTCTTCGATAGCCTCATTCTTGGCTTCGCCCTTGGCCTTCGCGGTGCGGATAAAACTTCCAAAGTCCAGCGATTCCGCGATGTGCATCACGGGAATCCAATCCTCGTCGCGAACCCCCGGAAAGGCCTCCAACAGGAAGCCTCCGCAGAAAAGAAGCCGTTCGCCGGATTCGTCGCAGACCGCCGCCACGCGCGCCAGGGATTTCGTCTGTTCGCTCTGCTCAAGGTAGTGCATGAGGCTGGCGGAGATTTCCGGCGAGACCATTTCCACCACGCCCTCCGACAGCACGCGCCCCTCGCGATCGAGTTTGCGCACGGTCAGGGATCGCGGCAGCACCATGGGCTCGAAACTTCCCGTCCGCTCCAGTTCCTCCTTGGGGATCATGGCCCTCACAAGCCCCAGGGGCGTGGCGTCCGCTGCCAGCTTGTTGATATCGCCGGAAAGGGAAAAGCGCATCTGCACGGTCCCCGGCCATTTAAGGCCCGACGCGAGCAGGAGGGCGGCCGCAGCGGCCTCTCCAATCAGCTGGCGGGCGAATCCCCGCGCGCCGTGCTTGTCGGCGATTTGATCGGCCGCCACGGTGGCATCCACCAGTACGAAACGGATTTCCACCTTTTCACCGGTGGCACGAAGGATGCGATCTCGGGTGGAAAACTCCACGGGTATGAAGGGAGGCATGAATTCTAATTTAGTCCGTTCTCGGAAAAATGATGAAGAAAGTTCTGCTCCTGCTGCACCCTGGCGTCGAAGAAATCGAAGCGGTCACCTCCATCGATCTTCTCCGCCGCGCCGGAATCGAAGTTTTGGCCGCCTCGGTCACTTCAGACTTGGAGGTGACCGGCGGACGGGGCATCGCTTTGAAGGCCGACGCGCTGCTTTCTGAAGTCTCAACCCAAATTTTCGACATGCTGGTGATTCCCGGTGGCCCGGGAGTGGACGCGCTGCGCAAACGCCCCGAGGTTCTGGAGCTCATCCGCCGGTTTTATCGCGAGGATCGCCTGATCGCCGCCATCTGCGCCGCACCCCTCGTGCTGCTGGACGCCGGAATCGCCGCGGGCCATACGCTCACCTCTTTTCCCGACGCCGAAAAGGAGTTTCAGTCCAAGGTGAAAGCCTATGTCTCCGGGCGCGTGGTTCAGGACGGCAAACTCGTCACCTCCCGCGGCGCCGGAACAGCCGAGGAGTTCTCGCTGGCCCTCATCGAAATCCTTGCGGGTCCCAAGGCGGCGGAACAGGTGCGCGAGCGCATCGTCGCGCGCTGAACTATGCACTCCGCGTTTCTGCCCTATCTCGGGGCCTTCATCATAGGCCTTTCCAAAGCCGGCTTTGCCACCGGGCTTTCTTTGCTTCAGACGCCGCTGGTCGCCTCGGGTTATCCGACCCGCTTCGCCATCGGGCTTGTGCTGCCCCTGCTCAATCTCTCGGATTTCATGACGGTGAGCGTTTACTGGAAAAAGTGGGACTTCCGCATCATCCGATGGCCGCTTACGGGCTGCGTTTTCGGGATCGCGGTGGGCATGTTCTTCGTGAACTCCCTCTCGGACGAGTGGCTCAGGAAATCCCTAGGGATTTTGGCCCTTGTCCTCACCCTCTTGCTGGTGATTCGCGACCTGTGGTATCCGTCCAAAACCTACCAGCCCTCCTGGTGGCAGGGAGTTTTGGTGGGTCTCTTGGCGGGATTCTCCTCCACTTTGGCGCATGCCGCCGGGCCCATCATAGCGCTTTTCCTCATCGCCCAGAAGCTGGATAAGAAAACCTTCGTGGCGACCAATGCTGTGTTCTTCGCCCTGAACAACCTGCTCAAGGTTCCCCCGTATGTGGTATCCGGACTCATCACCTGGGCGACGTTAAAGGCAGACCTGCGGCTTTTGCCGATGCTGCCCCTGGGTATTGCCGTGGGCTGGCTGCTGAACCGCCTCCTGCCGCAGAAGTCTTTTGCCTATGTGGTCTATGTGCTCCTGCTCTTGACCTCAGCGGAGCTCATCTTCCGATAATTCCATAAAAATCAAGGACTTCCAAAGTTTCAGCGGTTTTGGAGGTTACCCGGCCCAGGGTTTTACCATTTCTTTCCGCTAAAATCGCGGATTTCTAAGAATTCTTCACAATATTTCGAGTTTGAAATGTCCCTAAATCCCTTAAAAAGCCGTCTAAAGACTAACGACCCATTGAATTCGGAAGTTTTTGAAAGGCGGCCATGGCTCAGATTGAAGGAGGATCCCCACATCGCGGTGAAATACCGTCCGATGTTGAATTGTGGAAACCCAAAACCCATTCCTTCGCGAAGCGTATCTTCAACAGCATCGCGGACATAGGAATACTGAACGGCTCGGGATCCGACAAGTCGGGGCTTAAAAATTTGGGTTTCAAGGACCGCCGCTCAGACTCACGCTCAGACTCAAAGTCCGACTCGGAACCTTCTCAAAATTCTCAAAACCGACAGGCTCGTGAAGGCCGAGTCGCTTCAGAGATTACCGGCGCTTGGTTCCCCTCCACTTTCCGCCCATCGGGCTCCGCTTAATTCCACTCTTAGTCCTGTTTAAAGTCTCCCGTAAGTCTCTTACATAAGGGAGCGATGGGATCTTAAATCGATTTTAAAAAGGGCTCTTTAACTTAGCCCTAACTCTCACACCTCTCGAGCGCCGAATCCTTCAATTCCAAAATCGTGGGATGGTCTCCGCAAACCGGGCAGGCGGGATTGCGGGAACCTTTTATTTCCCGAAACCGCATGGCCAGCGCGTCGAAAATGAGAAGCCGGTCCGTCAAGAGTTCTCCCAAGCCCAGCAGGTATTTCGCGGCCTCGGCAGCCTGAATGGAGCCGAGAATTCCCGGCAGCATGCCTAAGATTCCGGCGTCCGCGCAATTGGGAACGCTGCCGGCGGGCGGCGGTTCCCTGAAGAGGCAGCGGTAGCAGCGGCTTTTGCCCGGGAGGTAGGTGAAGGTCTGCCCCTCGAAGCGCAGCATGCCGGCGTGTGAGAAAGGCTTTTCGAGCAGCACGCAGGCGTCGTTCACCAGGAATTTGGCGGCGAAATTGTCCGAGCCTTCAACGATGAAATCGTACGGCTTTAAGATGCGCGCGGCGTTGTCCGCGTTCAGAAACTCGCGGTGTTCCACCACTTCGACGTCGGGGTTTAAGGCCGCGATTTTCTCCCCGGCTGAAAGGGTTTTGGGTTTTCCGATGTCTGCGGTGAAATGAACGACCTGGCGCTGCAGGTTGGAAAGATCCACGGCGTCTCCGTCGACGATGCCCAGGCGTCCGATGCCTGCCGCGGCGAGGTACAAGAGCGCGGGCGATCCCAGTCCGCCGGCTCCCACGATCAAAACTTTGGAATGCTTCAGTTTGAGCTGGCCCTGAAAACCGACGCCGGCCAGCGAAAAATGGCGCGCGTAGCGCCGCATCTGTTCAGGAGTGAACTGGGGCATACATTGGAGCACTCATTAGGACGATATTAGGGCAAAAAAAGGAAGGGCGGCTTTCATGGAGCGGCGCCCTTCTTCATTCGTCCAACAAATAGAGGGGCGTGCTGAGATAGCGCTCGCCCGTGTCGCAGAGAATCGTGAGCAGTGTTTTCCCGTGGAACTCGGGACGGCGGCCGATTTCGCCCAGCGCAAAAACGTTGGCGCCCGAGGACGGTCCCGCAAGAATTCCCTCTTCGCGCGCCAGACGGCGGGTGGTGTTCCAGGCCGCCTCGTTGCTGACGCGAAAGACTTCGTCGTAGGCTTTCCTGTCCAGAACCGATGGGATGAAACCCGCGCCGATGCCCTGGATTTCATGCCAGCCGGGCTTGCCGCCCGACAGAACCGGCGACCCTTCGGGTTCCACCGCCACTACGCGCAGAGAGGGACGCCGCTGCTTGAGAAGCGCCCCCACGCCGGTGATAAAACCGCCCGTGCCCACACCCGCCACCAGCACGTCAATCTTCCCCGCGGTGTCTTCCCAGATCTCCTCGGCCGTGGTCTTGCGGTGCGCCTCGGGATTGGCGGGGTTGTCGAACTGCTGCAGCATGAAGCAATCCTTGCGGGTCCGCAGAAGTTCGCGCGCTTTTTCGATGGCGCCGGACATGCCGAGGTGCGAGGGCGTGAGCAGGAGTTCCGCTCCGTAGGCCTTGAGCAGGCTGCGGCGCTCGGTGCTCATGGACTCCGGCATGATGAGAAGGGACTTGTAGCCGCGCACCGCGGCAATCCAGGCCAGGGCGATGCCGGTGTTGCCGCTGGTGGGTTCGAGCAAGGTCATTCCGGGCTCGAGCTTTCCCTGCTTTTCCGCCTCCAGAATCATGTTCAGCGCGATGCGATCCTTGAGCGAACCTCCGGGATTGCGGGCCTCTAGCTTCACCAGGAACAGGGAGTCGCCGTGCGGCACCACCTTGTTCAGGCGCAGGAGGGGCGTGCGGCCCACCAGAGCCGTAAGATCGGGGGCATAACGCATGCCGTCCGCCGGATCGGGGGACGGCGCTGCGGTCATGGGCTGGGCTGCCGGCTTTGGAGTCATGAAAGCATTTCCTTCAAGGTCCTAACTCAGGGTCCGTAGTCCAAATCCGTGTGCAGTCCGCATTCAGTCTTGGCTTCCGAGGCCCACCGCCCGCTGCGGGCGTCTTCGCCGGGAATCGGCTTGCGCGTGCAGGTGACCGGACTGCAACCAATGCTCATGTAGCCCTGCGAGGCCAGCGGATGTTCGGGAACCTCCCACAGGCGCAAATAGAGATCGACGTCTTCCTGGGGCCAGTCCGCGAAAGGCATGATCTTGATCTTGCCGCGCTGGACCTGGACGAAAGGCGTGTCCTTGCGGGACTCGCTTTGATCCCGGCGCAGGCCGGTGACAAAGGCGCTCACTTCCGGCAGGGCCAGAAAACGGCGCTGAACTTCCACCTTGTTGATGCCGCAGCAGGCGTCGGTGTTGGTAATTCGCAGTTCTCCGATCTCTGCAGCCGCGTACTGTCTTCGTCCCGGATCGTCCGAAGAAACCGTATTCACCCGCAAACCCAGTTCGCGGGTCAAGGTGTCCCGGTACTGCAACGTTTCCGGAAAATGAAAACCCGTGTCCATGAAAAAGACGCGGACGGGAATCTTCAAACGGTAAAGATGGTGGAGGAGCAGCGCGGCGTCGTGCCCGAAAGAGGTGGTGGCGATAAGGGTTTCGCCGAAAAGCTCGTAGGCGCGCCGCAAACGCGCGTCCGCGTCCAGCGCCGCGAATTCCTTGTCCAGGGCCTGCGCCTGCAGACGCAGTGCTTCCAGGTTCGGATAGCTCTGCGGGGATGTCACGGTTCCGGTCATGGCTTCACGTCCTAAAATCAAGTCTCAATCAAGTCCCAAGCGCCGTCACAAATAAAACATCGGCGCGGGTTCGCGCTGCTGGCGCGCTTTTTCCGCGATGTCCGACAAGGTGATGGAGGCGAGATTTTTGTCGATGAAATCCCGCTGCTCCTGAAAAATCCGCTGGAGAATGTCTCCCGTGACCGCGTCGCCGCCCGCGATGTCCGCCCAGGGGAGAATCTCCCCCTCCGTGGCCTTGATGACGCGGGAAAGGTCAATGGACTCCGGAGCCTCGGCGAGCTGGTAGCCGCCGGCTTTGCCGCGCGTTCCCTTCACCAACCCGACGCTCTTCATCAAAATGGCGATTTGCTCCAGGAATTTGAATGGAATATCATACTCTTCCGCGATTTCGCGCAAATGCACGGGCTTCGAGGAGGCCGTTTTGCCCTTGATGGCCAGCGCGCACAGGAAGTGCAGGGAGTACAAAGTCTTGGAGGTAATCTTCACATTTACAATCTACCATATCAAACTGATATGGACAATAGGATAAGGGGACCGAAGAGGTGAAGAGGAGGGATGGCGCCTCCTATCTTACCCACCCCATCCAGGTTTCCCATACCTCAAATGCATCAAATTTATCAGCATAGGCAGCCGGCGACCCCAAGAACACCCGCATTACCTAAGATTTCTCCCCGCCATGCCCTCTTCGATTATCCAAGCCCTTTCGCCGCTGACCATCCAAAAAATAGCGGCCGGGGAAGTGGTGGAGCGCCCCGCCAACGTGGTCAAGGAACTCGTGGAAAACGCCCTCGACGCCGGGGCGACCAAGATTACCGTGACGCTGGAAGAGGGGGGCAAGGAACTCATCCGCGTGGCGGACAACGGCACGGGGATGACCCGCGAAGACGTCCTGCAATGCTGGCTGCCGCATACCACAAGCAAGATCAAAGCCCTGGAAGACCTTGAAATAGTTTCCAGCTTCGGATTTCGCGGGGAGGCTTTAGCCAGCATGGCGTCGGTGTCGGAGTTCACCGTCGAAACCCGGCACTGGGAGGAGGAAATAGGCACCCGCCTGCGCGTGGTCGAATCCAACCCGGAAGAATTGCAGGACATGGCCCGGGCGCCGGGAACCACCACCAGCGTCCGAAACCTTTTCCGCAACAACCCCGTGCGCCGAAAATTCCTGTCCAGTGGGAAGACCGAAGGCACCCGCATTGCCACGATGCTGACGCGCCTCTCTTTGGCGCATCCGGGGACCTCCTTCCGTCTTCTCGAAGGAACCCGCGAAGCCCTGCAGCTTTCTGAAGGCACTTTGCGCCGCCGCGCCGGAGACGTGCTGGGCGTGCACCTGCTTGAGGATTTGATAGCGGTGGACTGGGAGGGCGGCGGCATCCACGTGCAGGGATACATCTCCGAACCGCAGCGCTTTTCCAGCCGACAGGGCCAACTGCACTTCTTCGTCAACAGGCGCCACGTGCAGGGCGGTCTCTTCACGCGCGCCGTCTCGCAGGCTTACGAAAGCGTCCCGCCGGGACGCTATCCGGTTGCCGCGCTGTTTCTCACCCTGTCCCCCGCCGAAGTGGACGTCAACGTGCATCCCAGCAAGCGCGAAGTGCGCTTTGTGAACGAGGCCCGCGTGTTCTGGGCCTTGTCCCAGGCGCTTCGCTCCGCCCTGCGGCAAACCTTGGGCGCTCCCGAACTCAGCCTTTCGGAACCGGCCGCCTTTGCGGAACCCAGCGCAGGCAAGGAGGCAGGGAGCCCTTCGGAAACGTTCGCAACGGCAGCGGCGGATTCCGAAGCATCCCCCTTCACCTTCTCGCAATCCCCTGATTCTGTCCGGAATATTCGCCACGACTCTCCGCCTGCAACAGCGGAGAAAGATTCCGCGCCCGCGCTGTTCCCGTCCGCGGAAGGGAGAGGCGCCGCAAGATTCACCGCGGCGATACCCTCCCCCATGGAAAACGCGGGAGCGCCCAGCCTGCAGATTCACGGCAGTTTCATTTTGGTGGCGGTGCAAAGCGGGTTCCTGCTGGTGAACCAGCAGGCCGCGCACGAGCGGATTCTTTATGAAAAAGCCCTGGAGGACTTAAGGCGTCCCGGGCGGTTCAGCGCCCAGCAGCTTTTGTTTCCGGAACTCATCGAATTCACTTCGGGCGAAGCGCGCGTCGTGGAAGAGCGGCTGTCCGAACTGCGTGCGCTGGGCTTCGATCTCGAGCCGTTCGGCGCCGCGGCCTTTCAATTGCGCGGGCTTCCCAGCGAAGTGGCTCCCGAAAAGGCGCGGGACATCCTGTCTTCTTTAATCGGCCGCCTGCTGGACGCGGACAAAGGCGAAGGCCGAAGCGCGGACGAGCTTTCCTCGCGCGTGGCCCGCGCCTACGCGCGCGCGGCATCCATTCCCCTGGGGCAGCCGCTCGACGCGGCGCGCATGGCCGCCATCGTGGACGGCCTTTTCGCCACGCAAAACCCCTATGTGACGCCCGGCGGCGCGCCGGTGCTCATCCGTTATTCCCTGGAGGAATTGCGCCGGCGGTTCGGGATCAAGCCGGGCGAAGAAGACTGATCAAAATTCCGGCGCAAGACGTCTTTAGAACAAAATGATTTTAGTCTGAAAATATGAACGACGGCCTCCCAGGATGGAAAGAGGCCGCCGTCATTCGATTAGGCTTTTGTGCTTTCGCAACTTTCCTAATCGAGACTCTTAAAAGATTCCATCGCTGCCGCCCCGGAAAACAACCGCCCCGGAAATTTCCGGGGCGGGATTAAAGGACGGAGACTTCTTCGGATTGCCCGTTTAAGGATTGTATTCCTTCAGGGCCTCTTTGTTTATCACATGAAGCTCCGTCCGGCGGTTCAATTTGCGGCCGGCCGCGGTGGTGTTGGGGGCTTTGGGCCGGGTTAGTCCGTATCCCTTGGCCGTTAAGCGGCCGTTCAGATCGGGTTCCACGGATATCATATAGTCCATGACGGCCTGCGCCCTGCCCTGGCTCAGCCCCATGTTGTAATCCGCGCCGCCCACGTTGTCCGTATGCCCCGCAACCTCAATCTGAAGCTTGGGATACTTCGTCAGCATCTTGGCGATGAGTTTCAGGTAGGGGTCGGAGTTGATGGAGATGTCGGTCTTTCCGGTTTGGAAATACACCGCATCCAGCAAAAGCATTCCCGTGCCGAGGAGTTGTTTTTCCTCGTCCGAACGCTCGGATATTTCCTGGGTCAGCGCGTTCTGAGTCGCCGCGAGAGCGATGGAATCCTGGTGCGCTTTAACGGCGAGGGAATCCGCCACGGCCTTCGCACGGGCGACGCTGTCCGCTTCGGCTCGTGCCAGGCTGTCCTTTGTTATTTCAGCCTGCTTGGCCTGACGCTGCAGTGCCTCCATCTCCATTTGCTGCTGGCGGGCCTGCTCGGCCTGGCGGCGTTTCATTTCAGCCTGGGTGTCGTAGGACATGCTCAAAGCGATAAAACCCCTCCAGGGAGTCAAAGTCTGCGTTCCGTCGGGCTGATTCTTGGTGAGGGAGATGTCCGCGCCGGCTTCAATATTCAAGTGGGCCTGCGTGCGAAAAACCAAGGACGGTGTCACCCAAAACGGGTCGCTCGCCTTCGGGTTGGCAAGGAAGGTCCGGTCGTTCGCCTCAAGGCCCAGTACCAAGGCGGGCATGACGATAAATTGCACGCCCACGCCGGTCACGAGCAGGACGTCTTTATCGGGTTGAAAGGAGGAAATGACCCCTTCATTGAAGTGAATCTTCAGCCCCATTTCATCGCCGACAAAGAGCAAGGACTGCGTCAATTTGGCGGACAAATCGGTGTACCTGCGGGTTTCCAAATAATTATATCCGTAAGCACCGGCCTGCCCCTGAGTGGTGGGGCTCGTGTTGATTTGATCGCTGGAAGTGCCGAACAGGCTCATCACCTGCATACCCAGACGGATCGGGACGTAGTCCGGAAGCGGCAGCGTTCCTTGCGCGCCTAAAAAGGTCGTCCCCAATCCCGATTGGGAGCCGCTGGAGCGGACGTTGTAGGCGTCGCCTCCGACAAACCCGTCAATGTAGGGGTTCAATCCCAATGCGGTTCCCAGCGTGAGGGTGGTGACCTGGGCGTTTTGCGCGGGAGTGCCCGGATAGGCGTTGTTCTGCTCGTAGAAATTTCCGCGCAATTGCATGCCGATGCGGCCCGCACCCAGGGGCTCCGCCGAAACGATATTGGACATGCCGGTGGTTCCATAGGGGTTGGTGGTCGGTTCCAACGTTTGAGACAGAGGCATTGTTCCGTAATTGTCGGGAGGGAGGGGCTCTCTCAAGGTATCCTGGGCTTTAATGCATTGAGGCAAACCCATTAGAAGTGGAATAAGGACACTCAAACGCCAGGGCAACGTCATCGATCTCATGGGAACCATCCTTTCGGTGTGAGGTTTAATTTTGATGATTTACCGGACTCCAAATCGAGAATTAGAGGCTCTTTAAGTACTCGATTTATTTCCGGTTTCATCTTCATGACTCATTCTCATGACTCATTCAGAAGTCTCTTCCGCGCCAGATGGCTGCAAAGAGATCACTATTCTTCTACCAAGAACATATCGGCATGACAAAAATTTTTAGCAGATCTTTTTGCAATGAGAGTATCAAATTGTACGGTGATTGTATCAGGGAGTAACTTCCTCTTTCCGCCGCTGTTATCCCTATGTAAACCCATAAAATGGCCTAAATAACAGGCTCAAAGGACGTTGTCCAAGTGACTCCCCGGCCCATAAAATGGGGACATTTTTTTTCGAATTCCAAGAAAACGAATGTCATGCAGACGCTTTATGGAGAAATTAAGACTAATGGAAATCCTTCGTTTGAACACAGATTGACTTTAACGGAGACCCCGTTGTAGAATAAGGAGAGATTCCGTGGATGCACCGAGGAATCTCTCATACCAGACCGGAGGACAGCGTGGACGCATTCGCCTTGTTGAAAGCAGATCACAAAAGAATCGGCAACCTCATTGTCAGACTGGAAGTGACAACCGAGCGCTCCGACAAATACAGGGCGGGAGTTTTTGAGCAGCTCCGGAAAAACGTTGTTGCGCACCTGGAGGTCGAGGAGGAAATCCTCTACCCCGCCCTCAAGGATTACAAACAGATCCAACCCCCAAGCCCCGAGGCCCAGGAGGAAGGAAAAGGCCTGAGAATATTGCTGGAAGAGATCGCTTCCATACCGGTCTACTCTAAAGAGTGGGAGGCGAAATTTGTGGCATTCCGGGAAAGCCTTAGGCTTCACCTTAATGAAAAAGAACGGGACCTGTTTCCCAAAGTGCGCCGGGCCCTCTCCCCGGAAGAATGGGAAGACCTCGCGGTCCTTTTAGAAAGGGCTCATCTCCGCCACTCTTTCCAATCCTCCGATCTCGTCGCCATGCATTAATCGGCTCCCAAGACTTCTGAAAAGATTCCTGGAGCCGGATGGAATTGGAAGACTGGAGAAGGTAGGGTTGTACCCCATACTCCTCCTTTCATTCTCGACTAACTTTTCCAAAAAAATTCCTTGTTCCGGCGGCCGGAGCCCTGTATTTTCATAACAGGACGACACGGTGGAACGACTTTCAGAAAGGCACTTCCATGAAACTTCAAGCCCGTCTCATCATCCTCTCTCTCTGTCTCATGTGTTCCTTCAAGCTCGCGGATGCCCAGTACGGCTACGGGTACCGGTATTATCAGCCGGGGCCGGACGCCTATACCCACCACGGATTTTTCCTGTCCGCGGACGTGGGGCTGGGCGGCGTCAATTACAAGGACAGCCTGGGCATTACGGGCGGGGCCGCCAATTTCAACCTCAAAATAGGCGGAACCATCGCCCCGAACTTTATTCTCAGCGGGGATCTCATCACCGTCGACTGTGAAAACCCCGACGTCACCCAGAACAAGGGGATTCCTGGCTTCCCGGCCGGCTACGACTACGGCAACAACGGGGATGATTTCTCCATGAACTTGATAGGAATAGGCGCGACCTATTACTTCATGCCCGCGGACATCTTTTTAACCGGCACCATCGGAACGGGCTATTTCAAGTTCGACGATCAGTACAGCAACAACGGACTGGCGTTCCAGGCGGAGGTCGGCAAAGAATGGTGGGTGTCCCCCAACTGGGGATTGGGAGTCGGCCTCGTCCTCCTCGACATGAACGCGAAATGGAACAGCGTCGAAACCGGCAACGGAGGCTTTCTCGGGCTGATGTTCAACTCGACGTTCAACTGAGCTGGACAGATCTTATTTGAATGGATCTGAATTGATTGGAATGAAAAAGGGATCCTCAAGGATCCCTTTTTCGTGCCGAGGCCGCGGGTCAATCTTAACCCGCGAAATTTTTTCAAAAATTATTCAGAACTTCTTCAAAACTTCTTCAGAACTTCTTCAAAATCACCGTCGCATTGTGTCCGCCGAAGCCGAAGGAATTCGACAGGACGGAACGGACGGCCGCCTCGCGCGCTTTGTTCGGCACGTAATCCAGGTCGCATTCCGGATCTGCCTCGTGGTAGTTGATCGTCGGATGCACGACCCCGCGGTATAAGGCCAGAAGCGCCGCCACGGCCTCGATGGCCCCCGCGGCCCCCAAGGTGTGCCCTATCATGGACTTGGTCGAGTGCATCATCAATTTGCGGGCATGATCCCCGAAGCATTTTTTCACGGCCTTGGTTTCCCCAATGTCGCCCAGGG
>Ga0206814_10079_pt2 | contig 24550 bp, 17 predicted proteins | sample Alteio_BWOrgCont_90_FD_152850 | JGI IMG/M metagenome (GOLD analysis project Ga0206814, IMG submission 152850) | Enriched cells from forest soil in Barre Woods Harvard Forest LTER site, Petersham, Massachusetts, United States -... | ecosystem: Environmental > Terrestrial > Soil > Temperate forest >...
ATTTTGTCCACGGTCAGGCCCAAAGGGAAAGTCATCTCACTAGTCTCTTCATCTGCTGTTGGGGATTTCTTATATTCTTTTAGCTTGTTATGAAGTGTCTTGAGACTGATTCCCAGCAGTTGCGCAGCACTGGTTTTATTTCCATTCGTTGCAGAGAGTGTCTGGCTTATGAGAGCACGCTCGACGATCTCCAGCGTTGCCCCATAGGGGAATGACAAGGTGGATTGGTCTGTGCTGAGTGGAAGAGGAAATCGACCGAAGTTAACAGGGAGATGACGACGGCTTATTAATTCACCATCGCAATAGATCACTGCGTGTTCTAAAACACTTTGTAGTTCACGAATATTCCCCGGCCAGACATGACTGAGAAAAAGTTGGCTAACTTCTGTGCTAAGGCCCACAATATTCTTGCCATTCCTTGTGTTGGATTCTCGAAGAATATTTTGGATGAGAGACAGAAAGTCTTCCCTGCGTGACCTCAGTGGAGGAACATGAACTTGCAACGGCTGCAAAAACGTGAAAAGTTCTGGTCGTAGTCGTCCGGGAAAAGCGATTGTTTGCGAATTCCACTCCATTGTGGCCATGATCCGAACCTCTACAGGGACCTCGTCTCTGGCTCCCAAGGGCCTAATTTTCTTCGCTTCAAAGATGCGTAGCACTCTCAGCTGCATTGAATCAGACAAGTTATCAATATCATCGAATATCAAAGACCCTCCCCCAGCCAGTTCAAAGCACCCGATTCTTGGGGATCTCACTTTGCCGAACAGTCTGGATTCTGATCCGAAGATTTCACTTTCGATTAATTCCTCAGAGGCTTCAGTGCACTGAACTAGAACAAAAGCACGATCGGCTCGGCGGGATAAGTCGTGAATGGTCTTAGCGACCATTTTCTTGCCCGTGCCGCTTTCGCCAGTGATCAAAAGCGGTGCGCCAATGGATGCCGCCAAGTTAATGGTATGCATGATTTCTTGCATCGCCTTCGAATTTGTAACAAGACCGGTCACGGAATTGGACATGGCGTCATGGTGGAAATATCAGGTCAAGTTGACAGTGTCTACACAAACTTGGAGCATCTGGGACAGCGGTGCTGTTAGTTTGCGGGCATAAATTAAGGGTACTAAGGTTCTACAACCGTTTTGATAATTCGATGCAGGAGTTCGATCTGTTGGGGAGTGGCCTTGGCGAGCAGAGAGTCGATTTGCTTTCTAATTTCACGAGGATCTTCTTCCCGTTCCAGAAGCAATAGTGTACTGGGGGAGACACCGAGCCCTTTAGCCATCGCGACGATCGTGTCCAAACTTGGCACTTTTTTTGAGCGTTCGACGTCACCCCAAAAATTGCCTGTGATGCTTCCCCGCTCCGCGGCTTTTTCAAGGCTCAACTTAGCGGCTCTGCGGAGCTTTCTGACCCTCAGCGCGAATAGTTCTCGATGCTTCACTGGGACACCAACGCAAACGATAGCGGGTACTTAAAGCACAGAACACCATCTAGCGTGTTGGTTTTCGAAAAACCGACCCGCTATAGAGTGGATATCGAACCCGTTTGCCAACTGACGCGTGGTTATCGAATTGGCGAGAACAACAGGCGCGACGACGGGGCAAGAAAAAGTGGAGGCAGCCTATGAATTGCTTTCCCTGTTACTCTTGTGGATCAAATTTGCGATCTGGTGAAGGAGTTGAAGCTCCTTTAGGGTGCAAAGGTCCAACAGGGTGTCGAGGTTCCTTCGGGTTTCGTCCTGGTCGCGTTGTTCGTGGAAACTGAACAAGACGGCGGCGGGTATGCCGAGCCCTTTGGCAAAGCCCATGATGATGTCCAAGCAAGGCTCCTGCTCGTTCCGTTCTACCGCGCCCCAGAAATTTGCCGACACCTCGCCCCGGCCACTCGCTTCTTCAATGGAAAAACCTCCTACGTTACGAAGGCTCCGTAGACGGTCCGCAAAAAGTTCGCGATGGTTTTCCCCTACCATGAAAACAAACGATAAAGGGGATTCTGACTAAGTACCACAAGCCATCAATGGTATTTTGCTTGCAAAATACCATCTATAGAGTTATATCCTTCACAATGCCACATCTAAAGAGTTGCAAGCCTCGACTCGCACCCTTCTTTGCTTGTTCCTCGGGCTATTGAGCGAGTGACGAGACATGAGTTCATCTGCCACGACGCGGCTGTCCATCCTTGCCCCCGTAGGGCAAGCGAGCATGAAAGCTGCTGAACTTGCCAATGCGGCGAAGGAATTTTCAGAAATCAATGATGAATCGATTATGATTCGCGTCCAAGAAGGTGAAAGCGATGCGCTCGCCATGCTTTTCGGCCGATACGCGCGGCTAGTGCGAGCTGTTTCTATCCGAATCTTACGCGATGAAGCAGAGGCCGAGGACCTCGTTCAGGAGCTCTTTCTATTCGTCCACCGCGAAGCAAGGGTATACGACATTTCGAAGAGCACGGTGCGATCATGGATTGTCCAGATGACGTACCGGCGAGCGATCTCACGGTGGCGATACCTGAATTCTCGGGGTCACTATAAGAACTGGAAACTGGATGAGAATGTTGCTGGCGCTGCGGGGCGGGCAACTCCCACATACGATTCGTCGATCGAAGCGCTCTTCGGAAGAGAAGGTCTCAAGAAAGTGATGGGGGATTTGACTGCAGAGCAGCATGAAACACTGAGACTTCATTTTTACGAAGGGTACACACTGGCGGAAATTGGCAAAAAGCTCGGCCAGCCTGTGGGAAATGTTCGGCATCATTACTACCGGGGGCTGGAAAAACTGCGCAAGCAGGTGCGCGAAAGTAAATTGCAGAACTGCTAACCGGTATGGTAAATAGTAGAGGAAGTCCAGACGAAGAATTATGGTCAGCCATGGGACCGCATGACGAATTTCTGGAGTTATGCGCCGTTTCTACCTCGGGCGACCTGACCGAGGCAGAAAAGACAAAGCTAGAGGAGCATGTAGCCGACTGCCCCAATTGTCGGCAAGCGCTGAAGGAGTTTCAGGCAGCCGCTCAGATTAGTGCGCCTCTTTTTGCCGCGGAAGCATCGGGAGAGATCCCCCCCAAAATAGAAACATGGTCAGTTGATGCCGCAGAGGCGAAACTCCGAGAGCGTCTGGCCCGGCAGACCAAACAAGCAAGCACGGAGACCGCCCGTTCAGCGGCCAGGAGCGTAAGCGAGTTTCCTGAACGAAATGGGAAGCCGCGGTTGAGCGAGCATTGGAATATGGTTTGGCTTCCGTTTGCGGCAGCGATTCTGCTTGCCGCAACGCTGGGAATCTACGCATACCGGGCTGGTATACGGCGTGGGGCTGAGAACGCGCCGGTCTCTCAAACAGCTATTGAACAGCAGCCGACTGCTCCGCTGCCGCAACAAGTCAGCGATGCGGCGCACGATCGCGAAGTGCTTCTTGCGCAGATGGCAGAGCGCGACAAACTGATAGCGAACCTGCGCCGGCAAGTGGAAGACCAGTCGGGAGAAATAACCAAGTTAAAGGATGCCCAAACGGCCCTACAAAGTGCGTTGGGGACAGGGAACGAGGAGAAGCAACAACTTGCTGCCAATCAAGCAACGGTAACGCAGAAACTCGATGCGGCGCAAGCATCGCTCCAAAGGACGCAGAAGGAGTTAGACACCCTGCAGGCGCAGAGGTCGCGCGACGATGCGGGACCGAATGCACTACAAGCTAAGGTCGGAGATCTCACGCAATTACTCAGGGAGAAAGATTCCACGATCGACCAACAGCAGGAACTCCTCTCGCATGACCGAGATATTCGGGAATTGATGGGAGCGCGGGACCTTTATATCGCCGAGGTTTTTGACGTTGCAAAAGACGGAGCTACGAAGAAGTCTTACGGGCGCGTCTTTTTTACAAAAGGAAAGTCACTTATTTTCTATGCTTACGACCTCGATCGGCAACCGGGATTGAAGAACGCCAGCACGTTTCAGGCCTGGGGGCAGCATGGGACCGACAGAGCACAGGCTTTGAATCTGGGTGTCTTTTATGAGGATAATGTCTCCAAAAAGCGGTGGGTCCTGAAATTCGACGATCCGCAGAAGCTTGCCCAGATTGACGCGGTTTTTGTGACCGTGGAACCGGACGGCGGCAGCCACAAGCCAAGCGGTAAGCCCTTCCTCTTTGCTTACCTGAAGGTGAACCCAAACCATCCATAGCACGCAGGCCCGTCCCCGCTACTCGAGTACCTACTGGCGCCTCTCAATGAAGACGCGTTGGTACAACTGCGGCTGCTCCTGCGAAAACGGGGAGAGTGAGTGCAAGCACTTCCCCCGAGGAGATGCCGCGTGCGAGTGAGACTGACTGTTCTGTCCTTCATAACATTCGTTCTATTCATAAATTCCGCCCCAGCGCAGTCACCGAACGGCACCGTTAGCGGCATCGTCCTCGACCCTTCGGGAGGCGTAATTGTCGGCGCTGATGTTCTAGTCATCAACGACGGAACGGGGGTTCAATACGCAGGAAAGGCGAACAATGAAGGGTTTTACGTAGTCCCGAACATTCCTGCAGGGACATATCGAATTCAGGTCTCGAATAGCGGCTTCAAGACGATTATCAAGCCGGACATCGTCATTCACGTTCTGGACGCGGTCGCGATCAACTTTACTTTGCCAATTGGTGCCTCCTCAGAGATTGTCACGGTTCAAGGCGGCGCACCGCTAATCAACACTCAGGATGCAGCGGTGAGCACTGTAATTGACCGAGATTTCGTGGAGAGTTTGCCGCTGAACGGTCGTAGCTTCAATACGCTCTTGCAGCTAACACCTGGGGTAGTTATTGCCCCCACGAGCACGTACAGTCCAGGACAGTTTAGTATCGCCGGGCAGAGGACGAGCGCCAATAGTTTCCTTGTTGACGGCGTGTCAGCAAACTTCGGCGTTCCACCTCAGACCTCAGTTGGAATATCTGGTGGTGCAGCGCAGGCATTCAGCGCCCTTGGGGGCACAAGCAGTTTGGTTTCAGTCGAGGCCCTCCAGGAGTTTCGTGTCGAGACCTCCTCCTTCGCCCCTGAGTTCGGCCGGTCTCCGGGCGGTCAGGTGATTCTTAATACTCGTTCGGGGACAAATGAATTTCACGGCGGAATCTACGAGTATTTTCGGAACGACGTCCTTGACGCTAACGACTGGTTTGCGAATCAGGCGGGGCTCGCACGCGCCCCAGAACGGCACAATGATTTCGGTGGGTTCCTGGGAGGACCCATTCAGAGTGACAAAACGTTTTTCTTCGCTTCATTCGAGGGCGCGCGACTACGGCAACCGAACACTGTACCCATAACAGTGCCCTACATTTCAAATACCGTGCCGTCTTGCTCGGCGCCCGCACCGATTGCTCCCTTTCTGGACGCATATCCCAAACCAAATGGGGCCGTTTCGACGACGAGTTGTACGGGAACGTTTACCGGAAACTTTTCGAACCCCGCCACCCTCGATGCAGGAAGCATAAGAATTGATCACACATTCAATAACCGCTTTTCGGTCTTCGGTCGTTATAACGAAGCTCCTTCGGTTGCATCGATGCGCAACAATAGCCTGAGCGAGGTCGATGCAACCGATGTTGGAACGCGAACGTTGACACTAGGAGCAACGATGGCGCTCACTCCTTCAGTTTTGAACTCGCTGCGAGGAAACTACTCACTTCAGACTTCCAGTCTCGTGAGTCATTTGGACTCGTTTGGAGGTGCTGTTCCTCCCGATCTAAGTGTTCTTGCCCCTCAGTTTGCGAACGTTGGCAATACAGATATCGAATTCATAACCTTTGATACGAGGGCTTATGCAACCGGACCATCCGCGCGTAATCGAAGTACGCAATTAAACTTCGCCGACGACCTTTCTCTTTCGCGCGGGGTGCACCAACCGAAGTTTGGAGCGGACTATCGCGCGATCTACATGAATCTGAATCCAGGTAATGTTCTCTTTTACATAGTGAGCAGCGTGCCCAATTTGTTGTCGACCAGCGAGGCGGACATTGGAATTCAAGGGATCACTGAAAATCGTTCGAGGTTCCTCTTCCAGGCAACGTCGCTTTACGCGCAGGACACTTGGAAAATTGCTCCCAGGCTAACGTTGACATACGGTGTTCGGTGGGAATTGGATCCGGCACCGTCGACGAGAGGATCGACAACAGTCACGGCTTGGACCAACGTAAATAACCCCGCTGCGATTTCGCTCGCTCCTTCTGGGAGTCCTCTTTGGAGTACGACCCATACGAATTTCGCTCCGCGAATCGGTGTCGCATACAGCTTGACGCCTGATGCAAGTCTGGTTCTCAGAGCCGGTTGGGGAATGTTCTACGACCTGGGAACGGATGCGGCCGCATACCTAGGAACCACATTCCCGAACACTGCCAATAATTTTGTCCCGTCCGTCCCTCTGCCGTTGACTGATGCGACGCCGTTTCTACTGGCGCTTCCAACGCAGCCTCCTTTTCCGGACGGAACAGCCGGTTTCACCCCGGATTTGAAGCTTCCTCGGTCCTACCAATGGAACGTGGCACTGGAAAAGTCGTTCCAGGGACGGCAAGCTCTGTCCGTCACTTACGTGGGCCAGGCCGGCAGAGATCTTCTGCGGCAAGAGGGGCTCGCTCAGCCGAATGCGAACTTCCTGGGCTCTTTTCTTTTGACTGTGAACAGCGCGCGTTCAAATTACAATGCCCTGCAGGTACAATATCGTCGACCGCTTACGAATAATCTTCAGGCTCTCGCCAGCTACACGCTGTCTCACTCGCTGGACAATGCATCCAATGACACGATCGAAGATACCGCTATTTCGAGTGCGGTGATCTCGACAGCTAAGGACTACGCATCGTCCTCCTTCGATGTTCGCAATAGCTTCTCTGGCGCGCTTAATTATCTGATCCCCTCTGCATCAAGGGGCAGACTGCTTTCGCACCTGACTAGAAATTGGTCGATTGAGGCCTTGGTCGTGGCTCGGAGTGGATTTCCGTTTAATGCCCAAGTCCAGTTTGCGCAGATTGCAGGGGCTGTGCCGCGACCGAATCTAGTTCCCGGGCAGCCCATATGGATTTCTAATCCTGCTGCGGGAGGAGGAAAGAGTCTGAATCCCCTGGCATTCACGGCACCTCCCGCTGGCCAACAAGGAAGCGAAGGGCGAAATGACATTCGCGGGTTCGGATTGACTCAAGTTGATTTTTCCGGTGGTCGGAAGTTCTTCATCACGGAGAGACTTAATCTTCAATTTCGCATGGACGCTTTCAATCTCTTTAACCATCCAAATTTTGCCAACCCTACTGCTCAGATTGGCAACGCATCCACCTTACAGGCGCCATTCATGCTTAATCATGGATTGGGGGGCCTAAACCCACTTTTCCAGGAGGGCGGCCCTCGTTCGCTGCAACTGTCACTGAAGCTCGCCTTCTGAATCGGCTGAAATGTCTTGTCTGGCCAAATCGATGAGGAGGGTGGGCTATCTAACAAAGAATCAGGAATACTTCGCCTGGCTCTGTACTTGGTTCTTTGTGTTCTATATGGCCGTGAACACGTCTCGTGCAGACGACAACGGGGTGCAGCCGAATGAGAAGCGGGTGACAGTCGCAGACACGATTCAGATGACAACGTGGGCCGACCGCGGATATTTTTGGGGTGGAACTCCTGATAGCCCTGTGGCGTTGTTTTCGCCAGATCAAAAACAATTCATAGTCAATGTGAGAAAGGGGAACATTGAGAACAACACAAATGAATACTCCCTTCTTCTCTTTCAAGCAAAGGATGTTTTTCAGGCCAGGAAGCCGCGCGTCCTGGTGAATATGTCGTCTTCGTCAAATCGTGACGCGATCGCGCACGTGAAATGGCTCAACAACGGAACTATCGCATTCCTCGGAGAGAATCCCGGAGAGTCCCCACAAGTCTATAGCGTTGACATCGTTACAGGTCGTCGGAGAAAACTCACCCATCACCCGACCCCTGTCGTCGCTTTTGATGTCAGCGACGGAGGCCGAGAGATAATATATGAAGCCGTCCCGCCAACTATGTCTACGTTGGACAGGCCGGAGACGAGAAGAACTGGTGTGGTCATTTCAACGCAGGAATTAGCAGACCTCTTAGTTAGGGATTGCGACAGAGATCGAGAATCGAATATTGCAAACAGAGAGCTATTCTTGCAGACGGTCAGTAACCAGGCGACGAAGATTGCCAGCAAAGATTATCTGACAGAAGTCCTGCCAGTGTCCCTGTCACCGAGCGGGAGGTACGGATTGATTGGCGTGTACCTTCGAGATATTCCGGTTCCCTGGTCAGGATATCAAGACAAGCTTCTGCGTCAATACATCACCGAGCCTCGAAAACCAGGGCAGGTATCAAACGTCATTCAATATATGCTGCTGGACACAGCGACATCCCAGCTATCGCCTTTAATTGACGCCCCACAGTCATGGTACAACCTCGGGCTGGCATGGGCACAAGCTGAGCAATCCGTCGTCGTATCCGGCGCGTATCTGCCCTTGGAAAAGGGCGATCAGGCTGATCTGGCGGCGCGAAAGACTCGCACTTTTGTCGTGGAGGTGATGCTTTCCAACAGGGAAATAAAAAAGATCACAGATGCGGATGTGAGAGTCACGAAATGGGACCACACCACAGGGAAGTTAGTCTTGGAGTCGGGATACTTTTGGAAGAAGCTTCCTCGTGAGGTGTACAGGAAGACGGGGTCGGAGTGGAAGCTAGCCTCAACACAGGAAGAGGACAATTCACGTAATGTACGCTTGGATGTAACTCTCGAAGAAGACATCAACACTCCACCGAAAATTGTGGTGTCAGAATCGAAAACCCATAGAAACGCGGTTCTGTTTGACCTCAATCCGCAATTAACCAAAAAGAGTCTGGGACGAGTCGAAGCTGTGGCTTGGCAAGGCAAAGATGGACGCGAAGTAGAGGGTGGGCTTTATCTACCGCCAGACTATTCGCCAGGGCGTCGTTACCCACTCTTGATTCAGACGCATGGTTTTCGAAAGGATCGTTTCTGGATAAACGGGCCTTGGAATAGTGGATTTGCGGCACAGCCTCTTGCTGCCCTTGGCATAGTCGTGCTTCAAGTGGGATACGCGCCGGGCGGTGAGGACATGAAATATACCAACACCCCAGACGAGGCACCACGGCAAATGGCTGGCTATGAGGGCGCTGTGGACTATCTAGATTCAAGGGGTTTAATAGACCGCAACCGTGTCGGGCTTCTCGGTTTCAGTCGAACAGGATTTTACGTCGCATTTACTTTAACTCACTCGAAATATCATTTCGCCGCGGCAACTCTCGCCGATGGTTTTGAAGCGGGCTATTTGAATTATCTCCTATGGCCGAACACTGACTATATCGGAGTAAACGGAGGAACACCCTTAGCTGCTAATTTGGAATCTTGGACACGGAATTCGCCTGGCTTTAATCTCGACAAAGTGAAGGTGCCAGTACGACTTGAGGACTACGGCCCACTGGGAGTGCTTGCGGGATGGCAATGGTTTTCCGGACTATCGCTTCTTGATAAACCTGTCGACTTTGTGTGGCTTCCATATGCATCGCATTTGCTCGTCAAACCCTGGGAAAGGCTGACATCTCAGCAAAGCAATGTCGATTGGTTTGCTTTCTGGCTGAAAGGAGCAGTGGACCCCGACCCGGCGAAGAGAGAAGAGTATGCTCGATGGAGAGCGTGGAAAAACTAATCGAGCGTGATGGTATGACCGTGGACAACACGAGGGTTCCAAAAATGTCGTTGCCCTCGTCAAATTCTTGGGGCTGCCTGCTTACCGACTATTCGTCTGCCCCATAGGCGCTCGTAGCCGCTAGTGTGTGACTGCAAGAGCGATCGTTCGAGAGCAGGCTTCACCGCGAGACAGCATCTGCTTGAGGGCCGAACACAGTTCTTTCCATGGCGATCGTGTGAAAATCCGTGGTCCCAACCTCGCGCATTGAATGGGACGCCAGAGCGCCGGGTGATTTTCCGGCGCTCTGGCTCCAGCCTACTCGTCCGCCTCATAGGCGTTGGTGGTCTTGACCATATCGGTGTTGGGGTTGTCGTGGGGCGTTCCACCCTTGACGCCTTGGACCGCCGACACTGCCGTCGCCAACAGCACGACTTCGGGCTTTGTGTATTCCATGATTGTCACCTCCTTTACTCTTTGAGATCTCGTGCATCAATTGGAACGCCAGAGCGTCGGGTGATTTTCCGGCGCTCTGGCTCCAGCCTACTCGTCCGCCTCATAGGCGTTGGTGGTCTTGACGATATCGGTGTTCGGGTTGTCGTGGGGCGTTCCACCCTTGACACCTTGGACCGCCGATACTGCCGACGCCAATAGCATAACTTCGGGTTTTGTGTATTCCATGATTGTCACCTCCTTTCGGTTTGGGATTCATCTCAGCTGAGAGAACTCTATCTGGCAGACGACGAGCATTTTTTGATAAGAACTGGTAACTCCATATCCGCTGTCTCCCGTCGCGAGAGCTGCAGGATCTTCCAGTGCGCAATATTCTCAAGCCATAATTCGATTCCCACAGTCCGCATGGCCGCAACAGTTGAGACATCGGCCCCAGTGCGCGCTTGTTGTAGGGCGGCGCGGAAAGCTGTCGAGTCTATGATTCCAACTGCGGCAAGCAGCATATGCTCAGTCATCGTGTGAAGTCGGGGCCATTGGGCTCTGATCGCCAAAATCGGGCTCCGAGTGACAAATGCCTTTCTCTTTCTGTTCAAGATCTCGTCCGGAACTATGCCAACGAGTGCACGACGCATCAGTGAACGACGCTGGGTTGGACGCAGAAGTTGTTCCTGAGGAATTGAAAATACAAACTCCATCAGATGTCGGTCTAAAAAGGGATAGCGCCTTTCGTAGACAGGCTCCGAAGTGAGTGCAGTACATGCGATCTGCCGACGCAGAGTTTCAAGCGTGTTTAAACAATCTTGATAGCTGGGCGGTGGGCCGAATAACGCGAATCTGTTTCGGTAGCCGAGAAGAGCACTTCGATTTCGTCTAGCAAAGCCAGAGCGGAGCCAGGGGACGGGGCGCAGGTGCTTCTGATATCGGACGATCGAAAGAGGAAGGAATGCTTTTATCGTTTCAAACGACAGATGTATTAGCGGCTGCCTCTTAACCAGGGCCCAATTCTTCAACTGGCGAGTTAGGTCTTTGAATCTAGCCCGTGCTAGGAGATCGGCTAGCTCGGTTGTCGGTGTTGGGACGGCGCCTGTGATTTCGTCCCCCCCAATCCCCGAGAGCACGACGCGATTCCCTTGCGAAGTGAGAAGCGCTCTAAAATTCCTGGCAGCCTCGCTCCGAGGGCCCCCAGAGGTTGGAGTCGCTGCAAAATAGTCCTTTTCAACATCAATATTGAAGGAAGCGTGGGAACCCACGTCAATGTGACATCCGGTTCGGCCGCGCTTTTCCTCGACTTTATTGAAATAAGGGCACTCGTCCCAGTTAGGTTCGGAGTTGTCGTAGTAGGAAACGGTATCGAGGCGCGGGGCTTCGGCGGAGCCGGAGGCGATGATAGTGTCAGCCATGCAAACGATAGAAGAGGAGTCCATGCCACCGCTTAACTCGGCGAGGATGGGGCTGTCCGAACGGAGTCTGCGGCGAACAGCTTCCGCGAAGACGACACGGAAGTGCTCCTCGTATTCGGCGTCACTGCTGTAACGAAGTTTCTTGCCTGGATCGAAGTTCCAATACTTGCGGACTGTGTGCATCCCCGGTCGAATGGCCACGGATGACGACGGCGGAACGGAATGAATCCCGACGTAGGGCGTCAAATGAGGAGCGGGGAAAAAAGAGAACCAGCCGGCGATGTATTCTTCGTTCATCGCGAAGGATCTCCCTGCGAATAAAACAAGCGGGTCGAGGATGCTGCTCCAAGTGACTTGATTGTCGTCAACCGAATAGTAGAGATGGCGTGTGCCTATGGGATCTTTCACTAAGGTCAACGAGCGCGTGTTTGGGTCCCAGATGGAAAGAGCCCAGTCGCCGATTAGCTTTGCGAAGCAATCCGCTCCCCACTCTTGGTAAGCGGCCGCGACAATCGAAACGTCAGTCGAACCGATCGTTAGGACTTGTCTCAATTGACGTATAACCTCAGCGCGATTGTCCAAGCGGCCGTCCCATGTGATGACGGCACCTGACTCCATGACATGAGGCTGTGTTTCGCGCCGGGATTCCTTCGTCGTATGGAAGGCACGATATAGGATGCTGATGTTCGTCTTTGAGTAAGAGCCGCCATGGTCCGGACCATAGGGAGTCACGACCAGCTTCAATTTTTCAAGATGGTCGCGATCTAACGGTTTGCCGTCGAACTTCCATATTCCGAACTGAACGCTCATGTTTGTTTCCCTTCGCCTTCAGTTCGCGGCTGAATCTGGCTAGCAGCGATCCAGGACTGCGTACATTTCAGCCATATACGGCTTGTCGTTGACCACGCTGCCGTCAACTTCAACCCACGCGTGGGACCTAAACGGCATCTGCTGTGCCCCGATGACCATCTGTGCTTGCACGCCATACTTCCGAAGGAGACATGCTGTAGCTGCAGAGCGCTGCAGACATAGAACTTCCTTCCAATACCAGATACACGCTACGTCCACAGCAGAGCAGATGTGTCCAAGTGCCGCTGCTGTCGGCGACTGATCCCTGGTGGGGTAATTGCGAACCTTCTTGTACAGCGTCGCAAAATTGCCCCGCGCCAAGTAGATGTCAAAATGAATCAGTTTCGAGTACGCTTCGAGAACAAGAAACGACATGATATTTCCCTTCTTCACAAGGGCAATTCCAACTGATCGCAGAGAAAAGCCATTCGATCCGTCAGTGCTTCAATGCGTTCGCTCAAAGGAAGCACCGGTGAATGCCCGCGAAACTTGTTGTAATCGAGAAAAATGGGACGTTCGGAGCTATTCGCGGCTTGCATTCGCGCTGTCATCTTGCGGGCGTGGAGCGGATTGCAATTCGTGTCGGCATCCCCGGATATCAGCATTGTGGCGGGATAGGCCACGCCTTGGCGAACTTGGTGATAGGGAGAGTACTGAGAAAGGACCGCGAAATCGTCTGGATCATCAGCAGTTCCAAATTCGTCTTTCCAGATATGAGATTCGTCGAAAAGGTGGTAACGGAGCATGTCCAGCATTGGGACCATGCAGACAACTGCTCGAAATAGATCGGGTCGCTGAGTCAGAGCTGCGCCCACAAGAAGACCTGAATTCGATCCTCCAAAGATGGCTAGTTTATTTCTCGCGGTTCGTCCAGTTTCGATCAACCATTCTGCGGCACACAAGAAGTCATCGAAGGCGGTCTGCCGGTTTCTCCGCTTTGCCGCATTGTGCCATTGGACGCCGAATTCCGATCCTCCTCGAATACTAGGCAACGCAAACAGGCACCCGCGCTCCGCTAGGAAGGCGACGAATACGCTGAACTGCGGCGTGACGGAAATTCCATGTCCACCGTAGGACGTCATGATGGTCGGGTGATTGCCGGTCGTCAGCACATGACGGCGACCCATGAGAAACATGGGTACTTGCGTACCGTCCTTCGACGGGTACGAGACCCGTAAATAGCCGTAATCAGCGGAATTAAACGGGACCCTTCTCTTGGCCCAGACTGTGCTTTTGGTCGTGTCAGAAGAATATCGCCACGTACTGATTGGTTCCGTAAATGATTCTTTCTCGAAGAATAACTCCTTGTTATGACTCAGCCCTCCATTTAGCCGAATACACTCGTCATCATGGACCTCCAACCCACCGATCTTGTGACCGCTAAAGTCGTAAGTGTGTACTTCGGCCTTTGTATTCCTGAAGTAAGAAACAAGGATGTGCTCTCCCGCAACATTCCATGCAGATATGGGGGTGTCATGTTCGGGAACAACCTGATTAAATTGGGCTCCAACGCTACTTGGGTTGCAAAACGCGATTATTCGAAGATTAGGGGCCCCAAGGTCTGTCAGCGCCAGGATTCGGTCGTTCAACAAGATTGGCTCGAATCTAAAGTCAGCATCAGCTACAACGGGGCTAGGAAGTGAATCTAAGTCGAAAGACCGGATGTAAAAATCCGTGTAAGTCTTTTCGAAGCATCGATTAACAAAAATTCCAAAATGCCTCTCGCCTGGGAAGATGAAGAGCCGCACCCGCTTATCCTCTCCGCCAAAGAAAATTTCTTTATCAGAAGAGAAGTCGGTGCCTAAGACGTGATGGTACACAGCGCGGTAGTAGGGGCGTTTCGCATTTAGAGCTTCGTGGGTGAAATAGAAACTCTTGCCATCCGGCGCAAAGACAAATCCACGTAAGTACCCGTGGGGGAGAAGATCGGAAAGGCGCTTTCTTGTTTGAATTTCCAGCAGCTCAAACACCCCCGTTTTCTCTCCCCCTTCCTTCACCTCGTATAGAAGCAACCGACCGTCAGGGGAAACTCGAAGCGGCTTTACCGCTGTGTGGGCACCGGTCGCTCTTTCGGCAGGATCGATTAGAAGCTGGTCCTCGCCGTCTGCCCCGTCTCGCATGTAGATACTGGGCTGTTCTTGATCAGGAAGCCGTTTTCGGAAGAAGTAACGGCCACCGGCCTTCTGCAGAGAGTCATAGGCCTCAACTGCTAGGAATTCGTGAATGCGCTGGCGGATGAGGGCGCGTCCTGGAATCGCATGCAAGTAACTGCGCGAGTAGGCCGTTTGTTCTGTGATCCAAGCACGAGTGCGGGGAGAATCCTGGTCTTCGAGCCAACGATAAGGATCCGTCACGGGCACGCCGTGCAGGATTTCTGCGACGGATTCCGGCTCCGAGAAAGGCGGAGGATTCAGACACGTGTGCATTCGAGCCTCCTGTTCTCAAGAGCATCTGCTTCATGTTTCATTCGGCGCACCAAGCTGCGGAAATATCCTGCGGTTCTCGGACTGGCGAGCGTCTCTGGCTCACGCCAGGCACCGGCAGAAACCGCATAGCCGAAAACAGCCGCGAGCGGTGCAAGTTCTAGTGAACGTGAGACGGCAGAGGGGGGAACAAAACGCTCCCACTGAGACGTATAGGCGGAAGTCAGCTCTTTGTGTTGGTCAGAGTGGCCTAAGCGAAGGCGCGTGAGATGTTGGAGCATGTACTGAAGTGTGAAAAACGGATGGCCAATGGCAGCTTCGGCCCAATCGATGAATGTGCAGCGGTCGCCGGATACAACAATATTTCCGGGATTGAAATCGAGATGATTTAAGGCGTCTGGAAGGCCGGTTGCGGCAAGAAGCCGGAGGGTCTCTTTGATTCGCTTATTGAGGCTAAAAAGTTCTTCGCAGGTCAGGATGGAGGGAGGGGTCTTGACCTGTTGTTTCATGAGTTTGTCCATGACTACGAAAAACTCGTCTGTGGAATTGAGCAGTGATGAAACTCTGATGTCGCGGCAGTCTGCAGAAATAAGCCGAGGAACTTCGTGATGTGATGCGATCTGCAATTCCGCCAACCGTACCGCGATTGTCCTCCACGTACAGAAATTGGAATCAGCACCAGGGGAGGTACCTTCTACTTCCGTCGTAAGCCATGCGTTCCAGTCTGGACGAACGGCAACGGTTGGTGGAAGGTGCGCTGGAAAGAGGGTGGCAAGAATGGAGGTGATATTGAATTCGTGGGAGTTCGGGTTTCCTACTGCCTTGAACCAGACAGCAGGGCCTGTTGTTTCGAAGCGTATTAAGCTGAAAGAACCGCTCGCGTTAAGTTGCCGAAAATTGCCCGTGAGTCTGATCTTCAGGGGTTCAATCTGTTGCGCAACCCACCTGCACATCTCGCGCAACCATCCTGGTTTGGCAAATGGACCTTCACTGCGACTTTCATCGGGGTGGGAGAGACTCCTGACGGCGTTGCAAATCCTGCGGGAATTCTCGGCATCACGAAAGGACGCAACCGTCAGCGAGGCAATGGGAACCCAGGAAGCTTTTGGTGGGAGTGGCCCATCCGGACGGACGCATTCCATCGCCTGAAAAAGAGTGCGCGATGTCTCGCTTGTTGGCGGCTCGGGAGGGCACGTAAAAAGAGAATAGGTATCGAGGTTTAAGTTGGCTTTCACTGCGTCTCTGATTGGCTCCGCGACTCTTTCCCACCGGGGAATATCAACGGAGGGAAGTAAATGGTACGGACCATCCGACAGACACAGGAGTTCGGACCCATCACGGCGAGTAATGATGAGACGGTAAGTGTCCCTGTCGTCTTGTTGTTGTGTGTTCAAATTGGCCTCTCGTGCGACTTTATGCGCCGCTGTTTGCTCCGCGAGTCTCGAGAAGCCGGTGCTTTTCGAGGCACTCCAGGAATTCGCGAACGTCGCGTTCGACAATGTCGTGACGAATATGGAATTTTCGGCTGATTTCCTCAACCACCTGGGTTTCCGGGCAACCGCGCTCCAGCATTTCTAGGATTTTGGAGCCCACAAGATTGAGGGTGAACATTTGGCCGTGATGGATGTCGAGAACGACTGCCCCGTCGTGGTCGTGAGTGCTCCGCACTCCTTCGGCTATCTTCAGCAAGAGGTTCCTCTTTCTCGGTGATTCCAACGTCGCTGAGAACATGTGAAGGACAGTGCCACGAACGCACTCTGACATCCACAAGCGCGTTCATTTGTTCGTGAATCAGGAAATAGAGTTCGCAAAATGCTCTGAATACGGAAGTTAGGGCCGCGTAACGCGAGACTTGGCAGGCTGCAGGCGTTCAGATTCGGGTCATGTTTTGAAGAATTTGGGTGAAGCGCTTTGTCTTTGTCTCTGGAGGAATCTTCTTCAGGGCAGACTTTGAAAGCGAATTGCCTCCGAAGCGCGCTGCAACTGTGTATAGAAGCTCCCGGAAGTTGTCAGTTCGCGGTGATGCCCGTCTTCGACGATTCTGCCATGGTGGAAAACAAGAACGCGGTCCATCCATGCAACGTTTCCGAGGCGATGCGAGATGAAGATGATTGTGACTCCCGGCAGCAATTCGGGAATCTTACGAAGGATGGAAAGCTCCGCTGGCGGGTCTAGCGCGGAAGTCGCTTCGTCAAGAATCAGTATGCGGGGCTTTCGCAACAGGGCACGAGCCAGGGCGAGTCTTTGCCGCTGGCCGCCGGACAGCTGACAGGCGGCAGGGCCCAGAAGCTCCGACAATCCGTGTGGGAGCGATGCGACAAAAGAGCGGAGATCAAGAAAATCGATGATATCTTCCAGTTGCCCAACGCCGATGCGTGGATTCCCTAGTCGAAGATTCTCTGCCAGAGTTTCGTCGAATAGAACCGGAATGGCGGGTACGTAGCAGACGAGTGAACGAAACTGTTTCAGCGGAATATATTTGACTTGCGATTCGCCGATGGTCATGGACCCACGGTCGGGATCGTAGAGCCGCGCAGCTAGTTTCGCAAACGTGCTTTTGCCCGCACCATTTTCACCCACGATGGCGACGTGCGCTCCGCTCTCGATAGAGAGGCTTGGGATCGTCAAAAAGCCTTTCTGCCGCGCGTATCCGAAAAATACGCCTGTAAATCGAATATTGCACACCGTAGAGGGCGCCATCTCGAGGCCACAGTTTTGATCCGTCACAGTTGGGCGCAAGGCCAGAATTGCTTGGAGACGACGGATACTGGAAAAGGTTCGCTGCGCTCGTGCGTACGTTTCGAGGGCACCACTTAGGGGGTCAAAGAGTTGGAAAACATAGCTGTAAAATGCGACGAGGCCTCCAACGGTCATGACGCCACTGAGAGCTGCCCAGGCACCGAAACCTATGATGACCGCTGCTGCTGCGGCTATTGGGAGATTTGTCCAACTCGTGAATTGGACGCCGCCGGCGGCGAGTGTTGATTGGGATCGTGCCACGTCTGCAAAGAAGTGAAAGGCTCGTCTTTCCTGCCTCTTTTCCTGCTGTAGTTGTTGAATCTGCAGGACCGAAGACATGTGCTCTTCAAGGAAAGCGCTCAGTTCGGCTCTGGTGGCGTGCACCTTGTCGGATCGTTCCGCGAGCAGGCCGCGAAAATGGTGACGAGCGAGAACGAATGCTGGAATTGCGGGAAGAACTAGCGCAGTCAATCGAGGGTTCAAGATCACCATCGCAGAGAGAGTGAATGTGGTCACAAGCGCCGTGCGCAGAATGGCGGGAGCCAGGTCTGACCCGAAATACGCAACCTCCTCGATCGGCTCCCGAAGTGTATAGAGTCGCGCTCCCACGGAGGTGTTCTCATGGTATTCGGCGGATAGAGAATCTAACCTTTCAAGGACTTCCTTTCGAATAGAAACCACTGTTCGTTGTGAGGACAGAAGCGTCAAATACATTCCAAAGCTCGACAAGATGGGCCGCAGTTCAGAACTGAGGAAAATAGCGGCTACTGCGCACACCAGGAGGGCAATGTTGCGATTTGGCAGGACGCGGTCGATTACCCACATCAGTACGAGTGGATTGACCAGGGCAAGCACGCTCCCTGCCGTAAGGCAAAAGAAACTGGCCAAATGCCATGCAAAAAGAGGCCGGATTCTGACGTACAGCCACATCAATTCCGAAGGAAGCATGTTCCGTATGAATTCCGAACGGCGGTTGCGATTCCGCCTGATGGATTAACGTAAGCGCATTGGCAAGTCGATGACCAGAACAAAACCAAAGTGTTCGAGATTCCGACATGGGAGGATGAAAAGCGATGAAAACAAGGTAACAATGAGTTGTGAGATGAAAGCAACGCTGTTCGCCGGGGGGTCAACCTCTGGTTGCAATCCGTCTCAGCACGGTCACAACCTGGCCGACTATCTCTTCCTCGGCTCCACTCTCGTAAGGTTTCGGACTTGAGGGCCTCGCAGCGAGCGGGTGGAGTACGGTTGTCTTGCCTGCCAGAGCGAACCGCCCACAGAAATACGATCCGTCGCGCCGGGCGAGGAGATATACCGGCTGCTTCCACTCCGGCTCCGATTCCGAAACGAAGGGAGTTTTCATGCGTTGGTTGACAACTAAGAATGCTGCACCTCGCAGTGGGGCATGAAACTCCTGCCCCATTTCTCCGACCGAGAACACATCGCGCAGCGCGAGGCGCGACATGCCGCAGAGTTCCGGAAGTGCGCTACGGAGAAAGAAAGGGATCTCTTCGAAGCGGTCCACGAGAATACTGAGGAAGGAACCTCCTTTCGTTTCCTGTGGCTCTCGATCTTTACGGCGTGAACTGGGAGCCCAATGCGTGCTTTCTGTTAATTCTTGTGGAATCGCTCTTTGCCCGAGTTTGTCCATGGCGAGGCCCGATGCTCTCAGAAAGTGCCAAAACCCGATGGAGTAGAGCATGCAAAGCGTCACGACCTTGTGGATGTGCCGTGGGGGTGCCTCGGCAGATTCGTAGTCGGAGAGGGAGCCGATGGCTGTGAAATATCTTTGATCGCCGAGTTCTTGTGCAAGCTCGGCACTCATGGCTGATGCCTGCCGGAAGGACAAGCCAGCGCGCTGCCTACATTTGCGGAGCAAGTGACGCAAGTCAGTGCTAGGAGCATCCGGTCGAAGCAGTTCCCGGCTCTTCGGGGTTGGGAGCGTTCGGAAACCTGAGGCAACGCTCCTCTTTTTGAGGCTCCTAATTTCCATATCTATTGTCCCCAGGATTTTGAGTTCGGTTCCGACCTGAAGTTCCATGCGCGGCGCGGTTAGTTTTGTCGACACGAGCGCGACCCTGTGTGGCGCAACTTTTTGCAGGCGGCAGCAATTCAGACCCTGAGCGTGTTCCACGAGGAAGAGATCCTGGGAGACTTTGCCACCCATTGCCGCGAGCCTCAGTTCGGAAGCACGGGGATCGGCGCGAACAATGCTGCCTGGAAGCAGTTCGGGGAAGCAGAAGTCATCCTCGGTCCCGACCTTCGCATAGATGAAGGACACCCTGTTGGTTCGCTCCAGTGCGGCGACTCGTTCCGTGACATTCTGGGTGAGGATCTGAATGAGCGGAGTTATCCGCGGAGGGGGCTCGCCTTTCCCCTCGAACCATTGAACAAGCGCGTGTCTATCATAGAGTTCTGAGTCGAGAAGCATTGTCTGCGGGAATGAAAGGCGTAATTGTAAGCGCGGAATGTCGTCCAGATGGAAGCCGAACACGGACAGCCAATGAATGAGACTGTAACCGGAAACGCAACTGAGTGCGATGAGCTGATAAACATTAGGCGTGAATCGCCCGTCGCGCAAATCAAAGTAGAGGTTATGAGGAATGTGATAGAGCGATTGTCCGGGAAACAATTTCCGAGATTCTTTGGATACCTGTGACAGAGTCATGTTGCTCCGGTTAAGTATTTCGCGAAGTGTCTCTGCTGATTTGGGGTCCGGGTGGAGCGTCGTTTTGCCACTCGAAGCCTCATTCGGAGGTTTTAGTGATTTCGTTTTCCCAAATTCGGAGCGCTTCTGGTGTCGCATGGGGACGGGACCGGCCTTTCGGCAAAAAACCAGACGTGCATAGGGAAAATCGAGGGTGAAGTGTGAAAAAAGTGATTGCTGGCCGTATTTGAGACCGGGCTCCGAGTACATAGCAAAGAGGGCATCAGGCGTACGTTTGACATCATTTGGCTGGACAGTTATCGATGAGCTCGTTATTATTCGCGCGAGATGGGGTCACGGAGTCCTAGCTCGCGCCCTGGAGAACGCCTCAAAACGCTCCGAGAAGGCCTGCGTTTGTCGCTCCGGGAAGTTGAACGACGGGGCCAGAAACTGGCCCAAGTGAAGGGCAATCCGGATTACCTAATCTCCCACTCCTGGTTGCGGACGATCGAAAATGGCACGTATGTTCCTGGGATTCATAAATTTTACTCGCTGAGTGTCGTTTACCATCGTCGCTGCGAGGAGCTCCTGGCGCTCTTCGGGGTCAACCTCTCGGACGCAGCCAAGGACCAGGCGATGTTCACATGGCCTGCAACCCATCTCGTGGGCGACTCGCCGGATACGGACGAAGGCACAATTCCTTTTCCGGTACGAGTGCGCCAGGAATTCCATGCCGAGGGGACGCAACTTCTAACGAGACTGGTGCAAGTGTGGGGAGAGGTGCCAGTGACACTGATTCGGCAACTCGATCTGCGGAAGGCGCTCTACGGCTATCTGGGCCTGCGCGACTACTCTCTCTTCCCGGTAATCCTGCCGGGGTCGTTCCTGCAGATCGATCCGACAGAGACAAAGATCAAGACTGGGGCATGGCGAGAGGAATTGGAGCGTCCGATTTATTTCATCGAACTCAGAGATGGTTACGCCTGCGGTTGGTGCGAATTACGAGACGGATATCTCAGTCTGGTTCCACACATCACCTCACCGCAGCCGATTCGCAGGTTCTCCCATCTTGATGAGGCCGAAATAATCGGCAGAGTCACGGGAGTAGCTATGAGGATTGTCGGGGGTGGATTGTCTGCACTGTCTAGAATCTGAGTTAGCGAACACGCTAGTTTTACTTTATGATGCGAGGCCACGGATTTTAACGGAGGACACCAAGATGATTATCGGGGATCGCCTGCGGGAATTGCGCGAGGGAAAGAAGCTCTCTCAGGGAGACATCGAGAAGAAAACCGGCCTGCTGCGATGCTACATTTCGCGCGTCGAGAATGGCCATACGGTCCCTGCCATCGAGACTTTGGAGAAGCTCGCACGAGCCCTGGAAGTCCCGCTCTACCAGCTTTTCTATGATGGTGATGAGCCACCGAAGCTGCCGAACCTGCTGAAACGGAAAACAACGGACAACATCGTTTGGGGGAGTTCGGGGAAACATGCGGTGTACCTTCATAGATTGAGAAAGTGCCTGAGCAACGCAGGAGATCCCGACCGGAAGTTGTTACTGGCCATGGCACAAAAAATGGTCGCGGGGCGCAATCGTCGCCCTCAAGCTGCGGCGTAAGATCACGAGGAACCTTCAACGTTCGACGCCGGAAATATGCGGGCCGCGCCACTGGCGCGGCCCGCATGCACCTGCTGGTTTGTTCCCTACTTCGGCTTCCTTCTTGTCGTCTCGCTCTTCTTGCGAGTAGTTCCCTTCACTGATTTCGAGAGTTCCTTACAGACAGCCGCGGACAGTTTCGCGGTGTCGATTTTGTAGCGAGCGGCGGTGCGCGCCAAGTTCGAGTCCTTCGCAAGGGACTGACGCGGGTTGTATCCCGGGCAGTACAGGTCTGTCGCGAGTGCACACACGACAAGGAAGTGCTGCACTTCCTGCGTGCTCATCTCGCGGATGGCCTTCCCCGCGATGGTCTTGTAGTCCACGGTGCTGCCGCCCCATGAAGCTTTGGACTTTTTCTCCTCCCAACTGTAGACCCGGCACAGGCGGCGGTGATTGTCATGGCCCAGCCGCTCGAAATAATCGAGCGCGGCCATTTCGAGGTCAAGGCGCGACAGAGTCGCTGAGAGTTTCTTACGGATGGCGTCAAGAATGCGTACACGTGTCTGTTTCTCGATGCGCTCGGCAAGCAGTTCTTTGGCTCGCGCTGCACGCTCCTGCGGTGTCGCTTGGTAGTGCGTGACGCGGGCATGGACCGCGCACTTTTCTTCCCTGCACACGTGAAGCACTTTGCCAGCTTCGGGTCCGTCAATCACAACGGCGGGTTTGGTCTGTGGACAATCGGCTTTCTTTACGGTGCGGTACTGCCCTTCATAGAGCACGTCGGCCTTTCGGGTCTTGGCTTGCCATGCCGGGGCTTGCGACACGCGCAGCGGTTGCTCGCCTGACTCTTCCAAAGGCTTGATGCGAATCTGCACGAGGGCTTCCACTTTTGCGCGGTAACAGGCCCGGTCGGTGCAAATCGACTTCTTCTGCCCTACTGCCTCAGGAAAGAGGAGCGGATTAGTCCCTGTGCGCTTCGGGCAGCGCAAGCAACTTCCCGCTGCTGGAAGCAAGGTGTCGTCCTGCGTGTCGAAGGGAGCATTGGTCAGGTCCAAATGGATTTCCCGCTCAATCCACTGGCGGAGTTCCCGCACGGTGGCCGCCTCTGCCTTCTTGTCTTTCAGAAGAGCCGCCGCTGTCCTGTGATGCGGGAAGCATTCGGCAAGGGCACGACGCTGATCGTCCGGTGTCAAACGGGCCATCTCAAACGCGTGCGCGACCGTCAGTTTTCCGCTGTAGAACGCTTGTTGGACTTCGTCTACGAGGTGCATCAAACGCAGCCGCGCATAGACGTATTTCTCGGACCGGCCGATTTTCTCGGCCAGCGTCTCGACCGTGTAGGTTTCGGGTTGCAGGTGCATTAAGGCGGCATAGCCTCGCGCCTCGTCGAGTTCGTGCACGTCGGCGCGTTGCAGATTCTCGATGAGTTGGAGTTCGAGGCATTCCGTGTCGGTGAGTTCGCGAACGCTTGCCGGAATCGTTTCTCGTCCCGCGATTCGAGAAGCGCGGTAGCGCCGCGCTCCCGCCACGAGTTCAAAGAAGCCGTCCGCACCGCCCGGCAAAGGACGGACGAGAATGGGCTGGAGGACGCCGTGCTGGCGGATGTTGGTGGCGAGTTCCGCCAGCTTCGCTTCGTCAAAGGTTCGTCTTGGATTTGTTTTCGATTCCTGAATGCGATTGAGGGGGATGTCCTGAACTGAGGACACCACCGGAGGTATCGTGTTGCTCGGATTTACTGCGACGGCGGTATTCATTTTCGTTTTCTCCTTTTTCTCTTTTCTTGAATCAATACTCTTCGGGCAAAAGTACAGTTGTTACGGAACGGTCGGCTTCGGTGATGACCCAAACCTTGACGTCTGCATTGGTGCGGTAACTGCTCAAGAGCCGAAACCCGCGTTTCAGGCCGAGTTCGTTTTCCTTGCAGTCGTCTTTATCGATGTCTCCCCAATCACCGCAAACATGCCTCGACAGAAAATCGAGTGGTGTCTGTCCGGCTTTCGCGAGAGCGGCCAACGCGCCCGGTGTGGCGACGAGTTGGCCGAGGTTAAACAACGGCTTTCTTTCGGTTTGTTGCATGGGATTCTCCTGTTTGTGAATTTGGGTTTTGTTCCTCAGAGGCGCGGCCTGAGCCGCGCATGAAAAACAAATGCCCTTCATGGCGGTCCCCGGCGACTAGCCGTCCGCGCTGTCAAGGGCGCGGGGTGAGCGTTCATCGCAGCGAAGCGGAGACCCTTGACAGAAGAAGCGGGCGGTCTAGGCGCACTCTTGCGGCATGAAGGGCATTCAGGAGAAAGAACAGTTCGGGTGGGAACCTACAGACGAGAGTTGCGGTTTTGCAAATCAGTGGAGGCAGGTCGGGAGCGCGCCCTACGAAAAGAAATCAAACTTTCAGCGGGCGAAGAAGCGCTAAAGCGGCAAAAAGCGGGAAACGTTTCAATTCTTCTTCGGAAAGCGAATCCTGCAAGAAATTCTCTTCCGCAGTCTTTGGTATGCACAGCACAAACGGCTCAAATGCTTCCCGCAGCATCGCTGCATACTTCTTTCGGTCGTAACCGAACCAGCCTTCCCATAACGCGAAGGCCCGAACTCGTTCATTTGGTACCGAAGACTCACTGTCCGTAATGATGTATTCAACGGTTTGGCCGGGTCTGAGCTTTACGCCGTGGCCGAAGATTTGCTGCGCGGCAATAGCAGTGACCCCTGCTTTCTGATAATCACGGGGCTCTCGCGTGATGCGCTTGCTCACGATGAGTTCCTTGATTTCTACGTCTCCGCTCGAAAGGCGTTCTTCGTAG
>Ga0206814_10095_pt1 | contig 24541 bp, 25 predicted proteins | sample Alteio_BWOrgCont_90_FD_152850 | JGI IMG/M metagenome (GOLD analysis project Ga0206814, IMG submission 152850) | Enriched cells from forest soil in Barre Woods Harvard Forest LTER site, Petersham, Massachusetts, United States -... | ecosystem: Environmental > Terrestrial > Soil > Temperate forest >...
GTTCAGATGCAGCACGAATCTGATGAAAATGCTGGACCTCGTTCGAACTGTGGCGTCGACCGAGTCCACGGTTCTCATCGATGGCGAAACAGGAAGAGACAAGAAAGCGGTCGAAGCACCATTCGTTTTTGCAGCAAGCGCCAAGATCGAGCCTTCCTAAATCTGCACTGCATTGCGATTCCGCTGAACCGTCGACGACTTGCTTGAATCCGGTGCCAGATATCGACAAGATCTACGACAGACAATTCCCAAAGCCACGGCTACACACAGGGAGGAACAGTGAGAGCACACCGTAGGGAAACGGAAATTTCAGACAGCGGCAATATCCTCATGTTCGATCAAGGAGTTCGTCTTGATCTGCGAAACGAACCGCAGGGGCGTGCAAAAAGCCAGCTGATGGTCGCGGAGAGGATGTCGGCAATCGGCAGGATGGCATGCACGATATCCCACGATATACGTCACTCGCTCTCGGCGATCTATGCGAACGCCGAGTTCCTTGAACGCGACGATTTATCTGCGAGTGAGAAGGCTGAGCTGGTGGTCGATATTCAAGAAGCAGTGCTCGCGATGATCGAACGCCTTGATTCACTACTGCAATTCGGTAGCAGTGGACGAAAAAACCCCGTTGTCCATCAGTGTGTTTCCTTGGTTGTAGAGAAAGCTGTTGCGGCAGCGAAGTTTCACCCTGACGGGCGCAATGTGTCCATCAAAGTCGGCAAGTTATCTCCGGCGAAAGCAGACATCGACGCGATCAATCTTGAAAGCGCCATCTTTAACTTGCTACTCAATGCCTGCCAAGCTGCGTCACACTCAACTCGCGTGCCCGAGGTAGAGGCCCATCTTACGGAAGTCGATGAACGGATTTATGTCACGATCCTGGACAATGGTCCCGGCATACCTGCCTGTGTTCGGGAGACGTTATTCGATCCGTTCGTGACTGCAGGAAAACCCAACGGAACTGGCCTGGGGCTCACCCTGGCTCGTCGAATCGCTGAAGAGCATAGTGGTAGCGTCTGCCTCGTGGAATCGAATCCAATGGGGACAGTATTCATGCTGAGCCTGACGAAGAAGTAAGCGTGATTTTCTGGTCGTTTGTACAGAGTGATTTCGTCGAGGCTAGCTCTTGTTGTGGTTCGATGGAAGTGTCCACTTAATTTTAAGTGGACACTTAACTAAGATTTGTTAAGCGGCTTGGGAAGAGTCGGTCTTGAATGAGGCGGCGATATTCCAGGGCAGGAGTTCTTCGATCCGGTTGATCGGATGTTCAGGGGGCCGGTCCAGAACAGTACGGAGATAGAACGCGGGGTCGATTCCGTTGAGTTTGGCTGTCCCGATGAGACTGTAAAGCGATGCAGCTCGTTGTCCGCCAGAATCAGATCCCATAGACAGATAATTCTTCCGGCCCATCACGACAGAGCGTAGCGATCGCTCGGCCGCGTTGTTGTCTATCTCGAGCAGGCCGTCATCCACAGAGCGCGTCAGAGCTCGCCAGCGCGAAAGCGCCTGCCGAATAGTACCGGCAGTCTCGCTTTTAGTCGAGAGCGAAGCAAGAGCCTGGGATATCCGAATCTGAAGGCGAAGTCGATTCTGTTAGCAGCACAGGGGAATGGCGTGGAGCTTGAGCATACACTGCGAAGGCTCAAAGAAGAGTTTGGCACAGGCATTGTCGCAGAAAGCGTCGTAAGGCACATCGCGTCGTTGCACAGTGAGTTTCCGGATACGGTGGAAAGGCTTCATTTGTAGCATGGCGCTCGATCGCCGGTGGGCGATCGCTAGCATAGTTGCTCTATAACTGGCTACCTGACAGAACTCGAATTTGGTGGGGCTCTGTCCGAATAGGCCACGATCCAACCGGGACGAGCAGGTACTCACTCGATTCGCTCACTCCGACGGACGAAAGACATAAAAATCCCAGGCCGACCTCGGCGGAACAGCCTGGGATTTGTTCTTCAACGGAAGTTTGCAGCAGCTTAGTGATCGTGGGGAGCGTGGCGAACAGAAACAATCGTTCCGTCCTGTTTCGCCATCACGTAATTTCCATCGATCTGACGCCATTCATGTCCCGCTGGCGGACGGCGAAGGTGATTTTGCTGATAATCGACCTTTTCACCTCTGTTCCAGTCTTCCTGCTTAATCCTTGAGCCCGCCTTCCATTCAGTATGCTGCTTGTAAGTGTGGTTGTCCTGATGATCCTGGGCCATGGCGGGCATGCTTGCCAGAGCCATAGCCAGAATGGGTAATGCGATTGCTGCTCGAACCATTTTCATGAGTACTACTCCTGGAAACTGGATTCCGCCTGAAAGGGAATCACTGTATGGACGACATTGTCAGGGTCTTGCACGCCATTCCTTGTTCAGCAAAGCTAAGATCAGGTTTACGCAGTCTGCTGAATGCAGACTGCTCAATACTGCACAGCCCGTAACGGTGGGGCCAATTCAGATGCGCGAAAGGAGCCAATTCAGAGTAGCGAACTCACCATCTTCGGAACCGCGCAGAATGTCCCGAGGGTTTTCGAAAGTATTGGATGGGGCACGCTGAGGAGAGCATGTCCGATCTGTACGACAAGATCAAAGAGGACGTGGAGCTTCGCAGGGAGTGGGCTGAGACGGCCGGTTTCGGTATCCAACCCTCGGGGGTCACTTCAAAACCGGCCATACGCGGTCAGTTCAAAACCGGCCAAAGAGATTGGCCGAAGACGTGATTGTTTTACCTTGTCTTCAGTTGTACCGAATGTGCCGAAAATTGAGGAAAAGGACAATGTAGTTAAAGCTGCTTAAGTCCTTTGTAATGTATGATAAAGATTGGGTGGGAAGAGAGGATTCGAACCTCCGACACCCTGCTCCCGAACTCTGAAAATCAAAATCCTAAGTGCTTTGCTCAGCGTCGCTTAGGGGCTTAAAAGCCAATCTTTCTCCTCCTCATTTGAACCGAAGTTGTACCGAGAAAGTCCGGACCTGAGGTCCGTGGCCATCGACAGCAGATTGCACAGGACGCTATCCAGAAGTATGGGGTGAATTCGTGGCTCCTGATCGCTGTGTCGCAACTTCAGCGCGGCCATCTGTGCTCCGCCGTCGCACACTGTCAAACACGCCTGGCCTAGCACTTCGACCGGAGGAGGGTTAACCCATGGTTCGAAGATCAGAGTAGGAACCGTAGGCCATTGATTCTGTGAAGTGAGGGTGACTCCCTTCATGGTGCAAAGAAGCCAACGGAACATGCGAGTCGGTCAGCCGTTGAGGATTCAAAAGTAGCTTAAACCAGACGACGATCGAACTTGAAGGCATCCACTGGCAAGACCGTGATCAGTTGGAAGTCAGGATGGGCAGGATTCAGGAGCCAGTTATCCTCGCTCGGGGCCAAGACGGAAGGAACGATCAGAATCGCGGCCTTCACTTGGGTTACAAACGTATCTCCCACGGAGCCCAAGAACTCAGGGGCCGGGTAGACCTTCCAGTTCTCCGGCAAGTCCGGTGGTAGCAGGCGTATACGAGAGACACTCTCTGGGACCTCTGCACGAGCCAGCACCAGATCTTCGGGGATGTCGTTTGGGTCGAGATGGGCGAGGTACTCAATCATGGCGAGGGAGAGATGTTCAGCAGTGTATATAAGCCGGGAGCATGGACTCGACCAGCGCCCACCGAAGAGATAGCTCCCCTCTCCGTCGAAGGGATTCGCAGCAAAGATCCGGCGAGTAAGCCGGTAGACCAAGGTCAACTGATGCCGCCATACCCAATGCGGCCCAACGCATTTTCTATCTGTCTTGCGCCCAGCTCGGTATCCAGCAGTTGAAGCGGGGGCACACCGCCCAGCACCAGGTTCGGCCTCTTCAGCCAGGCAATCGCTTTGCCATGGTCGCCGATGAAGAACTCGGCTAAAGCCACGACACGAGCCAGTCGATAGATGCGATCGGACTCATACGTCGCAAGGCGACCCTCATGCTTGCGGCGCTGCAGGCTACGGATCGACAGATCCAGGCTCGATGCAACTTCGTGCAGGGTCAAGCCTGAAACGCTTACAAGCGCCTGTACGACCGAGTGCGGGAACCCCTCTCGGATGGCGGCTCTCATGTCCTCGCCGGTATGCACGGGTCTGCCTACCGCGCCTTCCCCGCCGAGCTCTTCCATGATCGCATTTAGTTCATTGACCATAATGTCGTCTATAATAGCGACAAATGGCGCGAACCGCAAGGCTGGCGGCGGTTGCCAGCGTCGGAGTCATTGAATGCTTCGGGAGATAGATCTTCATCGGACTATCGCAACCATGCTCCAGGAGTTTGCGGGCGAACGAAAAAGCGGCTTCTAGCTCGGCAATCGGAATGGAAAGCCGCTCAGCTATTCCTGCATTCTTCGCCTGCACCTTCATCCGGCGTTGGAGCAATTAGGGTTCATCAACCCGTTCTCCGGTACCAGCAAGGCGGGCAACCACGCATTCAGACGATTCCGGAACACTCATCTTCGGAGCTGCGCTGAATGTCCCGAGGGTCTTCGGAAGTACTGGATGGGACACGCCGACGAGAGCATGTCCCATCTTTACGACAAGATCAAAGAGGACGTGGAGTTTCGCAGGGAGTGAGCAGAGAAGTCCGGTTCCGGTTTCAAACTGCCATCAGTTGTACCGAATGTGCCGAAAATTGAGGAAAAGGACGATGAAAGCTCAAGCTGCTTAAGTCCTTTGTACTGTATGATTAAGATTGGTCGGGGAGAGAGGATTCGAACCTCCGACCCCCTGGTCCCGAACCAGGTGCTCTACCAGGCTGAGCCACTCCCCGACGTGTTGGGTTAGTCCCTGATAATCATCATTTTACAGCTTTCATGCCGATGCAGCAAATGTTGAAAAGTTGGAACGATTAGGGCCAACGGCAAGTCTACCGTGCTACTGCCCGTTTTGTTTTCGCCTGCAAAAAGCTCAACGTTCAACGCCTTCTGTTGACGAAAATCGTCTTGGAAGCGTGTATAGATTGACGTCGCTCGAATTGCTGGAAGATCGCGGCAATTGTTGAATCGGGAGATGAATTACGAACTTACGAGCAAGACCACAACTGCAAGAATTTAGGGTAGCTACCCCGGTTTTAGTTCACGTATCGAGGTCCGTGTTTCTCTCGCGCATGGGTTTTGAAATGTTCCATGAATCTGGCAATAAACTCCGGCCCTTGAGCGTCAGAGGCGTAATCCTCCGGCATCCAGAGGCCGCATAACGAACACCGGTCAGTCGCCGCATTGCCCTCCTTTCGGTAGCCAATCACCAACTCTAGCTCCTGCGTCGTGCGGAGCGTTTGCCCGCGGATTCGGCGTGTGGGCATGGCCGGATTGAGGGATGAGGCTTCCTCGTATCGGGCAGCGGGTTGGGCCACAGGCTGACGGGGAGAGGGCAACTCAGCCCACAGGGGAATTGAGCGCTAACAGCCGATGATCCTGATTTTCTTTCAACCAACACACGTTCCCGCAATGGACGAAATTGTGCTGGTCTTGCCTGTAACGTTTAAAGATACCAACGCACACTCTATAGGGGCAGCTCAGTTGTCTTCCAAGAACGAGCAAAGGCTCGGAACGCTGAACTGCGGAGAAAGCTGAATATGTGTTTTGTGAAGATCGAAAAGCTTGAAGTGTTAGGTGCGGTTGAGCCTCTTAGCGAAGAGTGCCGTGCGTGTCGCCAGCGTCCCCGCATTGACAGCAACAAAGACGCTGGTAAGCTTAGCAGCACCGATTCGACAGGGAAGGAAGCTCAAGGCATCATTACAATCTCAGGCTGTCCACAGCGGACCATCTATCCGGCGCTGGGCGGGGCTGCGCGACCACCCTTCGTATAAACTACCGTCAGGTGAAGGGGGTGGCTGTCTGATTTGCCGTGATTGCGGTAGCAGACGCATGGGCCCATCGAGGTTGCGAATCGCGGATATTAGCCGTCAATTGATCCTTTTATTTCCAGTCCGGTGCGCTTCTCTGTGGAGAAAGACATCGATTGAGTACCGAAGAGTCTGAGCTTGTTACCTAAGCAGCTTGTCCTTAGACGGAAGGGGTATTCTTCCGTTGCCCTACATCGGCAACAATGTGTGTGAGGCGAATCGGGAACACGCCAGTTCCGGTCACAGGTTTCGGGGAGATGCTTTCGCCTCAATGGTCACCACTTCCCGAGATCTGTGCGAAGAAGTTTTGGACCTCCGGGTGTCGGGGTTTCAACTGTAGATTCTGAAGTCAAACACTGTCGCTCGCATTGCTGTTCCAATACGAAGTCTCCACGATCAGGTCTTGTGCAGCTTCACTCTTGCTTTTGCCAGAAACTGTTATTCGTGATTTCCCTTTCCCAATGGAAAAGCAATCTTGCATAACGGTTGAATGGCGTCAGGGAGTTGAGGATGCTCCGGTGCATGGTCGGAATGGAAAAGACGTGATCGGAACGGTTTCTTCGGGCAAACAGCAACAGATGAGATCTTGGATTCAACCTGGGCAACTCAATCGACACAACCGTCATTACCTGGTTTGCGAGAAGAAGTTTCGAAACCCTGAATGCATTCATGACATGGAAACTCACCTGTCTTGGACGTCCAGGCTTATCGCAATCCCGGCACGGAGTCACAACTGCCCGAAAGGACAATAACAATGAAGAACACGCTCAAGCTTTCAATGCTTGCGTTTGCCTTGGTTCTCTTGATGAGCCCCGCTGCCCATGCTCAAGAGGGACGCGGTAAGCTTCCAGTTCCAACTCCCAGCAAAGTGGCGCCCGAAGTCGATCCCAGCCTCGCATTCGGCGGATTGACCCTGCTTGGTGGAACCCTGACTGTCCTTCGCTCCCGGCGCCGTAAATAGGCGAGGTCGCGCTGAACATCCACTCCAACCGTGCTTCGACTGAGAGCTACCACTCTCAGTCGAAGGCTCTCTGTAGGGTCAGCCATTCTTGTGACTTGTTGCTGTATGTTCTTGCATTTGCTTCAATTTCACGCCAGTACACGCTGCATAAGAGAATCTCGGCGACCCCCCGGAGCGTACTTGAATGAGCGACGAAGACAAAGAAATGCCGTCAGGATTGCACGCTACAGTCTCAGAGCAACGAATCTCGAGGCTACCTGAAAGTCCGAAATTCTTTGGGCTTCGATTGTCGTGGAGTACTTGCCGCATTTCTGTGCATCGTTCACGCTCTTTACCACCGGTGTGCAATGCGGGTACCCGAATTCATAGAAAGGCAGGCGCAAATGGGGATTCTTGATTACTTCGATCGCATGGCAATCGTTCATCTACCGGACCGGGAGGACCGCTTTCGAGCGCTTCGTGCGGAATTGTCGCGCATCGGTATCGACATCAACGGCCCGAAGGTAACAATCCCCGATCCTCCCATGCCGGAATCCTCGAATGGATACCATTCCCGCGGTGTCTATGGCAGCTTCTTGAGTCACATCGAGATTTTGGAAGCCGCTTTGCGCGACGGACTGGAAACGGTCTGGATACTGGAAGACGACGCCATCTTCAGCAAGAAATTCAAAACCTTGCAAGCGTCCACCGCGCAACATTTGCGTGAAAATAGATGGGACATGTTCTTCGTCGGGCACTCGGTTGAGAAGCATCTCGAGTTCCCCGACTCCCCAACAGGCCTTCTCCGCTTTTCCGGGCCATATATCTGGGCGCACTCCTACGCGGTGCATCGGCGGATCATGCCGCGATTGATCGAGTTCCTTCGTCAAACCGAAAAACGAGAGGGCGGGCATCCGGAGGGTGGCAAATTGTATATCGATGCTGCCTACTTCTTCTTTCGCCAGGCCAACCCGGACGCAATTTGCATTGTCAGCTCGCCGTGCTTTTCGGTGCAGAAGGGATCGCCCAGCAGTCTCAATTCCGGACCTTGGACCGAAAAGCATGCTCTCACACGTTTCATGGCGAATCTGGCTCGTGGGATTCGTGACGAGAGCTGGCGTCGCGGCTGGCTGCGCATCGACGGACCGCAGCATTGCTTGATAGATGGCTGGAATCTCACTTCGCCGCCGGCCGAGATCTGGCCTGCTCCCATGCCGGATCGGGCCGCAAATGGAGAAATGGCGGAGACATCCTGAAAAGAGCATCCGCATCTGCATGGTTTTACATCGTTTGCGGACGGAAAATCGGTTTCGTGCCCAATGCTTTCTACAAGTGAGATTGTTGGTGTAACGCGGCGTTCGAGTTAGTGATCTCGAATAAAACTGTCCATATAGCCTGTGCTTTGAGGGTTGCAGATCGGGACTAAGGATGGGGACGAACCAAGCGGGGATTTTGGGGTGAAAAGCGAAGGTAAGCGGCACCGAATGAGTGTTTTTCCACTGTGTCGCGAACCAGGTGCCCTACCCGGCTGAGCCACTCTGCGAACTTGGGTTGCGAAAGCCGCGCACTCTCCCGCTCTGGCCTGGCCAGTGTCGCCAAGGAAATACGCGCTCGTTTAAGCGTTCTAGAAATTATCCGTGCTTTGCCGGCCCGGGCGCCTGTTCTGCGGCCCTGGAATCGGTCTTTCTTTCGCAATTTGCCGCGTATCATCGACGTATGAAATCACGGGAACAGCTCCGGTTCGGCACGGTCCATGTCCTCGATGGGGGAATGGCCTCAGAGCTTGAGTTCCTCGGCTCGAATATCACCGGCCCCCTGTGGTCGGCACACGTTCTCGAGGTGGCGCCGGAAAAAGTGGTCGCCGTCCACCGCGCTTATCTAGAGGCCGGCGCGTGCGTCCTGCTCACGGCCAGCTATCAGGTGTCGCGCATGGGCTATGCGGAAGTCGGCCTCGATCCAAAGCGTGCCGATGCAGCCCTGCTGCGCTCGGTAGAGCTGGCTTGCGCGGCCCGTTCCGAATTTCCCGTGGGGCGAATTTTGATCGCCGCCTCGCTGGGCCCCTATGGTGCAGCGCTCCACAACGGGTCCGAATATCACGGCAATTACGATTGCTCTTTCGCCGATCTGGTCAAATTCCACCAGGAAAGAATCGCAGTTCTGTTGGAAAGCGAAGCCGATCTGCTGGCCTTCGAAACACTGCCCTCGCTGGAAGAAGCACGCGCCATCGGCCTCGCTCTCGAGCCCTGGCCCGATTTAGCCGCCTGGTTGACTTTTGTTTGCCCAGACTATCGTGCTGCCAGCCTTCAGGTGGCTCACGGTGAAGCGCTCCGCGACTGCGCCGAACTTGCCGCCGGCTTTCCCCAGACCGTAGCGATCGGCGTCAATTGTACCCAGCCCGTCTGGATTCCGGGTCTTATCGCCGAGCTGCGCCAGTCCTCTGCCAAGCCGATCGTCGTCTACCCCAACTCCGGCGAAGGCTGGGACGCCGAAGCCCGCTGCTGGGTCCAGACCCCCGACTCCAGCAATCTCGATCATTTCGCCGATCAGGCTCGCCAATGGTTCGCCTCAGGCGCGCAGCTTGTCGGCGGATGCTGCCGCACCAGGCCGGAGCATGTTCGTCAGATCGCGGCAGTGGCGCGGGAAAGCTTTATCGCTCCTGCAAGCTGACGGGGTGCGTCAGCAGCTGCTTGGCAATCGTCATCAGCTGCATATTCGAGGTGCCTTCATAGATCTTGCCGATCTTCGCATCGCGGAAGTACTTTTCTGCCGGATAATCCCGCACATACCCGTTCCCGCCAAAGATCTCCACGCACTGGCTCGCCACCCGCTCCGCCACCTGCGAAACGAAGTACTTGGTCATCGCCGCCTCGGTCACAAACGGCAGTCCCGCATCCTTGCGCCGCGCCGCGTTGTAAACCATCAGTCGAGCCGCCTCGATCTCCGTCGCCATCTCTGCAAGCGCAAACTGCACTGCCTGAAACTCCGCAATGGCCTTTCCAAACTGTTTCCTCTGTTGGGCATATTGCGCCGCATGATTCCACGCTCCCTGGGCCAGTCCCAGCATCTGCGCGCCAATGCCGATCCGTCCTTCGTTCAACACCTCGATCGCGATTTTGTAGCCCTTGCCTTCTTCGCCAAAAAGATTCCCCGCCGCCACCTCGCAATCTTCCAGAAGCACTTCGCAAGTGCTCGAGGCCCGAATCCCCAGCTTGTCTTCCTTACGCCCGACAGTGAGACCGGCCGTACCGGCCTCTACCAGAAAAGCCGTGATTCCTTTGTAGCCAGCCCCAGGATTGAGATTTGCGAAGACCAGAAACACTCCAGCCTCACGCGCATTGCTGATCCAGAGCTTGCGTCCGTTGAGACGATATCCGGCCCCGGTCTTAACCGCCCGCGTCTCCATGGCAAAGGCGTCCGATCCCGACCCTGCCTCGCTCAGAGCGTAGGAGCAGACCATCCCGGCTGCCAGCTTGGGAAGCCACTGCCGCCGTTGCGCCTCCGTGCCCCAGCGCACAAAGGAGTTCACACAGAGCGTATTTTGGATATCCACCACCAGCCCCACCGAAGCGTCCACAGCCGACAGTGCCTCAACGGCGAGAATGGCTTCAAAAAAGCTTCCGCGCGCGCCGCCCAGCTCTTCGGGAACTTCAATTCCCATTAGTCCGAGCTCCGCCAGTTGCACAATCAAGCCAGGCGCAAACTGCTGCGCCTCGTCCATCGCGCGCACCTGCGGCGCAATCACCTCTGCGGCGAAGCGTCGCACGCTCGACTGGAACAGCCGCTCGTCTTCGCTGAGCTCTGTGAGTGAGCGGCTTTCGGATTTCGATTGAATCTCTGTTTGCGAGGATGACAAGCAAAACACCTCCACACTTACTTCCAAAACAGCTAAGGCTACCAGAGCCCGCCCGAACTCCACCACCTCTAAGCCCAACGGCATTGCCGCAAGGGCAGGGAAGTCTATGACTCCACACGACTTCATTCCCCCAATCCCAACATGCAAAAATGAAGAAGAGTCGAAAAGGAAAATACATGCGCCCTCTCTGTCCCCGTTTTCGCCGCGTCGGTCTGCTGCTCGCCGTCGTCGTCCAACTTCTCGCCCAGTCGCCCAGCGCCAACGCCCAGCGCCTGCCGCAAACCGTAAAGCCCGAGCACTATACGCTCACCCTCGCGCCAGACCTCAAGGCAGCCATGTTCACCGGCCGCGAATCCATCGATGTGGTCATCGATCAGCCGGTCGATGGTGTTACTCTCAACTCCGCCGAGATTAAATACCAGAGCGTAACCACCACGCTGGATGGCAAGACGCTGAACGCGAAAGTCTCCGAAGACGCAGAGAAACAGCAAGCCACCTTCGACTTCGGCCAGAAGCTTCCCGCAGGCAAGCTCAAGCTCGAGATTCGCTACACCGGCATCCTCAACAACGAGCTGCGCGGCTTCTATCTCTCTAAGACCGCCAAGCGCAACTACGCTGTAACGCAATTTGAGTCAACCGACGCCCGTCGTGCCTTCCCCAGCTTCGATGAGCCCGCCTTCAAAGCCACCTTCGCTGTCACCTTAATCGTGGACAAGGGCGACACCGCCATCTCCAATACCAACATCGTCCACGATGAACCGCAACCGAACGCCAAACACGCCATCACCTTCGCCACGACGCCCAAAATGTCGACGTATCTCGTCGTCTTCCTGGTGGGCGACTTCCAATGTCTCTCCGGCTCCAGCGACGGAGTTCCCATCCGCGCCTGCGCCACTCCCGACCAGGTGCAATACGGAGCTTTTGCTCTCAAGACCGCCGAATACGTTCTGCACTACTACAACAATTACTTCGGCATCAAGTACCCCATGCCCAAGCTCGACATGATCGGCATTCCCGACTTCGAAGCCGGCGCCATGGAAAACTTCGGCGCCATCACCTATCGCGAGTCCGACCTGCTCCTTGATTCCAGCCACGCCTCGGTCGGCGCCGAACGTCGCGTCGGGCTCGTAGTTGCTCATGAGATGGCCCATCAGTGGTTCGGCGATATGGTCACCCTGGAATGGTGGGACAACACCTGGCTCAATGAAGGATTCGCCACCTGGATGGAAGCCAAGCCCCTCGAGGCCTGGAAGCCGGAATGGAATATGACCCAGGAAGTGGCCAACGACAATCAAGGCACGCTCAACCTGGACGCCCAGCGCATTACCCGCACCATCCGCGCCAAGGCAGATACGCCCGACGAAATCAATGAAATGTTCGACGGCATCAGTTACGGCAAAGCCGGAGCCATGCTGCTGATGGTGGAAAACTATCTCGGCAAAGAGACCTTTCGCCAAGGGGTACACAAGTACCTGGCCGCCCACTTATACGGCAACGCCACCGCGGAGGACTTCTGGAACACGCAGGCCGAAGTAAGTCACAAGCCGGTCGATAAGATCATGGATAGCTTGGTCTCGCAGCCCGGTGTGCCCATGCTTACCTTCGGCCAGCCTTCCGGGTCGAGCGTTCCGGTATCGCAGAATCGATTCTTCCTCAACTCCAAGGCCGACGCGGGCGCATCCGAAGCTTGGACGCTTCCCGTCTGCTTCAAGACCGCCGGCAACGAGCACTGCGAGGTCTTGAACGCCCCGCATCAATCCCTCCCAGCATCTTCATCGCCTTTCCTCTTCGCCAATGCCGAGGGCAAAGGCTACTATCGCAGTAGTTATTCCGGCCCCGCCTATAATCAGCTTCTTCCCCACGTCGAAACCGACCTCGCGCCCGAAGAGCGCATCAGCCTGTTGGGCGACCAATGGGCACTTACTCACTCGGGCAAATCGAGCGTTCAAAGCTTTCTTGATCTCGTATCTGCTCTTCGCAACGACTTAAGCGCCGAGGTCCTCGGTCAGGCCGCCGCTCATCTAAACACGATCGATGCCCAGATCGCCGCTACTCCGGACGAACGTGATCAGTTCTCCGCCTGGGTCCGCAAAAGCTTCGCTGCAGCCTACAGGAATCTCGGTGCTCCGCAGGCAAGCGACACCGCCGGCAAGCGTGAACTTCGCGCCGAACTTCTCGAACTGGTCGCGGGCCTGGGCAAGGATGAGACCGCAATCACCGAAGCCAGATCCATCACCACGCGTAGCCTCGCCAATCCCTCCAGTGTCGATCCCACGGTGGCCATCGCCGCGCTCAATATCGCGGCGCGCAACGGAGACGAATCGCTCTTCAATCAACTGCAGAAGACCAGCGAGGAAGCTGTCAATCCTCAACAGCGCGCTAGCGCTCTCCGCGCGCTTACACTCTTCGCCAATCCTGCACTTGAAAAGCGCGCTCTCGAGTACGCCGTCTCCGGCAAGGTCCGGAATCAGGACGCGGCTTCTTTCCTCGCTTCCGAGCTGCACAACCGCGACACGCAAGACCTCGCCTGGCAATACATCCAGGACAACTGGAGCAAAGTAGCCGCTCAACTAACTACCTTCGGAGGAGCCTATCTTGTAGGCGGCGCGGGAGGTTTCTGCAGTGCGGATCGCATCAACCAGGTGGCAAGCTTCTACAGCACTCACAAGGTCGCAGCCTCGGAGCGCAGCCTTGCCCGCGCAAAGGATCAGATTGGCGATTGCATCGACCTGCGCACGGCACAGGAGGGCAACCTGAAATCATGGCTAAGCATGCAGTAAGTAACTGAGTGTAAGACAGTTGCTCTGGGGCTCAACAGAAATGGGATGTATTTCGCCTCAGAGGTGAAATACATCCCATTTGCCTGAACCACTTTCTACCAAGAATCAGCTAGCTTTTCAACGCCACTCGGATATGCAGTTCCTTCAACTGTTGCTCCGTCACGCCGGTGGGCGCATCCACCATCAGATCGATGGCCTTTGCCGTCTTGGGGAATGCAATCACCTCGCGCAAACTCGGCGCGCCTGCCAGCAGCATCGCAATGCGATCGAGACCAAGCGCAATTCCGCCATGCGGCGGTGTTCCATACTCCAGCGCATCGAGGAAGAAGCCAAAGCGAGCCCGCGCCTCCTCATCCGTGATCCCCAGTGAAGCAAAAATCTGCTGCTGCACATCCTTGCGATGAATTCGAATCGACCCGGAGCCAAGCTCCAGCCCATTCATCGCCAGGTCGTAGCAGTTAGCCCGCACACTCGCCGGATCGCTGACCAGGTTCGCCATATCCGCTTCAAACGGCGCGGTAAACGGATGATGCGCAGGGACCCACTTCATCGCCACCGACTCATACTCGAACATGGGAAAATCCGTAACCCAGGTCGGCTGAAAAGCCTTGGCGCCATCGGCCAGCTTGCCTGAGCCCAAGGCATGAGCGTTCGCCTCAGCCACGACCTCTTCGGTAACTCCAAAAGCCCCATGGCGCGCAGCATATTTCTTCGCCAGCTCGCTGCGGAAGTTACCCGCCGCAAGATAGACATTGATCTCCCGCTCGGAAAGCCGTCCAGGAAACTTCGTATCGCTGGCCTGAATATGATGCGCCGGGTCGCCCGCGACGAGAATCACGAAGTCCGCCTCGGCCGCAACGGCCAGATCGCGAACCTTCGCCGCCGCCTCGGGAAATCCCTTGGCCAGCCGCTTGAAGTCGTCGATGAACTTAGCTCCCTTTTTCAGATCGAAGAGCGGATGATTGTCCTCGCGCTCCTTGCGGCTCAACTCACCCACATTGGGAATGCGCAGCGCCACTACCGGCAGCGCCGGATCGATCTGCAAAGTAGCCAGCGCCTCATCTGTAAACGCCGCGCGCACGTCCGTCAAACCGGGCAGCCGCAGATCGGGCTTATCGCTGCCAAATTGCCGCATTGACTCGTCATAAGTAATCCGCGGAAACGGCGCGGCAATCGTAACTCCAGCCGCTGCAAATCCCGCCACCATGAACTTCTCCACCACCGCAAAGACCGTATCCTGCTGCGGGAAGCTCATCTCCAGATCGACCTGCGTAAACTCCAGTTGCCGGTCCGCGCGCAGATCCTCATCGCGAAAGCACCGCGCAATCTGAAAGTACTTGTCGAATCCCGAAATCATCAAAATCTGCTTGAAGATCTGCGGCGACTGAGGCAGCGCATAAAACTCTCCAGCATGAACGCGGCTCGGAACCAGAAAATCTCGCGCCCCCTCCGGCGTTGACTTGGTTAAAATCGGCGTCTCGATCTCCAGAAAGCCCTGATCGCTCAAACTCTGCCGAATCGCGAGCGTGATGCGGTGCCGCACTGCAAAATTGCGCTGCATCTCCGCCCGGCGCAGGTCGATGTAGCGATACTTCAGCCGAACTTCATCATTGGCAATCGCCTCGTCCGCGGGCGAAAACGGCGCCAGCCGCGCATCGTTCAGCACCAGCAGTTCTGTTGCCTCAATCTCGATCTCACCGGTTGGCATCTTGGGGTTGATTGCCAGCGGATCGCGCAAACGCACCTTGCCGATCGCCGCCACAACATATTCTGGCCGGATCGCCTCGCCCTTTGCATGTCCTTCCGAAGTCAAGTCACGGTCCAGTACAATCTGCGCAATCCCGCTGCGGTCGCGCAGGTCCAGAAAGATCAAGTTCCCATGATCCCGCCGCCGGTTCACCCAGCCCATCAGCACTACTTGCTTGCCTGCATCCGACGCGCGCAAATCTCCGCACACATCTGTCCGTTCCAGTTTGCCAATAAAATCCAACACCGCGAATGTCCTTTACACGCCAGAGATCAGCTGAATATTCGTTGAACTTGTCATCCTCCGCGCAGCGAAGGATCTGCTTGTCAGGGATGGAAGCATGACCCTTCGATTCGGCTCGTCGTTAGCTTCGAGTGGCAAGAAATACAGCCAGCTCAGCTCGTGCCACTCTGCTCTGAACCCCGCTGGAGAAATCCTTGACCGTCAGAATACCGGATTGCGCCTCATCCTCGCCCAGCAGCACGATCGCCCGCGCCACCTTGTCCGCAGCCTCAAATGATTTCTTGAGGCGAAAACTTCCATCGCCCAGTTCAATCCGCAAACCCTGTCTTTCCGGAGTTGGGCGGCGCAGCTCCCGCGCCAGCTCCAGCGCCGCAGGATTCTGTCCCTCGCCCAGTGGAGCGATATAGGCATCGGCCAGCTCCGCCTTCGCCTGCTCAATGGTTTGCAGCGTCAGCACCAGCCGGTCCTCGCCCATGGCAAAGCCGATTCCGGGAGCCTTCGGTCCGCCAATTGCTTCGCTCAGCCCGTCATACCGCCCGCCGCCAAGCAGCGCATTCTGCGTACCCAGACCGGCATCGTGCGTAAATTCAAACGTAGTCCGCGTGTAGTAGTCCAAACCGCGCACCATGCGATGATCGCGCTCATACGGCACGCCTGCCGCATCGAGCGCAGCGCAGACCCCGGCAAAATGCGCCCTCGAACTCTCATCCAGCGAATCGGCAATCTTGGGCAGCGCGTCGATAAAGGGCTGGTCCTGCGGCACCTTACAGTCCAGCACCCGCAGTGGATTGGTCACCGCCCGCCGCTGGCAGTCCTCGCACATCTGCCCCACCACGGGCTCCAGCGCCGCCTTCAGCTTCGCGATATACGCTGGCCGGTCGCTCGCCGATCCCACCGAATTGATCTTGAGATTCCATCCGATGATACCCAGCTCATCCAGCATCGTAGTCAGCATCTCCAGCACTTCCGCATCCCGCAATGGGCTTTCGCTGCCCGAGGAAACCGGCCCAATCACCTCCGCACCAATCTGCGAAAACTGCCTATAACGTCCCTTCTGCGGCCGCTCGCGCCGGAACTGCGGCCCGATGTAATACAGCTTCTGCAACTGCCCCGTCTCACCCAGCTTGTGCTCGATATAAGCCCGCACCACCCCAGCGGTATTCTCCGGCCGCAGCGTCAGACTCTGCGTCTTTTCCGATTGTGCCCGCGCCCGGTCCTCCCAGGTGTACATCTCCTTCGAGACAATATCCGTCTCTTCGCCCACGCCACGCGCAAACAGCCCCGTGTCCTCAAACACAGGAGTCCGAATCTCGCCAAAGTTGTACCGCTCAAAAACCGACCGAGCCACCGCCTCAATCCGGTTCCAAAGCGCCGTCTCCGGAGGCAAAAGATCCCGCGTCCCCCGCACCGCCTTCAATGTACTCATAACCCTCTTAGTCTAAACGTTCGATGATGGTCGGCTTGAGTCCTCCCGACTGGTATCGATTGACGACACTAGGATGAGCCCACAATACGGAGTAGGGAATTTCCGAGGAGCCTTGTCATGACGTTTCACCTCGTCCTGCACCCGGAAGAAGACGGCTGGATCGTCGCTGAATCTCCCGATGCAGTGAAGGCATTCGAGAAGGCCGGCTCTCCTGTGGCCAAGTTGGACGCCATCGCGATCTTACAAAACCTGACATCCGCTCCAATCTCACCGTTCCTATGCACTCCGAACTCGCGGAAGGTACTCTTCGCGCTCTCATTAAGGTTGCCTGTCTCTGAGCCCTCACCTGTGCTCGGCTTGTTATATGCCCCGCTTCACTGCCTCCAACAGGGTCCGCTCAATCCGCGTCTGCCACCCCGGCCCACCCGCCTTGAAGTGCTCAATCACCTCCGGCGCCAGCCGCAAGGATACCAACTTCTTCGTCGGAGCCTTCTGCGGCCCGCGCTTACCCCTGCGTACAGCCTTGCCCTCGCGAATCGCATCCGCCCTGGCCAGCCACGTTGCTGCGGCCATGGCATCCTTCGGGTTGTATGGCCCATCCTCTGGCTTATCGGAAATTGCATCTTGCTCCTTGTAAGCCAGTACGCGGCTCCCGCCGGTTTCACCGCCCAGCCTTGGATTCTTTTTGTTCTTGTTCATCAGCATCGCGCTCCTCTCGCGAAGCGTTGCGGAACGAGTTCACCCGCGCATCGTCCCCAATTTCCATGGAAACCAGCGTCTGCAGGCTGCCATTGACCACCAGCAAAGCCACATCCATCCGCCGGTATTCCTCGTAGCGGCTGCCGTCCTGCGTACTCTGATTCGGATCGTCATCAACCAGATGAGCATCGCGAAAATCCAAACCATGCTTCTTCAGGTTCGACACTCGCTCTGTCTCATCGCAGACGAACGCGATTTAATTGTAGCTACAATCAATTAAGGGTACAAGAAGAATTCATTGGAATTTGCAGCGCCGATACGAGTTGCACCCGCATCCAAAAGCCCATGGAATACAGAATCCTCGGAGGCTCAGGCCTCAAAGTATCCGCGCTCAGTTTTGGTACAGGTACCTTCGGTGGCGGCAATGAATTCTTCAAAGCCTGGGGCGATACCGACGTCACCGAAGCCGGCCGCCTCCTCGACATCTGTTTTGAAGCCGGCGTCAATCTCTTCGACACTGCCGACATCTACTCCTACGGCAAGTCTGAAGAAGTTCTGGGCAAGGCTCTGGAAGGGAAGCGTGACAAGGCCCTGATCTCCACTAAAGCAACCTTCCGCTTCGGCGATGGCCCCAACGACGTCGGCTCCTCCCGCTATCATCTGCGCCGGTCCCTCGAAGCCAGCCTGCGCCGCCTCAACACGGATTACGTTGATCTTTACCACCTCCACGGCTTCGATGCCCTGACGCCCATCGAAGAGACCCTCGATACGCTGAATAAGTTTGTGCGTGAGGGCAAGGTCCGCTACATCGCCTGCTCCAACTTCTCCGGATGGCACTTGATGAAGTCGCTCGGCATCGCCGACCGCTATGGCTGGACCCGCTACGCCGCCCATCAGGTCTACTACTCGCTGATCGGCCGCGAGTACGAGTGGGAACTCATGCCCCTCGCCCTCGACCAAAAGGTCGGCGCTCTCGTCTGGAGCCCGCTCGGCTGGGGACGCCTCACCGGCAAGCTTCGCCGCGGCCAGCCGCTCCCCGAAACCAGCCGCCTCCACAAGACATCCGAACAGGGGCCGCAAGTCTCTGACGAACATCTCTACAAAATCGTCGACGCTCTGGACGTGGTCGCCAAAGAGACCAGCAAGTCGGTCCCGCAGGTCGCCTTGAACTGGCTCCTCCAACGCCCAACCGTATCCTCGGTTATCATCGGCGCCCGCAACGAAGAGCAGCTCCGCCAGAATCTCGCCGCCGAAGGCTGGAACCTCACCTCCGATCAGGTCGCAAAACTCGACCGCGCCAGCGAAGTCCAGTCGATCTATCCCTATTGGCATCAACGCCAGTTCACGGAACGCAATCCGATCCCAGTAGCGCAGCCGTCCCCGGCAGAGAACTAAAAGCCGATCGCGGCCGTCCCCAATCAGGGCTCGCGGGCGCCCCGATTCCAGCCCCATCAAAGGAATCTGTGTCAAATGATACATATCATTTCTCGCAAACCAGCCAAGCTGACGATACAATCTAAGTACCAGTCAATTTCTTGACATTGACTTAGTACCCCGGAAGGATCACCCCGGATGCCCCCAGTCGTATCGAATCTCCTGCAGGATGTCGATCCTGTAGTCGCCTCCCAATCCGCAGTTGCGGTTGAATCAGCCTCTGTCTCAAGCCGCTCCTCGAAAGCCGCGCGCCCTCCCGTCGGCGAAGAAGTCCGCATGGGCCGCGAAGCCAACTTCGGCGGCATCAATTGGACCACCGCCGGCTTCATCGGCGCATTCCACGTCGGCGCAGTGGCCGCGCTCTTCTACTTCAGTTGGAGCCGCCTCGCAGTAGCCGCCGTCCTGTGGATTCTGGCCATCAACTTCGGCATCGGCGTCTGCTATCACCGCCTGCTCACTCATCGCGGCTTCCAGACTCCCAAATGGGTTGAGTATCTGCTCACCATCTGCGCCACCCTCTCGCTTGAGGGCGGTCCCATCTTCTGGGTGGCCGTGCACCGTGTCCATCACCAGCACAGCGATCACACCGGCGATCCGCACACTCCCAAAGAAGGCCCCTGGTGGGCGCACATCGGCTGGATGGTCCTCGGCAAGTCCATGCACGCCAAGACCTCGGCTCTCGCCCGCTACGTTCCCGACCTTGCCCGCGACCGCTTCCATGTCTGGATGAGCAAGTACCATTGGCTCACCCTGGTCGCCTGCGGAGCCGTCCTGATGGGCCTCGGCACCTGGATCGATCACGGCGTCATGGGCGGCGTCAAAATGGTCCTCTGGGGCGTCTTTCTGCGCGTCACTCTTGGCCTGCACGCCACCTGGCTGGTCAACTCCGCCACCCATCTCTGGGGCAGCCGCCGCTTCGAAACCCGCGACGACTCCCGCAACAGCTTCTGGGTCGCCATGATCACCGGCGGCGAGGGCTGGCACAACAACCACCACGCTCACCCCGTCTCCGCAAAGCATGGCCTCGCATGGTACGAGTTCGATCCCAACTTCTACATTATCTGGGTGCTCTCGAAGCTCGGTCTGGCCCGTAAGATTCAGGTCGCCCGCTTCGACAAGGCCAATCCCAAGCCGGCAGGCTCGGGACATTGATCCAGTAGATTCAGTAGCTCAAATTCAGCAAAAACCCCGCCACATGGCGGGGTTTTTGCTGATGTTTCGCCCTATCGTCCCGTCTCCCGGAGATAAATCTGGGTATAGTCCAGGTAATTCCTGGCATATTGCAAAATCAGCTCTCGATCCTTATCCCCCAGTTCCCGCCGCAACTTCGCCGGAACCCCGGCCCAAAGCGTCCGCGGTGGCACCACCGTTCCCTCCGGCACGATTGCCCCGGCAGCAATGATCGATCCCTCCCCGATCCGGGCGTTGTTCAGCACCACCACGCCCATCCCGATCAGCACCGCATCCTCTACCACGCAGCCATGGACGGTCGCATTATGTCCAATCGTCACCCAGTCCCCGACAACCACCGAGTACAGATACCGCTGCCCATGCAGCACTGCGCAGTCCTGCACATTGGAGTTCGAACCCACACGGATCGAGTTCACATCCCCACGCAGCACCGCATTCATCCACACGCTGGAGTTTTCACCCAACACCACATGCCCAATCACCTGGGCCGAAAGATCCACATAACTGGTCTCCGGCACCACCGGCAGCATCCCCTGATAGCTCCGAACCATCCTCAAGCGCCTCCACAGGCACCTTTCCTAGTGTATCCAAGGCTCGGCACACCGCGATTTCTTGTGTTGCCGAAGAAAACTATCTGGTTTGCTCACTCCCTGTTCCCACTCGCCTAAACACCAAAAATCACGTATTCTGATTAGAGCCACCAGGCAGGTCAGGAGGTGTTACCCCTTTGGCAGAGGTTCGCGTACAAGAAGGCGAGCCGCTTGAGAATGCCCTTCGCCGGTTTAAGCGTAAGGTTCAGCAGGAAGACATCATCAAGGAAGTCAAACGTCACTCCTACTACCTGAAGCCCGGTGAAAAGCGTCGCGTCAAGGAAGCACTGGCGCGCAAGCGGAATCGCAAGAAGGCTCGTAAAGAGCAAGACTAATTCTCGAACACCGTGTTCAAATTCCCAGAATGGATTCTCCCAGCATTCGGGAGTCCATCCTCAGGTGTTCCGGTTGCATCCGGCTCAGACCCCGGCTACGCAAGTTGTTAGCCGGGGTTTCGGTCTCCAGCCACACCGATACACGATAATCGGCCACGCTGAATCGAAATCTTCAAGCTGGAGATCCAACCGTAACTTCACTGATCCTTTAACCCATCGCGCCAACCTACAACGCGCGCGATGAGGAATTCCGGCCTGCCGACTTACTGCGCAGACTTTGGATTCGCCGCTTCTTATCTGGTGCGGCTCGGGCCCCAGTCGTGAATTCACGTTTGTGATTCTGGCGATCGGCTCACGAGCTGTCACGGATATCCCGTGCGGCGTCCAGTCCCGCCTGCTATCAGAAAGCCGGAGATGGATTTCTCAGATCGGGTCTTGAAGTGTGTCGTCTGCGGGAAGGAATTCATTTTCACCGCCGATGAACAAAGATTTTTCCACGCCAAAAACTTCGTCAACGATCCCAAGCACTGCAAGGAGTGCAAGGCCAAGCGCGCCGCCAGCGCCTCCCGCACACGCCCTGAAACCCGCACCGTCTGTGCCGAGTGTGGCCTGGAGACCACGGTCCCATTTCGCCCCAACCAGGGCAGGCCAGTCTTATGCCGTGCCTGCTTCGAAAAACAGGCAGTCTGAATGTTGAGTCAATCCGGATCGTCGGCGATCTGGACCGGTCGTTTTCCTCATCCGCTCCCTCGTGCCCTGCGCAAAAGCATTTTCCGTATCGGGCTATAGCGGAGCCTCGAGGCCTAAGTGGATTTTTCGTCCAGACAAATCCCCCACATGGAACCCCCAAGAGTCTACGGATATACGGAAAGCGCCTTAACTCGCCGAAAGATACAGAAACCGCACCAGAAATAGTGCAGCGAGTAGGTACAGCAGCCAGTCCTTGCGGCTCAGCTTTCCCGCCGCCAGGTGCAAGACTGCCCAGGCGATAATCCCAAACCCCAGCCCATTGGCGATCGAGTACGTCAGCGGAATCAGGATCACCGTCAAAAACGCCGGCACCGCCACCATCGGCTCCGTCCACCGGATCTCGGTCACCGTCGTCAGCATCATCGATCCGACAAGTATTAACGCGGGAGCCGTGGCCGCGCTGGGCACAATCCCGATAAACGGCGCCGCCACCATCGCGATCAGGAACAACAATCCAGTCACAATCGCCGTAATCCCGCTGCGCCCGCCCGCCGCCACTCCGGCCGTCGACTCCACGTAGCTGGTCACCGTCGAAGTCCCGGTCAGCGACCCGGCCACCGTAGCCGCCGCATCGGCAAACAAGATCCGGTTCAGCCTCGGAATCGAGTGGTCCGCGGCCAGCAATCCAGCCCGCTTGGTTACCGCCACCAGCGTGCCCAGATTGTCGAACAGGTCCACAAAAAAGAAGACGAAGACGATCTCCAGCAGTCCCACCCCAAACGCCCCGCGAATATCCAGCTTGAACGCCGTCGCGGTCAGGCTCGCCGCGCCTCCTTCGGCCCGCGTCCAGTGTGTCAGCCCCAGCGCCCACGCCGCCGTCGTCACCGTCAGCACGCCAATCAGGATCGAGCCCTTCACCTTCCAAATCTCCAGCGCCACCATCAGCCCCAGCCCCAGCAGCGAAAGCGCCGTAGTAGGGTCCTTGATATTGCCCAGCTGTACCAGAGTCTCCGGGCTCTTGACGACGAGCCCCGCCTTGGTCAGCCCGATAAAAGCAATAAACAGCCCAATCCCGCAAGCCACCGCCGCATACAACTCCTGCGGAATCGACCGCAATATCAGCTGCCGTATCCCAAACGCCGTCAGCAGCAGAAACAGCACGCCCGACAGAAACACTGCCCCCAGCGCCGTCTGCCAGGGAATATGCATCTTGATGCAAACCGTATAGGTGAAATAGGCATTCAAGCCCATCCCCGGCGCCAGCGCAATCGGATACCGCGCAATCACACCCATCAATATCGAACCGAATGCCGCCGAAAGACACGTAGCCGCGGTCACCGCCGCCAGTGGCATTCCCGTCTGTGACAGAATCGCCGGATTCACCAGCACGATGTAGGCCATCGTTAAAAACGTAGTCACCCCAGCCAGCACTTCCGTGCGCCAGTTGGTGCCCAGGCGGGAAAACTCAAAATAGCGCTCAAGCGATTTCAGCATGGATAAAGCAAGCAAACCACAACATGCGCAAATCCCCAAGCAATTTCCCGGCAGCGCCTCTCGCCGTCCCTGCCGCAACAAGATTTGCCGCCGATGATTGAGCGCCGCGTTTTCTGTCACTTCAACCAATGAAGGCGAGACTCAGGATGACCCGAAGGACATCGCCGAAGAGGAACCATGAACCGCTTCCTTCAATCGAAACCATCCCCGGGGTCTCTCACGCCGCACTCCTTTTCTTGAGACTCCAGCCGCTCATCGTCCTGCTTCTGGCCTCGCTCGCCGGCGCCCCCTCGGCCCACGCCCAGACTGTCCCACTCCCGTTGCCCGCACCCTCACCCAGGAGAAAGCCGGCAGCGAAATCTCCTGGCGCGGCAACTTGTTCCCCTCCAACACCACGAATCGGGTCGCCCTGGTCCCTATCGGCACAGTCAACGGAAACCCGGAAGTAGCCCTGTACAGCAACTACGGCATCCTCACCCGCATCGTCGTCAACCCCTAACTCGCATCCCTCAACCGAACTCGCCCTTAAATTGACCCCAGCATCCCCAGGCTCTATATTGAGAACACTTCCGGTGTCTGATCCTCACGTTCAGACTCAAAAGGGAATCCGGTGTAAATCCGGAACTGCCCCGCAGCGGTGAGCAGGAACGAAAGCTCCATTCACAAGCACTGGTTCAGACATGAGAACTGGGAAGCTGGAGCAAGTAGGCGGCCTGCAAGTCCGAAGACCTGCCGAGAGTCATGCCCACAACCGGGCATGCAATGCACACGCCTCCGAGGGGAAGGCCGGGTGAACGCAGCCACGTGTCCAATCGGGCTGTATTTCGCTTGTCCGCGCTCGGAGACCGGAAAGGTCTTCGCCTCATGCCGCAACCCGCCGCTCTACCCGCCTCGGAACTCGTCGCATTGCCTCCGCCTTCGCCCGTAACCGTGCCCGTAACTATGATCGAGATGGTCTTTCCCGACCAGACCAATCACTACGGCACCCTCTTTGGCGGCCACGCCCTCCGCCTCATGGATAAAGCCGCCTTCGTCGCCGCCTCCCGCCATGCCCGCAGCGCCGTCGTCACCGCTTGCTCTGAGCGCATCGACTTCAAAAACGCAGCTCACCACGGCAACCTCATCGAGCTCACCGCCCAGGTCGTCGCCACCGGGCGCACCTCAATGACCGTCGCAGTCGATCTCCACGCAGAAGACCTGATCTCTGGCGAGCGCCGCCTCTGCGCCCAGGGCCGCTTCGTCCTGGTCTCTCTCGATCCGAACGGAAACCCCGCTCC
>Ga0206814_10096_pt1 | contig 24176 bp, 11 predicted proteins | sample Alteio_BWOrgCont_90_FD_152850 | JGI IMG/M metagenome (GOLD analysis project Ga0206814, IMG submission 152850) | Enriched cells from forest soil in Barre Woods Harvard Forest LTER site, Petersham, Massachusetts, United States -... | ecosystem: Environmental > Terrestrial > Soil > Temperate forest >...
TTGCTTTTTATCTTCACCTCCACCTTCTTTCTTTTTATCTTTATTTTCAGCTAGTTTGTTCTTGATTTTACCCACCTGGGACATAACTTTACTGCCAACATAGCCTGCTGCACGGCCCATAGCAGCATCAGCAGCTTTAGCAAGACTAGTCTGGGTAGCACCTGAAGATAATTGACCACCTAATTTAGACATCCAATCTACCATATGTAACATGGCATTAGTGATAATTAAGAAAATAAGTATAATAAAGAAGCCCATTGGCATTGACCCCAAAGCTTTCGGACTGCCCTGTGGACTATAGTAACCCATTATGCAGCCAAGATCTATTGTACCAAATATATGGGTATCTATACTTATCTCTAATAAACAATCCCAGCAAACATCATAATGTAAAACCATAAATAAGGCTGAATAGACAAAAACGTTAAATATAGCCATGGCTGCAACAACTAAAACCGGCTGCAGTGTAAAGTTGATCAGCTGTTTGACCCACCCCTCAAAATAACCCTTAGTCTTTTTAAACATCCAGAAAGTAATAAATATTGGAGAAAGAGCTAATAAGAAACATAGAGCAACCAGAGCTATTAAATAAACTATAACTGCCTTGATCAAGGCATATATATAAAAACCCATACCAACTAAAATTATAATAAAATAAAATAATCCTATGGGTGAGGCAAATATAAGGGTGATAAGCTTTATCCAGGTATCACTGTTAAAGAAACGATTCATGGTTTGATCGGCAAAGGAGAACGGGTCAGAAACAGAAAATTGCACAGGGCTACCAGTAGTTGGGTCAATTATGCTTTGACCTGTAAGTGGATCAACCGAGGCAGTACTCAAAAAAGTGTTGCCAACAAACTGCCCTGATATAGCTGATATTAATTGATCTATGCCATTAACAAATAATGAGAAAAAGTTATTGTAGAAAAATCCCCAGGCATTAGGCTTAATAAGCGCAGCTATAATTAAAAGCTTTATCATATTTTTAATAAAATCTTCCCGCTCTTCTTTAATCATGCCTAACATAAAAGCCATGCCATATATTACTACATAAAGTGTCATGGCAGCACTGACCGCCGCAATAAAATTACCCGCACTTACAATAGCATTAAACATGCCCTGAGCGATGCCTGGGTTAGTAGGATCAGTTGGATCGCCAAATAATATGCTTTTTACAGGGTTTATAACTGCATTAACAAAATGTGAGAAGCCAGAAGCAGTTTTTACTGTATTTACACTAACCGTATAAGAGCCAACATTGTCAGTATAAGTAGGTAAAGTTTGCGGAGGTTTTACGTTATTATCCAGTAAATAAAACCATAATTCGCCATTGGATGGCACTGTACCAGAATATACACCTGTAGCGCTTACAATGCCAGCAGCTGGATCAAGATTAATGGTAGTAACTGCCCCGTTTACTACTGGCCATTGCATAGGTATATAAACCGAACCAGTTTGATTGATTACACAACTAGTATCAGAAGCTGTATTTGGTGGGGTACAAGCAGTGTTATTAGGAGTAACCCAGGCTAAAGCCTGTGTACATGAAGTATCGGCGCTGCTGGTTGGTGTACAACCTGTTGGATAACTAGTAATTAACGGCTTACATGCCTCATTATACCAGCTAGGTAAACAGCCTACCACCCCAGAACTACTAATATATGAGGCCCACTGGATATCTTGTACCTGGCTAGGGCTTGGTACAATTACTGCACTTAAATATTTACCATACTGGCCAATACAGCCACTATCAATGGATACAGTATAGGCAGTTTGGGGTGATTGGTTATAATAAGGGCCAATTTGTGTATAATTGGCACAGCCCAATGCGCCAAAGTCTGCGCTACAGTGCCAGTCACTCCCCCAGACAGTTTCTGGATGGCCATGATAATCTTGTGGTGGCCAAAAATATGGTTGGTTAGCATATTTCATGAATATTTCACCTGTAACGGGGGCAACGCCTGTAAAACCATTAGGAGTAGTACCGTTACCAGATAATTCAAATATGTATGGTGGAGATTGTGGTGCAGATTGTATATTAGTGCCATCCCAGCCAGACATATAAGTAATATCTGTATTATATGGCTGAAACACACCACCTCTATTATCACTCAGATAATATATACCGTTTGGATTAGAAGGGCTTTCATCTTGAATATCCTGAAAATCAGGCCCGCCACTACCCAATCCACCCTGGCTCTGGTTAGGATCTGGTATATGAGGCGCAATAAATACAAATAACCCCTGGCCATTGGCAAAACCACGACCAATAGGACTACTACCACCACCATCACCGGTACCTGCTCTATAGCTGCCACTAACTGCCATTGTAAAATTATCACCCTTATTAACCATTACACTGGTTGTCTGCCAGTATGGTTTGTTAGGAGAAACTATAGACATATCCACAACGTAATTATTAGGACATAAATCTACTAGACCTTGAATAGTCATTTGAAGGGGTAAACCAGCACCGACATTAATACCAGAATCCACCCAGGCAATCTGTGAATCAACTTCTACATTTGCATGAATATTTTGACCAAAATCATCAGCATAAATACAATCAGGGCCAGTTTGTATAAAGCAACCTGAAAGGCTAAAAAATAAAAGAATACATGCTATTCTGAATGTAGTCGGAATGCGTCCCAGAATGTCATCCCCGCCTTGTGCGGGGATGACAGGCCCAATGCCTAACATTGCTGTTCCGCACGATCCCCACCTTGTGCGGGGATGTGGCACTAGATCCCCGCACAAGGCGGGGATGACATTTTGCAATACTTTAATAAAATTATATAACATATTGTTTCATATTAAAATTTAAGTTCTATTATATCATAATTTTAATCTATCGTCACTAATTCATAACAATACTATGGTTTAGGCTTATCTTTCTCTTGAGGTCCAGGTGATCTTTTAACTGTATCCTTGATTGTATTGTAACCATATTTACCAACATCAACAATGTCTTGTCCTATAGTCTTAGCACCTCTAAATAATGATTTCCCAGCATCAAGAGGTTGTTTAAATGCATTACCAGCGGCAGTAGCTGCACTTACACCAGTAGTCGCAGCAATTAGGGTATTTGCTACCTCTACAATCCAATCATTAAATTCCACAAACATATTAATAAACAAAGCAAAAATTAAAATGGTAAAGAATGAGATAGGCACATGGGCTAACTGCGTAGTTAAAACCTGGTTATCATCAGTACCCCACGGCGCATAATTATAGATTAAACAAAAGCGGTCAAAGTCAGGCACAGAAAGACCTATATCATTTAATAAATTATCAATCGGCAGGTCAATCATAAGGACACAATTCCAGCATACGTTAAATGACATCATGTAGAAAAATGCGGTGTATATAAAAACGCTAAACAAGGTTAGTGAAGTAAACATTAAAATTGGTTGCACTGAAAAACTAATAAGATTTTCTAACCAAAGGTTAAATAGTTTTTTGGTTTTTTCAAACAACATAAAAGTTAAAAATATAGGCGCCATGAATAACAATAAGGCCACCATAATTGTAGCACTTATGTATACTAACATAGCTTTTATAATCGCAATAATTAAGAATATTATTAGAGCGTAAATCAATATAGCATATAGGGCGCCAACAGGCGGTGAAGTTATTAACGAAGCCATTTTCAATTGGGTTTGTTTAGTAAAGAACATAGCCAGGACCTGATTCAGGAACGAAAATGCATCAGTTGCAGTTTGCCCAACACCAAGTGTAACTTGTGTAGCACTGCCGCCAGTTGGCAGTGACTGCCCAGGCACCAAAATATTTGGATCAACAACAGCAGCAAATTGCTGGGTCATCATCTGGATCAACTCATCCGTTCCGTCTACAAAGAAAACAAACAAATATTGCCTAAAGAAAGCCCAGCTCGTTGGCGAAATCAATACTATGCAAAGACCAAACTTAAATGCAATGCCAGCAAGTTCTTTCTGGGTTACATTACTGAGCCCTGACATATATTTAAACGCAGTCAACGCCACAACCAATACCATAGCAGCCCTGACCGCCTGAACAAAATCCCCATTATTAGTGATACCATTATACATTATTTCAGATAGGCCTTGTGTAGGTGGCACAGTAGTCGGATCACCTAACATCATTGACCTGATTGGAGATATGATTGAGGTTATAATACTACCTAAACCACCAGATACCTGCTGAGTGCTGACCACATTTACTATATATTGGCCTGAATTATTAGAATAATCGCCATCTCCTATATAATTTGGACCGATAGAGGCATTCCAATTATAATGTGGATCATCAAGCACCTTTACCCACACTTCTCCAGCTATTGTAGCATTAGTATTAACTGTTCCTGGCGGGGTATTGCTAGCAGCAGGGTTTAAGCTAAATATAGTATTCTTAACCGATAATACTGCATTGTAATTTGTAGTTGCTGTCGCCAATGCATTACCTGAGTTGGTAATATCAGCTGCAGTTCTTTGCACATCTATATCCCCTACTAATCCACCTTCACCACCACCACCTACTGCAGCAAGGGATATGGTTGTAGAGTTACTATCTGCAGTAAAAGTAAAGGTTTGCAGAGTCCAGCCAGACCCGCTAGGAGATGCCGTAGAAGTAGGCATTAAGTTATTTGTTCCATCAGAAGCGTTTACCTGAACATTATTATAAGGCCAAGAAGCACTCGCTCTAGCTGCCAGATAAAATGATAAAGTAACTTGCTCGCCAGGAACAGTTGTAATAGTTTGACTAATTGTTGAAGGGCCGTTGGTATGAAGTTCATCAAAACAGCCACTTACCGGTTCTTCTCCGGAAACCCCATAAGTAGACCCAGCATCACCACAGCTTGCTTCAAAACCATTAGTAGAGGTCCAATGTGAAACATCTTTAAAATTACTACCTATCACTAAGTCACCAGTAGGTTGTTTATTCCAGGCAGTTGCCGCAGCTAAATTAGATTGTGCTGTAGATAAGGCTAAGTCATCAAATGTGCTATCAGCTGGTGGTGATTGGCCAATATAATAAAGTGAATATTGACCATTTACGCCGCTGCAACCTTGATAAGTTGTAACATATACTGTATCCCCACCAATAGCATTTGCATAAGCCCCTGGGTTAGTGAAACTATTTGCCGGCACTGTATCTACCGGAGATGAACTGGCTGGCGGCAATGTAGAGCCGGAGGCAATTTGACTGTGAATACCGTTGCGATATCTAAAATAAATGTGACCACCAGCTAAAAATGAAGATATGCCGCTTGGAGTAAAGCCATTAACATTAGTACTATGATTATAAAGTTCAAAGAACCAAGGTGTTGAATTACCAGTTACTGGCCCAGGTTCATTAGTATCAAACACTGGAAAGCCAGGAACTGTAGAAGCACCAAACCAATTACCATTTGAACCACCTGTAGTTGGACTAGTATTTATACCACCAGTACTAGGCACTCCGGCACCTGTTGTATCTATAAATGCATACAAACCTTTACCATTTGCTATCCAGCAACTATTAGGATCTAAATAGTCATCAGAATTACATAAAGCCCCTGCACTGGTCTGTGCTGTAGCAATATTAGGCCAGAGACTATACTGGCCAGTAACGTTCATAGAAAAGGCACTGTACGTGCTGGTATCAGCTGGAAGCTTAATCATAGAATCCTGCCAGCCAGGATTAGTAGGATTAGGAGTAAAGGTCTGGACTGTTGCACCATCTGGTACAAATTCTTTAACAACAATATTGTAACCACCAGTATTACTAGCATACGAGCCTGGTGAACCCCACCCTCCCCCAGCATTATATCTTACATATAGCAGACCTGACGCCGGAGCGATAAAATCCTGGGCTACAGGCATTTGCGTTGTAGGATCTTGAGCTAAACTCAAATCATTATAATAATATGCTGTTGGTGATGCTGAAGTAGTGTTCTGGTTCCACCACGTACCAGAGGGCCCCCCTGGCGGTGTACCAATGTAAATAAATAGATTCTGACCATTATTATAGGTAACAGAACCATTGCTAAAGCTACCATTAGCAGAAATTTGGTATCTTCTACCAGCAACTACATTAACATTTATACTCTGCCAAGCATCTACTGTTGGATTTTGCAGACCACAAGTTAATATAGCATTTGGATTAGTAGGATCAGTTACAGTTGGACAAGAGAAATTACTATCATATTGGTTATAAGGAAGTGCCCCAGTGGTATCATATAAACTATCCAACTGGCTAAGTGTACTAGGACTCATAGGACATAAAGTAACCCTACCGGAGATATTAAACTGCAGTGGATTTCCTATCTGTACGTTTACACCACTATCAAACCAGCCATTTTTAATATTAGGCGGAGTACTAATTGGGCCTTCAGTGGCTGCTGCACCAGTTGCAGTTACAATTATTGTATCATTGATTAAATTACCAAAATCATCAGCATAAACACAAAGGGGTGAATCACCACGACCACAGGCAGAAATTATGGTAGCCATGCCCACTAAAGCAAATAATATCTTAAATTTTAATTTAAATAAATTAACCATATTATTTCCTAAAATTTCTATCAAATCCTGTAATTTACTACCTGCTAAAGTCTAATAATCCTATTTGTCTGGTCCTTTATCTTGAGGGCCGCCACCTCTCTTCTTAAAACTAGCCGCAAACGTACTCCCAGCCTGGCCAACAGCCCTAGCCGCAATTCCCATACTTTTCGCTGCGAATATTTGCGCCTTAATACCAGCTGAACCTGCAAAAGAGCCAATAGCCATAGGGCTAGGAGCAGGCACCCTAGACAACCCAGCAGCGCCACCACCAGCAGCATTAGTTAATGTATAGGTCATATTCTCCACAGTGCCCATAACTGTATGTAAAATTATTAAAATTAAGGCCATTTTCATTAGGGCAATTATAATATTAAATGATTGTGCTGGAGATAGATTTAAATAATAAAAAGCAAAATCTTCGCCTAAGCCAATATTGGGCGTTTTAAGAATCTGTAAGGTTTGTAATATACAAGCTAAAGCCGTATTATCCTGGCAGGCACCAGAGGTTAGTCTAATATTATTATCATTATCAAAAAGATTATTACCACCGTAATAAATTGTATCAGCTGCGCCCAACATAAACGCTACAAATACAAAGAGTAATATTGGCTGAACGGTATAAGCACATATGTTTGAAAACCAACGGTCATAGATAGCCTTGGTCCTTTCAAATAAAGCTGCTGGAATAAATATCGGACCGACAAATACCAGTAAAATTAATGCTACCATTGCCATTATATAAATATGGGTAATCCTGAGGATGGTTAATATGATATAAACCACATAAATAAGTATAAATATAAATATTATTATTCCAGCACCAGGCACCATAAGGCATACTGCTGCTACCAGTACGGTTTGAGGTAATTCTGTATTACTGGTGTTGTAACCCATGCCAAGATATTTTTGCATCTTACAATCCAGAATATCAAATAACATAATATTACTTTCATTTTGAACCGCACCAGTTACCGGGTTAGTGTAATTGTAATTAGCCGTAGTAAAATTACAGTAATTATAGCCATAACTACTGGCTACAGCTTCTGCTGCATTTAAATTTTCGGTATCTGTAGCCAGTTTAGCATTATCAGCATTAACTTTGGTCTGTAGAGTTGCATCGGTAGGATCTGTAGAAAGATTAATCCGGTCAGATATTAATTGGTTGTTATCAATATCGTACTGGTTTTGATCAGCATTTTTAGCATTTTTAGCATTATTAGCATCAAGACTACTACCTATGTCAGAATTCATCACAACAGCAGAAAGTGATTGTGAAGCATTAATCAGAGAAGGTAAAATAATAGTCAGGCCTGGCCCTGTAGCAAAAAATAGAACCAGGGCAATTTTCATTATATGCATAAACCAATCTGGTTTTCCCGGAATCTTTTTTTCCAGCATTAAGTGATAGCCAATAAATATTATATAAAGAGCCAAAAGACCAAGCACAGATGATTTTAAAGCGGCTTGGATATTGCCAAATATGGTGTTTTTGGAACCATTTGTTATAAAATTACTAACCACAGCAAGTGATTGGCCGCTGGCATTTACAGCAGTAGTATTTATATCGCCATTCTTATAAAAGAACAGATTTAGCATAGTATCTTCAACACATTGTACAATAATACTAGTAAATGGCTGGACTTGTGTGCCTGCTGTTGATAGGGCAGATACGCCTGCAGTATAATTAAAACAAACCGGGGACATTAACCCACCCCATTTGGGCGGCAATAATGTAGGTGTTGGAGCCGGCATATAAATACAATTATCAGGTAATGAAGCAGTTGTAGGTAAATTGTTAGTAGAACTTTGTTGCGTACTACCAGAAGCTGACATGGTATTTGCGTTTGTTGATGGGTACAATTCATTAAACAGCTGCTGTGATTTTGATACTGTCCAGGAAAGTATACCAGCTGGATGAGCATTCACACATGCCATATCACCATTTTCCATATCAACCGTAAAATCAGTTTCACTATTTAACCAGGAATCATTGCCGACTGTAATATATGATGAGGTTCCTGAAGCACCAAATAAATCAAGAAGATTGCTGTTGTAATAAACCTGAACAGCAAAGTTATTGGGAGTAATTCCTTGACTTACACAACTGAGTTCATATGACGGTGCTGGTGGAACAAGCGCTTTATTTGCTGCATCCATTTCTGGTGTAGCATCCGGATTACAATTACCGTTCATAATATATGAACCAGGATATGAAGCAAAAGCTTTGCCTGCCGGTAACAAAATTACCAGTGAAAATAACAAGGTAAATAAAATTATCAAACCTGGTCTTTTTATCATTTTTAATTTATACCCTTACTTAAATCCTTCTTTAATATTTGTTGTCTTTTAGCTGTATTTCTGCCCGTTGCCCATTTAGCCAGACTAGCTCCGCCACTACCGGCAAGTTTTATACTCTTTGCAACTGTGGAGGGGGCATGCCAAAGCGTTTTTACTGTACCTTTAACTGCATGATGACCAATTGCCCCTAATGAGCCCATAATCTGAGTTGGATTTGCCATAGGTACATTGCTCATTGTATTTGCACCCATCTGACTACCACTTTCTGCAATTTGAGTAGACAAGGTTTGAACCTGCTCTAAAAGGGCACTTACAATAAAACATATCAGCAGAACCTGTAACATACCCATGAACACGACCTGGTCACTACCACCACTATAATTTGGATAGGTTATAACTAATTTTGGTATAATTGGTATTGGTTCAATTTGATTAAAGGTTAGTGTAGAAAACACACAAGCAATAGTATTAGGATCGTCACATTGTCCATTATTTAATATAATATTGCTATTCTGATCAAAATGCTTATTGCCACCGTAGATAACAGTATCAAACATAAATAAAGCAAATGACAAGAATGCAAATAAGATCACAGGCTGTATAAGCATAGCAATAAATTCGCGCAGCCATCTTTCAAATATACTTTCGGTAAACTTAAACAGTATCATTGGTATGATAATAGGAGAAATAAATACCAACATTACCAAAGAAATAAATGCCATAATATATATATGTACGACACGAATAATAAACATGACAATAAATACAATAAAAGTCATACCAAATGCCATAATTAAGATTCCATATGCGCTACTAAGCAATGATGTCATAACTATCAATAAAGACATAGGTGCTGCAGGCGCTGAGCTTAAAGCACCAATACCTAAATATTTAGAAATTTTGCAATCGACCATATCCCATAATTTATCATAATCCTTACCTGCAGGATACTGATTGAAGCGGAAATCACAATAATCATAGCCAATAGCAGCAATTTTAGGATCACTTGCTTTAACAGCTATATAATTATTATATTCTGTTGTAACTGTGGTCTCGTCAGGCCCAAGCTCGGAGTTTAAAACTTTTAACTGGCAATTAATGTTATCCCTAGAATCTTCTGCTAATGCCAATTGTTCTTCAAGGCCACCCAAACCTGTATTACCAGTATATCTTGGTGGATTAGTACCGGTGCAGCTATAACTAAAAGTACTAGGAGCTAAAGGTATGGTATTGGCATTATAAGTACCATAAAGCTGCGCTGTAAGGTTAGGGATAGCACTCAGAGCACTATTCTCCAATGATTGTTGTCCTTGGTAAGCTTCTAGTTCCCACGCAACACTTTGTTGATCGTTAGCTATAAGAGCAACTAAATTTGGATCGGTAGATGAAATATTAGCACTGGGATTATTACTATAACTTGTACAACCCCCAGATGAATTACATAATTCAAAAGGTGTGTTATTACAAGTAGTTGTACATGTAACATTACCACTATTATCAACATTGCTTATAAAGCCTGAATTGGCATCTGTATAAGAAAGCTGCTTATCTATTTGTGCAATTTGCTCAAGTTGTGAAATCTGGCTTTTTAATGTAGATAATGCGTTTAAGTCAGTATTATAGGTAGAAGAATCATTATTATATGTTGTTTGGTCATTGTTATAAGTTGTAACATCATTACCATAATTAGTCTTTGCATTATTATAAGCTGTAACAAGACCATTATATGTTGCAGCTGCTCCAGTTAACGTTGCTATAAGAGTGATATCTGCATTATCTTGCGCAAGCGCTGCCGCATAGGCCGTATTACCACCTTGGGCATTATTATAGGCTTGAGTAGCAGCTGTAATATCCGCAGGGGTCCTTTGTACATCAATATCTGCAATTAATCCTGCACCATTAATTACCCCTCCACTAGGTGTATTAGAACCAGAAAACGATATTGTTGTAGAATTGCTCGTAGCCGTAAATGTAAAGGTTTCTTGTACCCAACCAGGGTTGTTATTACCATTTGTTGGCACTACCGTACTTAATAGCGCTCCACCGTTAACATTCACTGTCACCTGATTTTGAGCTAAACTAGTAGATGATGTTAATGGTGAATAATAAAATGAAAAAGCAACCTGTTCTCCAGGAACGGTAGTAAGTGTCTGAGTAATTACATTAGGGGGGGTATTAAAAAAGCCTGAAGTTGCAGCAGCCATTTCTACAGAACAACCATTACCAGGGGCAGGCGGAAGAGACCCATTAGCACCGCATATCTCACTAGCAGAATTACCCCAAAAACCACCACTAACTGTCCAACCGTTTCCACTAGTTAGTGCCGGCGTCCCAAAAACTGCAGACGTAGGGATAACCCCACCATTAGTAACAATATTACCTTGTGGAGCATTGTACCAGTTAGTAATGTTAGATGGTATACCAGTTAGTGAAGCTGCAGCTGCAGCCAGAGCAGCATCATCTATAAGCTTTTGTGCCTGGGCTGCAGACAACTGAGATACCACATTACCACTAGCAGCATTAAGGGCTGCCTGGGCACTATTCATTGTATTTAAATCATTTTGTTCGGTTGCATATGCGGTATTCATAGCTTTCTGCGCTGCTTGCAGAGCTGAACAATCATTAATTACCGCTGTAGTGTTTTCATAATTATTAGTCCCCTCCCATAAATCTGATACCGGCGCATCAGACGAATTGCATGGATTCTTTACATTTTCCAGTTGGGACAAATCGCCGGAAAGTAGCGTTGGTGACCAACTAGTCCCAAGCTGACTAACCAATGACTCCCTTAACTGTAGCTGCTTTTGTATTAATTGGTCATTTGTTAATTGTGCTTGTGCCGCCTGGTAAGCTTTACAAGCATTTAAATCAGCCTGTGTATTTTGATATGGACCGGTAGCTGGCTGACTACTGTTACATGTATCTTTTTGATTAAGGAAAGTAGGTAAGTTTGCTGTATCTGTAGCTATTTGCGATAAGTCACTAGATATTTCACTTTGTAAGTTCGTAATATTTGCCAGATCTTTATTATATTCCGCGGTAAGCGTGCTTATATTATCCTCTAAGTTATCCAAAGCTGTTATAGCATTTTGATAATTCTGCATTGCGGTATAGCCGACAGGATCACTGGCAGGATTAGGATAGCCCAATCCGGCCTCCATCACCATTAGTGATAAATCTGTAGAGACAATCCATGCTTGAGGGAACCAGGTAACCATCCCACTCCCTATTGAGAAATATATAACTAAAGCAATCCTGATCACCCTTTTGGTCCAATCTGCCCTTTCTGGTAAATTTTTACCAATCATGAGTTGGTAGCCGGTAAAAATAATAAACAATGCCAGAGCAGCTCTTACCATAGATTTCAGCGAATTTTGTATAGTGGAGAAAAATGAACTGGAAGATGCATTAACATTAAAAATATTCAAAAAACTATCTGCAATACATTCAACTACAACACTGGTGAATGGATACAGCCAATGAGCTGCAGCTAGGGTATAATCTGTACACACTGGAGAAATCAACGCTCCCCAAGCTGGCGGCTGTAGAGCCGCCGCAGGTAATGGAGCACTAACACAATTATCTGAACTTGAAACACCTCCTGGCATGGCCTTTAATTCAGAATTTTGCTGTTGAGTTGGAGTAGAACCAGCAGGAGGTGGTACAGAAGCCATTGAATTTTGAACATCACTTACAGTTGCTGGGTATCTACTGCCAACATCATATTCGCTATCACTATTGTTTAAAGCATTCTGGTTCCTGGGTGCATTTACGTATACACAAGCTTTACCATTTACACTTTGTACTGAAAAAATCAACTGGGCAGCTGCAAGCGTATAACTTTGGTTTAACCCTATTGAAAATGCCTGCGGGGCTAAATTATTAATTTGTGTTTGTAATTGTGGTAGGTTATCTGGAAAAAATAGATTCCACAATGCATTGTTGCTAGAAGAAGACACACCAGCTGTATTATCAGTTAAATTTGCTGGATCGAAAGTAATAGAGACAGTAAAATTTTGATTAGTTATATTTTGACCTGGACATGATTTTTGGTAATTGATCGGCTGATTGGCATCATTTATTGGCTCGGCATTTGGGTCACATGAACCAAAACACTGGGTTATTGGGTTGCCGCTAAGATCAAGCACTTTAGTACAGTTTGTAATTTTTGCACCAGGAAATAGGGCATAAGAATCCCTAGCACCGGCCACTATTAGGACAGCGGTTAGGAGCACAATTGCCACTATATTTCTTCTAACATTGGTGCTCATTTAATCTCCAATATGCTTGACTTGTTCCCAAAATTCTGGAAGCCAAACATCAGGGTCATCACCCACTTCAGCCCTAATGCGATCAAGCAATCTTACCGTATCAGCCCTACCTGACAATACATTTATAACATTATCCATACCACCCAAATCTATCCTTGCTACTACTGCATCCATAGCCTGTTTTACTAAAAAATACCTGGATGAAGGTTCTGTAGTTTTAATTAATATAAATTCCCTTTCACTAAGCATAAAGTGTGTCCTATACACTGAAGTTGCTTTTAGATTAGGTAAAAATATCTGAGTTGCTGTTTGCTGAATTAATGTATCACTTATGCTACTTTTACTAGCATCTTCAACTGACTGCGTAGCAAAAATAACAAAACAATTAAGCTTTCTAAGTACCTTTAGCCAATCTTTAATTTTAGGCGCAAACACATTATTATCAATTAGTGCCCATGCCTCATCCAGCACTATCATTGTAGGACGTCCATCTAATGACATATTTATTTTATGGAATAAATAAAGCAGAACAGGACCCAGACAATTTTTATCTTTTAATAATTCAGCCATTTCAAAGCCAAATGTTAATTTACTACTTAAATCAAGTGTATCTTCATCATTATCAAATACTTTAGCGTGAGAACCATTGCCATGCCACATACCTATCCTGCCAGCTAATGAACCGGGTCCTCCCATACCTAAAAATGGTACAATATTTCTGAGTACCCTATCTTTCTTAGCCAGTTTATAATTGCCATTGATCGCATCATTGATTCTATCAATATTTTCAGCAGAAATAGGTTCACCATGAACTGTCACTAATAACCGTAGCCATTCACTCAAAAAATTACGATTATCTCCAGAATCTTCAAGTTGTAATGGATTAAATCCACAAACCTTACTGGGATCAATGACTGTATACACTGCGTTTAAAGATCTTAAAAATATTTCAGCACCTCGGTCTTTATCAAAAAAGAACATTCTGCAATTATATTTTCTGGCTTGGGCGCAAAGGAAATTCATCAGTACAGTTTTACCTGCACCGGTCGGTCCTATAATAGTTGTATGACCAACATCCCGTACATGGAAATTAAAATAAAATGGTGTACCGGAAGTAGTATCCAGGATAGTAACATACTCACCCCAATGATTACCATAGGCTTTACCAGTCGGATAATTATGTAGCGAAGAAAAACTTGCCAGGTTAAGAGTATTGATAGTTGCCCTCCTAGCAGCAAAATCGGCATTACCTGGTAGTTGTGCCCAGAAACAAGGTTCTAAATTAACCCTTTCACGCACCGGCATAGCACCGGTATTACTTAATTCAGTTGCCGCCATCGCCAAAACTGTTTCAAGGGCCTTAGGTGATTTTTCAATACACATCACAGTTAAATGATGTTTACCAAACCCTACCCTACCACTCATCGCGTCATCTAAAGCTTCGCTTATTTGTGCTACTTGTGAAATTGCATCATCGCCAGCATTGATCATTCGTCCTTGCTGAATTTTCATTTTAGTTATAGCATTTTGCCGATCAATAAAACTAAAGGATTGTGAAATTACGCACTCAAATGGCATTTGCAAAAAGCCATCCATGATATTAGCGGAAGTATGTTGAGCATACTCTTTAATGCTAACTATGCCAGCAAATTGGCTGCCAGTAGCACCTCTAATTTCTATGGCCTTTTGACCAAAATATAACCTTTCTGCTGGTAAATATTTACTAATATTAATTTTTGGAACTAACATACGGTAATTAGTTCCAGGATTAACAATTTTACTTAGAAATTCCAGTATTTCAGAGTAAACGCCGTGATCCGTTTCATAAGTACCTAGTATTTTGGGTTTATAGTCGCGTAAAGTTGTCGTTACCCTGGTTGAAAATTCATCTAACTCTTCATAGCCGGTTTTAAAATTCTGCTCTATTGAAGCTTTATCCGCCTTAGCACGAAGGCCTCCGGTACTCTTAGTTTTTAATATTACAGATAAATATAACTCATTAACAAAGCTGTGTTGGGATTTATGTTTCTTTTTCCACTCTTGTTCAATATAAGCAGAAAAACCATCAGGTATTTTACTCTTTTTTATGGTTAAATCATTCTCATCACTATCTTGAAAAACACTTTGCTTACGTCTAATTACATGAAAATAAATAGATATGTTCCCGACACCGACCCCTTTTAATAGCAAATTCCTTATATTTTTTCTTATATCAACATCTTCATCATCGGCTGTTTCAAAAGAATAACCACCAAACTTGATAACTTGCATCAGTTCATTTTTTTTGGTTAGAAGAGTATGATCATTCCAATGATATTGGTATGGGATAAAATTCGATTCGGCGAATTCCCTCTTGGCGTATTTGGACTTTTGAGTACGTTGCCTAAGTAGTTTCAGCATATTTATCTTTATAATATGTTAGGATCCCCACCCTTATAATAGACTAATTTTAACTACTTGACCTTTCTTTAATACTACTAAAATCATTCCTAGTAGTATTTCTATCCTTAAAATGTACCCACACAAACATTTCAAAGACATCAAAATAATCTCATATAGTATCGTAAGAATTTGTCATACCATGATAAATTTTATTTTTACATCTATTACATTTTTGTTGTTTTATCATGAATAATTCTAGAAATAATGGCTCACGCTGTGACATAAAATAAGCTAAACCATGAATCATCGGCAATGCTAGAAATCCTCTTAAATCACTAGTCATCACAAAATACATCATACATGTTAAAAAATTAGCTATTGCCACAGTATAACTTACGCCAAATAACATTGACGGCCTTGCAAGGCCCAAGAACACCATATCAACTTCTAATTCGCCTGTATTTGCCATTATAATTTACTGCCCAGATACTAAATTGAAACATTAATATACCAAATTGCACCCATGTGGTATTGTATCACTTTTCAAGTTTATTTCATACTAAAAGTTATTATATTTTACCTTTTTATAAGATTATTTATGACTATTTAGGAATGTATTATATGATAGATCTATTTCTTTATTTGTAGCATTTTAATACAATATAGAGTATATGCTCCAGCTACTTGGTACTCTTAATTAGAGTGTCCTCAAATTAATATTAATGACTATTAAAAATGACTGAAAATAATAGCCCGATTTTAAATAAAATAAATAATACCTCAGATATAAGATCATTATCTCTAGCTGAGCTTAAGATATTGGCATCAGAAGTAAGACAAGAAACCATTACAGCTGTAGCGGAAACTGGAGGCCATCTTGGTGCCGGACTTGGAGTTATTGAACTTACAATTGCATTGCACCATGTTTTTAATACCCCAGATGATAAAATTGTCTGGGATGTTGGCCATCAAACTTACCCGCATAAAATTTTAACTGGCCGACGCGCTAAAATCAACACTTTAAGGCAACCATCTGGCTTATCAGGATTTACCAAGCGCTCTGAAAGTGAATTTGACTGTTTTGGTGCTGGCCATAGCTCAACTTCTATTTCAGCAGCACTTGGAATGGCTGTCGCTCGTGACCTCAACCATAAAAACTTTGAAGTATTAGCTGTTATTGGCGATGGCGCTATGAGCGCTGGTATGGCATACGAAGCCATGAACAATGCCGGAGCCATGCATACCAGATTAATTGTTATTTTAAATGATAATAAAATGTCTATAGCACCAGCTGTTGGGGCTATGAGTAATTATTTATCACGTCTGATTGCATCTAAACCTTATTTATCAATAAGAAGTGCAGCAAAAAGACTCGCCCACCATTTACCTTCAACACTCGAAAAAGCAGCCAAAAAAGCTGAGCAATATACCAAGGATTTCTGGGCTGGGGGTAATTATTTTCAAGAAATGGGATTCTATTATGTTGGTCCAGTTGATGGCCATAATTTAAAACATCTAATACCAATATTAACTAATATAAAAAATGATCATACTATTAAATCGCCTATCCTGATTCACGTTGTTACAGAAAAAGGTCACGGCTTTAATATGCCAGAAGCCAAGGATGAAAAGCTTCATGCCGTAGGAAAATTTGATATTTCAACAGGTAAACAAATAAAAACTAAAACCACCATTCCAACATACACTCAAGTATTTGCTAACAGTCTAATCCAGGCCGCTGAAAAAGATGATAAAATTGTGGCAATAACAGCTGCTATGCCTTCCGGTACTGGATTGGATATTTTCGCTGCAAAATTCCCTCATAGAATGTTTGATGTAGGCATTGCTGAACAACATGCAGTTACTTTTTCTGCAGGACTCGCTTGTGAAGGACTAAAACCATTTTGTACAATTTATTCAACATTTTTACAACGAGCTTACGATCAGGTTATTCACGACGTCGCAATACAGAAGTTACCAGTAAGATTTATGATTGACCGGGCTGGCTTAGTTGGCGCCGACGGCGCAACTCATGCTGGTACTTTTGACTTAGCTTATCTATGCTGTCTCCCTGATTTTATCGTAATGGCCCCGGCAGACGAAGCTGAATTAGCCAATATGGTATCTACAGCTGCCACAATTGATACTGGTCCTTGCGCTGTGCGTTATCCACGTGGAGAAGGAACTGGTGTAAAAATTCCTAGTAATCCGACAATACTTACTATTGGCAAAGGACGTATAATAAGGCAAGGTAAACATGCTGCTATATTATCACTCGGTACCCGCTTAAGTGAAGCCGAGAAAGCTGCTGGCCTTTTAAGTAAACAAGGAATTGAAGTGACTATTGCTGATGCACGCTTTGCTAAGCCAATTGATGAAGAATTAATTAAGTCCCTAGCTCTAGAACATAGCATATTAATAACAGTTGAAGAAGGCTCATCTGGTGGCTTTAGTGCTCAGGTGCTACAATTTTTAACTGATAACAATCTTATTACAGAGTGGCTTAAAGTGAGAACATTATGTTTACCTGACAAATTTATTGATCAAGGCAATGTAACAAATCTTTATGAAGAATGTGGGCTAAATGCAAGCGGTATAGCAGCAACCATAATTGAACTAAATAATGAAATTATAAATCAAACATCTAACAACCCTACTAAATTTCGTAAAGGCTTTCTCTCGAAAGAAGCTTTAAAAACACAGCACAGATAATTATGCCATTTAGGATTTTCCTGTATAAAAAAAACCATCCACCTGAGATCGAAGGGATTTTATGGATGTTATCAGGATGTTTTTGGCTATCTTCAATGACGGTAATTATACGTCACCTATCAAGTTCCTTTAGTGCCTTTGAAATAGTGTTTTTCCGTAACTTGATTTGTACATTAATACTTTTACCTTGGGCATTTCGTAATAATGTCAAAATTATAAAAATTAAACGACTTAAATTATATGGTTATCGCTCCTTAACCGGACTGCTATCAATGTATATGTTTTTCTATACATTATCTATATTACCACTAACTGAAGTCGTTTCCATAACATTTACCGTACCGTTGATAACCACTTTACTTGCCATTATCATTTTTAAAGAACAAGTTGGTTTACATCGATGGATAGCCTTACTGATTGGCTTTTCCGGCGTTATTATAATTATGCGACCAGGTACGCATATGTTTAACTTTGCTTCTATTATTATGCTTGCCACGGCAGCAACCTGGTCAGTTTCTAATATAATGGTGAAAACTCTCACCAAATCTGAAGCCCCTAAAAAAATTGTGTTTTATATGGTGTTGATTACCACACCAATTTCTTTCCCGTTTGCTCTGCTGCATTGGAAAACTCCAAACCTGACAGAGTTTTCCTGGCTAATTTTACTCGCAATTATTGCTAATCTGTCACAATCTGCTACGACCCATGCCTTTTCTAAAACCGATATGAATGTAGTATTGCCATTTGATTTTTCTAGACTTATATTTGTAACTGCTATGGCTTATGTTTTCTTTGGTGAAGTAGTTGATATTTTTACTGTTGCCGGCGCATTAGTCATATTTATAAGTTCACTCTATGTGGCAAGAAGGGAAGTACGGTCAAGAATGACCTACTTTAAAGGAGCCAATATATAAATTAAAAAGAAGGTATCTTATGTCAAAAACCACTAATAAAGAAACAGATAACAAAACACAAAATCATAAATGTCAGGTTTTAGCAGAGAAATGTGGTTTTTTGTTTAAATTTTTTGAATGGAAATTATGCATTGCCAAAAAATTAAGCTTTATTCCCAGCCTATGTGCCAGGCTACTTATCGCAAAAGTTTTCTGGGCATCTGGAGTCCTAAAATTGCCGGCTGGATTTTTGGGTATTGGCATGGGTAACTGGGACAGTACTATACTTTTATTTACCGAAGAATATCACGTGCCACTGCTCAAGCCTGAAATTGCAGCCTATATGAGTGCCACATTTGAAATTCTCTGCCCCATCCTATTGGTATTAGGTTTGGGTACCAGGGTTGCTGCCTTCTTTTTATTATGCATGACCATAGTAATAGAATTTACTTACCAGCATGATATTGCCCATCTGTTCTGGGGTACTTCATTATTATTTCTACTCACTGGCGGCGGCGGTTGTTTATCAATTGATTGTTTTATCAGAAAAAAGGCCCTGTCCTGCCCGGAGTATAATAAGATGGCCTGTGTTGGTGTCGGTGATAAAAAGTGAGTTTGAAAGATTCTAAGGATGAGGAGTAATTGCGATAATCTCAATATCTCCTTGCCTTTCTGCATATACCCAGAAAACTCTATAAGCACCTGGAGTATTATTTTCTGCGTAGGATTCAAACACTTTAATACCAAGCCGTTTACTTAAAGAACTGAATTCATGCGTATTTAAACTTGGATGCCTTAAATCAACGCTCATTAAAGCTATTGTTTTAATAACTGATTTATATCTTTTCTCTAGAGATTTATCAACTCGTAATAGGCCGATTTGCTGGCGCGCTTTATTTGAATAAATAATGTTAAATTTCATTTTTTAATTTAGCAATCTCATCGTCAATATCAGACTGTATATCTTTGTCAACTTGGCCCACTCTGCGTGCCTTAATGTCTTCTATACCTTGCTTAACACTCTCAAAGGAACCCTTATTTTTATAAAGCCAGGATTCCCTGCGTGGTATATCAACATATGGTTTCAAAATTATTGTATCATTCTCTTTATCCACAATAATATCAAACCTACTAACACCTTCAGCCAATAGCCCAAGCGCAATACGATTTCTATTATCAGGTATAACACTGTGTAATTGTTCCATATTTACAACCTCGTTTATTAATATTACTAAATTTATGGGTTTTTGTAAAGGCAAATGTTACATTGTAACAATGTTACATTAGAACAAAGTTACACATATAAACTTTCAGTAATATATATAATTATATATCAGAAATTGTTATTTAGAATAAAATGATAGGCATTCCCCTGGTTATATCATTTTTACCGGGAACACTGGTGACGTGCGTGAATTTATTAACTAATAATATAATAAGTTGAATTTAATCAACTCAATAACATAGCCTCGGCCGCCATAGTTATTAATTGTCTTTCACACATAGAGGGTATTACTTTGTTAATAGCCGTTGTATCATTAGCGTCTAATTTATTGCCATCCATTGAAACAATTAAATCACCTTTTTTGACATGATTTATCATTTGGTCTCTAATTTGTAACAAATCATTTTGGCCATCCAGATATTGGACCATAACTTTAAAGAATAGATCAACATTAATTTTTTCACCACGCAGATTAGTTACATAATCCAGGAACCGGGCTTGAAAGCGAACATATTTAGATGCCAGTGGTTTATTACTTAAAACGCGGACGAAATTATAATCATCAACGTGGGCCTCAAGTATTCCGGCCAGTAAAAATCTAAGCACCGCCTGCCCCATAGCCTTAATATCATATTTTTTATCGGCATCTTTGTCATTAGCATATAATTTGTTTAGCAATTCTTTGACATCATTTTCCAATTTACTATATTTCATTGGCTTTTTACCATTGAACTGCAACACGTACATTATTGCTAAATCAAGTGGGTTACGGGTCTTTAGAATAACATTATTTTTACCAAATTCGATTATTTTATCTGCCTTAACCTGTTGTTCATCGCCAAAATTTTCTGCATATATATTGGTATTAATATACATTTCTTCCAGAATCTTTATGTCTAACATCCGGTTAATTACATTATTATTTTTACTGAAAATACTATGGCGGAACCTTCTATTATTAATAAAATCCATATATTGCTCAGTTCTTACCATATCATTACCTAACTGTGATAATATCTCTATGGCTTTTTGCGGCATATTACCTAAGAACATGCTGCCTATCATAGCGTCCCCAACATATTGTAAATCGTATTCTGCCCCTTTTTCTACAATATCATGGAAATAGAATGGCTCGTTATAATCTTCCAAGTGATCATGCAATAAATATGAAACGCCAGCATCCTTAACCAGATCAATTTCATTTTTGATAAATTGTGAATAATTTTCATTCTTAGTGTTTTCAATAATAAAATTAAGTAGTTTTCTAGCTTCTGCAGCTTTATCTGAAGGATTTTTAAAATTCCTTGTATGATAAAGCATCATATCACGTATACCTTTTATACCAGACCAGCCTGGCATAGTGTTATAAGTAACAATACCTAATCCATTAGGCGATAAATTATTTTTAAATATTTCAAAAATTTTATTCTGAATATCTTTTGATACCCAAGATATAACCCCATGAACTATAATATAATCAAATTCACCAAAATCTTTCTTAATATCCATTAATGACATTTTTTTGAATTCGATATTTTTGAGATCAAGACTTTTTACATCAGACTCAGCTTTATTAATTTGTACTATCGAACTATCCACGCCAACACATTTACTATCAGGATAATCCATAGCAATTGGCAGCAAATTACCGCCACTGGCGCAACCTAGCTCTAGCACCCTCGCATTTTTACAATCTACTACTTTCATACCAAATAGCTTACCAATAGTATTTAAATGTCTTGTTTGGCTAAGAGGATAAGAAAAACTGGCATAAGGCACTTGATCATATTTATTTATAGTTAGATCACCACTATCAGACTTTATATTTATTTTGTCATTGCCCTGGCTACTGCCAACATCATTCATTAAATCCGAAGTTTTTTGTAAATCTGTTGACCTAGAGCTACCAGACACTGGAGAGATGGATGAAGCTGGCTTATCTTTACCATATTCTAGAACTGGTTTTAATGGCTCTAAAGGCTTTAAAGGTTCTAATTGTGCAGATGAAATATCACCTTTATCACTATGTTTTTTATCTTTTGCCGAACTCATATCGTTTCTCCTTAGATCTTTTAGCCTATTTTGTAATAATAATATTACACAATCTGCAAATTATTCTATTAATCTAAGTTGATTATACAGTTAATAAGTTAATATTTGATTAATTGTGAATCTAAATTACGGCTAATGAGTAACATTAATGTTGTTTTGGCTGGTTTAATTTGTGTTTTTGTTAAAAAAATGCTAGGTTGTTGGGCAAAAATTTTTAAGTTAAGTAAAAATATTGATTAAGATATATGGCATTAGAAACAAAATATTATGCACCTACAGTCGGTGATAAACTGGATCTGGCATTACAATTATTTACTAATCAAAAATATTCAGAATCACTTGAATTGCTTCAGCAATTAGAAACAATCTTACCGGATAATGATGATATAATGCGTTATATAGCAGATTGTTATAATGAGGTTGGGCAGTATGCCTCTTCTAAAATATATTATGACAAGGCTATAGAATTGAATCCCAATAATGATTGTGCTTATTATGGGCTTGGTAGCTCTTATAATAAACAAGGGCAAATGGATTTATCTATTAGTGCTTATAAAAGGGCTATTGAATTAAATCCAAGGCATGTCAATGCAATGAATAAACTAGCAATAATTTATAATGAGATTGGCAATATTGATATGGCAATTGATTTATATAAGCGTGTTTTAACAATCTCTGGGGATAATAATATTGTTTATAATAATTTAGCCATAGCTTATAGAAAGAAAGATGATCTAGATAATTTTATACTATCATTAAAAAAATCAATTGAAGCACAACCTAATTTTCAAGCATTTTATAATTTAGCAGATTATTATATTGAGACCCGCGAATATTCCATATCTGAAGAATACTACAATAAGGCTATCTCATTAGAACCTGGTAATGCCTGGGCTTATTATGGTTTAGGCATATTATATAATATGCAGGGGGAAAGATCTTTATCTATAAAGGCCTATCTTAAAGCTATTGAAATAGACCCAAAACATGTCAACGCCATGAATAAACTAGCTACTATATACAATAACATGGGCAGTAATGATATGGCTATCGAATTGTATAATCTAATTTTAACAATTCATGATCATAATCATATTGTGTATAACAATATAGCTACAGCCTACAAAAAGAAAGGTGACCTAGATAATGCTTTATCATCATTAAAGAAATCAATTGAAGTAGAACCAACCTTTCAAGCATATTTTAATGCAGCTTTAGTATGTTTAGAATTATATAATAAAGTTGCCGCAATTGAATGCTTTGAAATGGCGTTAACATTAAACCCGAATCATTTACAATTTTTACATGAATACCATGACGTTTTGCTACAAGTCTGCCATTGGGATAAAGCAGATATAATTGCTAAGAAAATCCAACAAATTCAGCAAAGTTCTCAAGATTCATATACCTTACCACCTATGCTAGATATAAAAAACAACATGAATCAATCAAGTAACCTGAAATGTGCTAAGGCATTGGTCTATGATAGAGTAAAAGATATAATAAAACAATTTCCAACTTTTGAACATTCAAAACCAAAGGCAGTTAAAAAAAAGTTAAGGATAGCATATATATCTTCTGATATAAAATATCAACCGGTTTCGCACTTAATGCGTGGTGTGTTCAAATGTCACGATCATAACCAATTCGATATTACCATATACTCATCTGCAATCCACGATGGCAGTAACTATAGAAGTGAAATAGAAGCTACCTGCAATAATTTTATTGATATAAAAAATATTGATAATATCAACTTAGCTAAACTGATTTATCAAGATAAGATTGATATTTTAATTGATTTAAATGGGCATAC
>Ga0206814_10097_pt1 | contig 24058 bp, 27 predicted proteins | sample Alteio_BWOrgCont_90_FD_152850 | JGI IMG/M metagenome (GOLD analysis project Ga0206814, IMG submission 152850) | Enriched cells from forest soil in Barre Woods Harvard Forest LTER site, Petersham, Massachusetts, United States -... | ecosystem: Environmental > Terrestrial > Soil > Temperate forest >...
CGGCTGGAAAAATATTTTCCGACGCTTTACCGCAGCAACGGCCTCGTCGCGCACGAATGTATTCTCGACTTACGCGCGTTCCATAAAACCACTGCCGAAGATGTCGCGAAACGCTTGATGGATTACGGCTTTCACGCGCCGACGCTTTCATTTCCCGTCGCCGGCACGCTCATGGTCGAGCCGACCGAAAGCGAATCCAAATACGAACTCGACCGTTTCTGCGACGCGATGATTTCCATCCACGCGGAAATGACCGCGATTGAAAACGGTTCTGCCGACGCGAAAAATAATCTGCTCAAGAACGCGCCGCACACTGCCGACCAAATCGCCAGCGACAATTGGAATCGTCCTTACACGCGCGAGCAGGCGGCATTCCCGGCGAAGAGTTTGCACGACTACAAATTCTGGCCGCACGTCAGCCGCGTGGACAACGTGTTTGGAGATCGTAATCCGGTTTGCTCCTGTATTGGAATGGAAGCCTACCAAAGCTAAACCGCGAAAGACGGCTCGATGCGAATCGTGCTTGAAAACAATTTGGCTCCAGCGCGCGGCCCCTCCGAGCGATGAAAGAATTATTGCACACCCACGCGATAGAAATACGGAACAGAATTTGTTGCCGTCGCATCGTTGTAGCTCGTCGTGCCGCCTTGGCCGACGATGTTCGAGGCAATCGTTGTGAAGACAGGCGTCGCACTTAAATCCAATCCGCGTTGCACGAAGTAATTCATGTTGCTGACGCTTTGCCATGTAATCGTCGCGCCCGTAAGAACATTCGTGACCGCGACCGAATTCATTTGCAGCAGCGACAAAGGATTTTTCGGATCGGTGCCCGTCTTCCATTCGGCGTAATTGCTCATGCCATCGCCGTCGGGATCTAAATTGTCCGCCGAGCCGTCCGTAGGAATTCCATATTGCTGCGCCCACACATAAGAAAGCGTGGACGATGGCGATTGAAATTCATACGCGCCCAAGTCCACCGTGCCGCCGACCACCCGTGGATTGCCGTCGAGGTCATTGGTGACAGTGATGTAAGAATTAGTATAAGAATTTTTGCCCGCGTTAATACATGGCGAACTGGCGCTCAAATGATAATCGCCATTCGCCAAATCCGCGAACAGCGGTGCGTTGGTAAAATTATTTACACTGTTGGTAGTTGGAAGGGCCGCCACGCAACAATTGTAAAAACTCACGTTATCTCCCGAACTTTCACCATTGTCCGGCGAATTGTAATAAGCGATGCAATTCTCAAGCGTGCAGCCGTCGCCGCCACTACCGCCGCCGTCGATGCCGTCGAACTGCGCAGTATTGCCGACGACGGTGCAGTTGATAAGTGTGCCGCCCGACATTGCGCCGCCGTAGGCACCCGCCGTGTTGCCGCTGAAAATGCAATTGAGGAATTTCAACCTACTGTCTTCAATAAAAGCGCCGCCGCCGCTGCCGATGGCCTGCGCGGTGTTGCCGATGAATTTGCAATTGATGACCAAGGTAAAGGGACCAAGGTCGGCAAAAATGCCGCCGCCATATTGGGCGGTATTGTTGACGATGATGCAATTGCTCAACATGTTGGCCAAATCCATATACACGCCGCCGCCGACGTTGCCGGAGGGGTTTGATGCTGTTGTCGCGCCGTTGGACAGCGTGAATCCTGACAACGATGTGCCGGCGTCCATATAAACACACCGTGCGGCATGCGGGCCATTCGTCCCCATAATGATTGTGACTTCAGGGCCATTGACGCTTTGCACGGTGACGTTTCTGGGAAGATAGAGATTCGCACCGTGACTCGAATTCTGCGGACGAAACGGATAAATGCCGTTCGTCACCAAAACCAAGTCGGAGTAAGAATTGACAAAGGGCACCGCGCTTTGGATGTTCGTCGCCGCCGTCGCCCAACTTGAGTAAGGCGGCACAGAGTTGGTGCTGTTGACATTGACGTAAAGAATTGTGGCGTGAGCTCCGATGGGAAGAATTAAAACCAATGCCGCCCGGAGCAGCCAGATTTTAAGCCGATTTTGCATGGTTTTCATGGGCAATCCATTCATTCACCCATAGCTCGCAACCAACCGGCCGGTTCTTTCAAAAATCTTTTTACCGGCAGAAATTTAAACGCCTAATCGGGATGCAGCATTAGCCAAATGACGCGGCAAAGCAAAAACATCACGACCCCGATTGCTAAAACCAGGCCGATAATGCTGAACATTCTGATGGAAGATTGCGGGATTTTTCCCTCGAACGGGCCGGGCCGGCAAAATTGGAACGCGAGCAAGTCGCTCATCATTTCCTCGGCATCTCGGTAGCGCAGGCGTGGATTGGCGCGGCAGGCTTTTAAAATGATCTTGTTGAACTGGATCAGGTCGCGTCCGTCCGCCAGCCGGCACAAATCCGCCGGCAACTCCGGGTAATGGTTCCGGTCCATGCCGGTGCTGATTTCGTAAAGCACTTTGCCGAGCGCATAAATGTCCGCCCGCGCCGTGCCCGGACCTTCCGGCGGAATGAAGCCTTCCGTGCCGGCACGTGACCGGGTTTGAAACATCTCGGTCACCAGCCCGGCGTCCACCAGCTTGGGAAAGCCGTTCACGAAAATGATGTTTGCCGGCTTCACATCGCGGTGAATCAGCCCGCGCCGGTGCAGAAAGCCCAGGGCGGACGCGATGGGCGCCCCGAGCCGGATACATTCGCCAATGGGCAGTTGCCGGCGCTCGGCCAAATCGTGCGCGAGCGTGCGCGGCACATAAAAGTCGGGATCAATCGTCTGACCGGTGTGGACATCATCGCCCAGTTCCATCACATAATAAAAATAGTCCGAATCCGCAGTGCCGCCGACTTGCAGCACATCCACCAGCCCGTCATGCTCGCGGGAAAGCGGCTCGAATTTCAACAGGCCTTGAAACTCATCTTCAAATGGCTTCTGCCATTCAAACGATTTGCGGTTGATGATTTTGACCGCGCGATAAGTGCCAATGGCGTTGCGTGCCAGCCACACTTCACCGCCGCTGCCCGCGCCGATGAGCCGGACAAGCTCGTGCTCCGCCACCACCGGTCGTGGCGCGGCTCCCTCCGGCAATGCGTCAGGCGGGTTCAATCAATTTGTATTTCGCGGGTTTCCAACCGGCGGATTTCTTTTTTGATCAGCGCGCCGACCCGGAACTTGGCCAGATAAACCTGTCCCGCGCTGACGCCCAGCGTCCGCGCCACTTTTTCCACCGGCCACCCTTTGACCACGTAAAAATCGAACATTTGATAGTGCTCTTCTTTGACCCGTCGTTTCACGTTTTCCAGCGCCACCTTCATCAAATTCACACGCCATTCATTTTCCCAAATCGATTCGTCCTCGGCGGAATCGGCGATGCGCGTCGTATCACACGCATCCTCTTCGGCAACCTCCAGTTCTTCCGGCGCCACGCGCGTGCGTTTGCGCAATTGATCGGCGATCCGCCAGCGGGTCAGGTTCCGCAGCCAGCCCTTGAATGAACCCAGCTTGCGGTCGCGCTTGAATTTCTGGATGTTTTTGGCCACCGAAATGACCGTCTCCTGCACCACATCCTGCGCCTCGGCCTCGGTCAGGCCGGATTTCAACGCCACGGCATAGATCACCCGCCAGTAGGTGTCGAAAAAATCCTTCCAGCTATCCTGATCGTCCCAGTTTTGCAACCGGCTCAACAGGCTGTAGCGGGTCGGAATGAAATCGTCCGCTGGCAACATCATCATAAGGCTCATACCTGAACAGCTCGGACAAAACGAGCCGATTCTTTCAAAAAACTTTAAGCAGTGGCGGTGAACTTATAAATGCATTGCCATGTTTTCATCAGAAATCAAATCAGTTCATTTTGCGGCATTGACGTGAAACTCACGCGCCACTGCCTATCCCGCACCATCATCCATCAACCACGCTCATCGATGCCAGCGGGTCGAGGCCATTGATGCGCGTGTAATTGCCGTCGGGTTGTTGCCGCCGGACTTGGCGCCGCTCCACACTTCCCACCACCGCCAGCGTCACGAACATCTTCGACATGTTCCATCCGGTAAAAGGCCGTTTTAATGGAATTGCGGTCAATTTCTTCGTTTTTGAGGTTTTTTGAAGGTTTTGGCATCTCAGGAACGTCGTTTATGACCTCATCTGCGACGTTTATGACATCATTTATGTTGTCCATGACGTCATTTACGTCGTTCATGACATCGTTCGCATTGTTTGTGAGGTCATTCGCGTTGTGCATGACATCATTGGCATCGCCCGTGACCTCATCCACATTATTAATGACGTCATCCACAAAGTCCGTGATGTCATCCGTGTCGTGTATGACATCATTCACGCCGTCTGTGACATCATTTGCGTTGTCCGTGAGGTGATTGGTGCTGCAAATGACATCATTTCTGTGTCGTGTGATGTCATCAAAGGCCGGCAAGGGTTGCTGAAATTATTTCTTGGAAGACAGGCTGGTCTGGATGACAGCTAATTCCGCACGCGGCTCGTCTTCGACGTGTTCCATCCGGTCGGCGCGGCGATACCAATAGCGGGCATTGCCAAGGTCGCCCTCCATCTTGTGCAGCACGGCGTGAATCCACGCGGCGATGCTGTCTTCGTATTGCTGGACGATTTGATGCGCGGCGTCCCATTTGCCGGCCTTAGCCAGTTCCACTGCTTGAAGCAATTCATCGTTCGGCGCACTCATGGTTTTGTTTTACTGCGAAATCGGCATGGTTGCAAGGTGACGAGTGCATGTGGATGGAAAGTGATTCCGAATAAATGCCGACGACGGCGAAAGCGAACAGATTGTTTGTAAAATCTTTCTTTTGCCAAATCTCAAAAACATTGAAATGATTCTTCAACGCATGAACCTGAAACTTTTCACCCCGTTTGTTTTCGCCGCCGCCATTTCTATTTCCAGCAATTCATTGTTCGCCGCTGACGAAGTTGACGAATCAACCAATTACACCTTTAGCTTGCCGTCCAAAGATTCGCCTGATGTGAAGTGGTGGCGCGATTCGCAGACGAATCTCGACGAGCGGCTCGCATGGTGGCGCGACGCGCGGTTTGGGATGTTCATCCATTGGGGCGTTTATTCCGGTCTCGGCAATCAATTTCATGGACAACAAGGCGGCGGCTACGCGGAACACATCCAGCGCGTCTTGAAGATTCCCATTCCGGTTTATCGCAAGGAAGTTGCCGGAAATTTTGACCCGACAAATTTTGACGCGGACGCGTGGGTGCGCCTCGCGCGCGACGCGGGCATGAAATACATCGTCATCACCGCCAAGCATCACGACGGCTTCGCGATGTGGCCGACGAAGGTGAACGATTACAACATCATGGACGCAACGCCGTGGCATCACGACCCGATGGCCGACTTGAAGGCCGCGTGCGACAAATACGGGATCAAGTTCGGATTTTATTATTCGCAAGCGTTCGACTGGGGAAATTCCAACGCGCCGGGCAACGACTGGGATTACAACAATCCCGGCGGTGACAAAAAACTCGGCGGAACGGATTGGTGGAACACGCGCCCGGAATTCATGGCGTCCGCGCGAAAATACGTGGACACGAAAGCGATTCCGCAATTGCAGGAACTTATCAGATTATATCATCCGGCGATTTTATGGTTCGACACGGCGGGCAAATTGCCGCCATCGGAAAATCTTCGCATCATGAAAGCCGTGCGCGAGGCCGACCCGAACGTCGTCATCAGTGGGCGGCTCGTGGGTAATTGGGGCGATTACGCGGACACGACGGATCGCCCGGCGAATTTCCCGCCGCACGATGGCGATTGGGAAGGCATTCCGACGACCGACGAATCTTACGGCTGGAATCCGTTTGACCAATTGCACAAGCCGCCGTCGCATTTCATCCAACTGCTCGCCAAGTCCGCCGCGCGCGGCGGAAATCTTTTGCTGAACATCGGTCCGATGGGCGACGGAAATGTTGACCCGAAGGACGTGGCGATTTTGAAAGGCATCGGCGACTGGTGGACATGGAATGCCAACTCGATTCGCGGCACGACGCGCACGCCGTTGCCGGTGCAGACGTGGGGCGAATCCACGCGCAAAGGCAACACGCTTTACTTGCACGTTTTCGACTGGCCGACAAACGGACAACTGATTGTAGGCGGATTGAAATCGGATGTTTCTAAAAGCGCCTTTTTTCTTGCTGATGATTTTGACAAAAACGGCGCGGCGCGCGACGGCATGCCGCCAGCACGGAAAATTTCACGTTTGAATCCACTCGACGTTGCTATCGCTGTTCCTGCCAACGCGCCGGACAAAACTGATTCTGTTATTGGACTCGAATACACTGGCCAAATCCAAACCGACACCAATCGTCTGTTGCAACCGGAATTTCCCAGCGACACATTGCGCGCGTTCGACGGCGAATTGCACGGCGGACTTCGTTTCGGCCCCGGCAAAAAAACGGACGACGTTGTCGAAAATTGGACGAAGCCAAATCAATCCGTCACGTGGGCCGTGCGATTGAACGAAGCCGTAACTTACGACGTGTTCATCAACTACGATACGACCGATTCTGTCACCAACACATTTACCGTGAGCTTCGGCTCGCAAACGCTCGAAGACGCGACGCAGAAGAACAACAACAAATCACTTTCAGTCGGCAAAGTTTCACTTCAACCCGGCACGTTTGAAATCAAAGTCGCGCCGAAAGAAATCAAGCGCGGCGAATTGTTCGAGTTGCGCAATCTGGAATTGCGACCTGTCGCAAATTGATTTTGGCTCGCGAGGACGCTCGCCCCACCAATTAAATTACTTTGCGATAGCGGCGAGCGCGACGCCATCGTGCGCAAAACGGTCGCTGCCGGCGGCGATGCGGGCTTGCGCGCGGAATTCGCCGGGCGTGAGAGTGGTCTTCTTTTTGAAAATGACGCTCAAGTATTCTGGATGTTCAAAGCCGACCTTCTCGGCGATTTGCGCGAGTGAAAAATCCGTTTCCGAGAGCAATTGTTTGGAGCGGGCAAGCCGCGTGCGCAAAATTTCTTCCTTTGGCGAATGGCCGAGCACGCGGTAAAAGCGCCGTTCCAAGGTGCTGCGCGAAAGCGGAACGACTTTCAACACGTCGCTCACATCAATGCCGTTGCACGCATGTTCGCGGATGTATTGTGTCGCCGTCGTGATGTGCCGGTCTTCCACGGCCAGCACATCGGTGGAGCGGCGCGTGATGACGCCAGCGGGCTGGACGAGGATTAAATCCTGTTTTGGTTTTTTTTCCGCAATCATCTGGTCGAGTAGCGACGCGGCTTCGTAACCGATGCGCTCGGTGTCGAGCGAAACGCTTGAGAGCGGCGGGTCGGCGAGCTCGCAAAGCATTTCGTCGTTGTCCACGCCGATGACCGCAATCTCGTCCGGCACGGAAATTCCCGCCACGCGGCAGGCGTTGAGCACTTGTTGGCCGCGAATGTCGTTGCACGCCATGAGACCGACGGGTTTGGGCAATGTTTCGAGCCAACGCACGACCTGATCGCCGTCCTTGAGGCCGCGCTCTTCATATTCCTGCGTGCTGGCGGTTCGGAATTTTAAGGAATCGGCGTAAATGTGGCAGGGCAAATTCGCCTTGTGCGTGCATTCAAGGAAACTGTCGCGTCGCGCGTCGGAATAATCCGCGCCGTTGAAACCACAGAACGCAAAACTGCGGAAGCCGCGCTCGCGCAAATGCTCGAACGCCAGCCGCGCCGCCGCCGCGTCATCCGGACGCACCGAAGGCATGCCGATATTTTTCAGGAGATAACGCACATCCACGGCGGGGATGCCGAGTTTGCGGATGCCGTTGGCGATCTGGCGGCTTTCGACGCGCGCGATGATGCCGTCGCCTTTCCAATCCTTGAGCCAGTCGGGGCATTTATCGCCGAGGCTGCGCTCCTGCAAAAAGATGGACCACGGCTGATGTTCGCGCACGTAGCGCGCCACGCCGAAGAGCGTGCGGCGCCCGTAAGCGCGGGAGGATTCAATCAACAGCGCAACGCGCGGACGGGCGGATATTTTTGAGCTCATGGCTGGTTTTGTTTCAGGAGCGAATTCTAATAGCCATGACGAAAAAACTCAATAATTTTCCGCAAAGTTTAAGTGACAAGAAAGCAAAACCATATTACTTTCATTCTATAGCTCGGGAAAACCGCGACGGATGCCTGCCAATCATAAACGCTCCGTTTCAGTTTTTGACGGCTATAAATTGACCCAGACGTAAATATGAAAATTGCCGATCGATTCACCCAAACTTCTTCCCGTCGCGGATTCACCCTCATCGAATTGCTGGTGGTCATCGCCATTTTGGCCGCCATGCTTTTGCCGGCATTGGCACATGCCAAGCTCAAAGCCACGCAGGCGGATTGCTTGAGCAACCAGAAACAGTTGGCGCTGGCATGGAACATGTATGCGACTGATCAGAACGATAATTTGGTGTATGCGCCGAGTGGTCTGGGTGGCACAAGTTGGAATGACGCGGACGGTTTTTGGTATATACCAACGGATCCTGTGACCTTTGTGCAAAGCTGGGGAGGAAACCAGGGAACGGCTTTATCCGCTATACAAAGTTGTTTGACGACAAACAATTTGCTCTTTTCGTATGCAAAAAGTATCGGCCTCTACCATTGTCCCGGTGATAAACGAAGCACCTTGTCGATTGGAGATCCTACTGCGAAAAGTGTCGGATTTGCGTGGGACAGTTATGCCATCACGGCGAATGTGGATGGTGTTGGCGGCTTGACCAATTATACGAAACTTTCGGCCATACGAAGAACTTCCGATTGCTTCGTTGATGTAGAGCAATCTGATACGCGTGGATACAATGAGGGGACATTTGACATAGGCGGAAACCACATCCCGACGAAAACAGCGTTTCAATTTGAAGATGTCTTCGCCACTTATCACGGCAATGTTAATACGTTTTCTTTTGGTGACGGCCATGCCCAGGCAAAAAAATGGCTGGATAATAATATTCTTGCTTGCGGAGTGAAAACCCTGCAACCCGGTTCAACCTTGTATGATTATCAACAAGCAGGTGCGAATGGCACCACAGCTCCCAGCAATACACCCGGTGGGCCTCCCAACTGTCCGGATGCTGATTATCTTATACAGCATTGGGTCAGTCCTTCCACTCCGTAACCCAATATTATTAACATTTGCGTTGGCCGTCTTTCGGCGGCCATTTTTTGTCTGGAAGCGGAAGGCTCGGACAGGCGGATATTTTTGGGCTCACGGGCTGGTTTAGTTCTGGAAGTGGATTCTCAGAGCGTTGACGAAAAAACTCAATAATTTTCCGCAAAGTTTAAGTGACAAAAAAGCGGAACTATATTATTTTCGTCCCACAGCCTGAAAGAACCGTGACGGACGCCCGCTAATCATGAACGCTCCGTTTCAGTTTTTGACGGCGATAAAATTGACCCAGACGTAAATATGAAAATTACCAACCGATTCACCCAAACTTCTTCCCGTCGCGGATTCACCCTCATCGAATTGCTGGTGGTCATTGCCATCATCGCCATTTTGGCCGCCATGCTTTTGCCGGCTTTGGCTGCTGCCAAGCGCAAAGCAGCCATCGCTAATTGTGTGAGCAACCAAAGACAACTTGCCATCGGTTGGAAAATGTTCCCCGATGATCACAATCAAGCTATCATTAGTGCGAGCACGGGTAATCAAACTGACGACGGCTTTTTTGCGTGGCGTATCGCTCCAAACAGCATGGGAGGCATTTCTGGCGTTCCAACTTCACCCGGCGGCGCTATTCCTGTGCGGTTTTATGACGATTACGGCTTTCAATTGGGTGCGCTCGGCGCGCAGGGTGGGAATTATATCAAGAACCCCGATGTAATTCATTGCCCGGGTGACCAGCGTTATGCCAATGAAATTCCTCCGGCCTGGTGTAGTTATACAATGCCAGATAATTTGAATGGTTCTACAAACGCTACTGCCGATTTTCGAATTCATCAGGATTCTCAAATGAAACACCCGAGCAACATGATGCTTTGGACTGAAGAAAATGATACGCGCAACTCCTCCCTAACAGCTCCCGATGGGACTCACGTGACGGAAAATGAAGGCACGTGGGAACCATTTCATCCTGGCGGCGCCGCCGGCGGCGACGCTCCAAATCCCGGCTCATCACCTCCATTTACCTCAATGCTTGGTGGTGGCGCAACGGGATGGTATGACGGACCGGCATGTTATCATATTGCCAGCTCCTCGTTCAGTTTTGGTGATGGACATTCTGAAAATCATCGTTGGACTGACCAGCCTACAATTGACTTTGGAACGTCTACCAGTTCGGGCAAGTCCAGTGGTCCGGATTCATATACTGGTTACACTGGATTAAACACTCCGGCGGGAGCCATTTGGGTTTACCAACATTATTGCACGTCGAGAAATCAATAATTTGTTTTGAAAATTTTTTAGGTAATTGGCCGCCATTTCGGCGGCCAATTTTTTTGTCAGGGCTGCGCTGCGACGCAGCCAAAATATTTTTTAGTCAAAGCGGCGCGGCAGCACAGCCCTGCCGGCAATTTTGTAAATTCTGTAGATCCTGTCTAAAAACTATAATTGGGGCGGCTGCGGCTGCCCGAAGTTTTCCCAAGCGGTGATGGGGTGCAGGCTGCCACATTCGGGACAGGACGTGGCGGCGTATTGCGTCTGGCAATGCGGACACATGGCGTGAGTTTCAAAAGTGTCGAACGGCTGGCGGCATTTGCTGCAACGCCAGAAATTTCCCATAGGCGGCGGCGTCTGACATTCGGGACAGCGGAAGCCTTCGCGTCGCGGTGCTTTGGCTACTTTGGCCAGCGCTTGTGCCTGCCGCAATCCGCCCCAGCAATTCAAAATGATGAATCCGGAAATGATGATGAGCCACATGTCGCCAATCCAGAGCGCCAGACCAATCAAACCGGCCACGCCGATGAACCCGATGATGCTCGCGGCCATCAGACTGTTCGCCCGCCCGAAAATGAACCAGAGCAGCGAGCGCAGGATTTGTCCGCCGTCGAGCGGATAAATCGGCATCATGTTAAAGATGAGCAACGTGGTGTTAATGGCGAAAAGCATGTAAACGAATTGGTAGGCATCGGGATTTGATTGTTGCCAGCCGATGTCGCCGACGACAACCCATGCTCCCAGCAGTAGCGGAAATAAAATGACATTAACGAGCGGCCCGGCGGCGATGCTCCACAGTTGCGCGCCCGGACGTTGCGGCGGCGACACATACGCCACACCACCGAGCGGCCAGAGCACGATGTCATGAGTTTGTCCGCCGACGGAGCGGCACGCGAGTTGATGGCCGAATTCATGGACCAACACGATTGCGAAAAGTGAAAGACCTTCGAGCACGCTCCACATGGGTGAGGAATAACCCTTTGCCTGGCTTACGAAATACCAGATGGCGATGAACCACGCCCAGTGGAGATAAACCGTGATTCCAAATAATCTGAACAACCGGATGGAGCCGTTTCGCGTTGGCATCGGCGGAAGCTGCCATAATTTTTCAGGAGTGTCGAGTCACCGTCGGCATGGCAATTCTTTGAGACGGGATTAACAGGATCGTGCAGGATCTTTAAAATTCGGTAATCAAATCCGTTTTGAAGTAATTCGGTCAATCTTGTCTAAAAGTGCGTTTGTGCCGTCACCGTTTTGTCACCGCGCTTTAACCGTCGCGCCATTGCCGTTGGCGTGAAAGCAGCTAACTTGGACAGAATGGAAAAGATTTTGATTGTGGATGACGAAGCGGATTTCATCGAGTTGCTAAAATTTCGCCTTGCCGATCTGGGTTGCGAATTTCTTATTGCCAGCAACGGCGTGCAGGCGTTGAGCCAGGCGCGGATATTCAAACCGGCGCTCATTCTGCTGGATATTTTGCTGCCGGACCTCGATGGCTTGTCCGTGTGCGAGATTTTGAAACGGCAACCGTCCACACGCAAGATCCCCGTCATTTTCATGAGCGCGCTTTCCAGCGAAGTCACCAAGCGCACAGTAGCGATGCAGGCGGATGATTTTTTTACCAAACCGCTCGACCTGCCGCGATTACAGCAGCGCATCCGCGATTTGCTGCACATGCCGGTGGCGAAATGATTCGGTTCAATTCTTTTTCGCTTCCTTCGCCCGCGCGCGCAACTCCGGCAACGCGCCCAACTGGTCGAGCACAAATTCTTTGAACGTGTCGTCAGGCATTTCTCACAAAGACTGTTTCACGACTCATGATTTCATCGTTTTGTAAATTGCGAAGAATATATTGACCAGAAATAGTTTCTCCTCCGCCTGTTACTTTTAGCAAAGCAGCAGCGAACGAAAGTCGTTTTCTCGACTTGCTTCTTAAAGCAGCATTCAAAAAACCTTCCCAAAGTTCCCCCCGAAGCGTTAAATTTGAGATTAGTTCTTTGCCGTCTGGATATTTTCTAATAATGCTCAAATCTCCATAAACCTTATGCGCAGATTGATTCAGACTCATACGCCATGTCCTTTGTGAATTGTCAGATATTGGCTCAATAAATATCCAGTCCCCGCTTATATCAACCCCCTTATAAATTAATCTTTGATACCAAGGTGCAATACCATTTTTGAATATCCATGAAGCTGAAAAAATCAATAAAGCTGTTACAATACCACTTAAAACTCCGATGAATATTTCAACAATATTTGTCGATGAATAAATCCGTGGTGAATGTTCAATTAAGGAAGGAGCATTTGTATCTTCACCGTAACAACTAAAACAGATTGTTGTTAGAATGAATGTAAATATAGAGAATTTGAATATCAGTTTCATAATTTAACCTTTCTGAGCTTCCTTCGCCCAAGCGTCTTTCAACGTGATTGTCCTATTGAAAATTATTTTTTGCGAATTGGAATCTTTGTCCAAAGTAAAATAGCCGATGCGCTCGAATTGATAACGCGCCTCCGGCGAGGCACCATTCAAAGAGGGCTCACATTTCGCAGTCAACACTTCGAGCGAATGCGGATTCAAATGTGTTTTGAAATCGCCGTCGGCGTCGGGTTCGGGAACAGTGAACAGCCGATCGTAAAGACGGACTTCGGCGTCAATCGCGTGCGCGGCGCTCACCCAATGAATCGTGCCTTTGATTTTGCGATTTGAAGTTGCGCCGCCCGTTTTGCTGTCGAGGTCAGCGGTGCAGCGAAGCTCGACAATTTTTCCGCTCGCATCTTTGACGACTTCGTCACACTTGATGATGTAAGCGTATTTCAAACGCACTTCGCCGCCGGGTTTTAAGCGGAAGAATTTCGGCGGCGGAATTTCAGCAAAATCATCCTGCTCGATGAGCAATTCACGGCTGAACGGAATCTTCCGTTTGCCTGAATTTTCGTCTTCAGGATTGTTGACAGCGTCAAGTTCCTCAACTTTGCCTTCGGGGAAATTCGAGATAACGACTTTTATCGGGCGCAACACGGCAAGCCGACGGAGCGCGCACTTGTTCAAATCTTCGCGAATGGTGTGTTCGAGAACCGCAACATCCGTGATGCCATTGTATTTAGTGATGCCGATGTTGTAAGCGAAATTGCGCAACGCTTCCGGTGTTACTCCGCGACGACGGATTCCGCTGATTGTTGGCATTCGCGGATCGTCCCAGCCGGTGACGAGTTTTTCGTTCACCAATTGCATAAGTTTGCGTTTGCTCATCACCGTGTAACCGAGCGAGAGCCGTGCGAATTCATATTGCTTCGGCAACGCACGCGGCAAGTCGAGCGATTCTAAAATCCAATCGTAAAGCGGGCGATGCACTTCAAATTCCAGCGTGCAAATGCTGTGCGTGATGCCTTCGATGTAATCGCTCAAGCAATGCGCAAAATCATACATCGGGTAGATGCACCATTTCGCGCCGGTCTGATGATGTTCGGTGTGGCGGATGCGGTAGAGCAGGGGATCGCGCAGCCAAATGTTCGGTGAATCCACTTGAATCTTCGCGCGCAACGAGCGTTTGCCGTCGGGAAATTCGCCGACTTTCATCCGCGCGAACAAGTCCAGACTTTCTTCCACGCTGCGATTGCGCCACGGAGATTCTTTGGCGTTGCGACGATATTCATCCGTTTCGTCCGGCGACAAATCGCAGACGAAGGCTTTTCCTTTTTTGATGAGCGCGACGGCAAATTCGTAAATCTGGTCGAAGTAATCGCTCGCGTAAAACGGTTTGGAATTTTTCAGCCCAAGATTTTTGTCCGCCCAACCGGCGATGAGCCAGTTGACGTCTTCCTGAATGGACTCGACGTATTCCACGTCTTCCTTCGTCGGATTTGTGTCGTCCATGCGCAAGTTACAGACGCCGCTGAATTCGCGCGCGATGCCGAAGTTCAGGCAGATGCTTTTGGCATGGCCGATGTGCAGGTAACCGTTCGGCTCCGGCGGAAAGCGCGTGTGAATCTGCGGATATTTTTTCTCGGCGACATGTTTGGCAACGATGTCGCGGATGAAATCGCTCGGGGCGGCAGGCGAATTGCCTGTTCCGCTCGCAGATTCTTTATTTTCCAAACTCATAAATCCCGCAGAAATTAACAAATGAAAATGCGATTGTCCAAATGAAGCGAAGAGTGCGAAGATGGGTAAAGAATTTACAATTCTTAAAATGGAACCGCTTGAACTCCATCGCTCGCCGCGCGTGAATCATAGTCAATCATCAATAATTCAGGATACGGCGACATCGCGGATAAAATAAAATTTGTTGGTGCGAAATATTGGTAAGTCAGCGATTGACCCCAAGCATCTCGCGGAATGCTGCCACCTAACACAGAAGCCAATTCATTGGTATTTGTGGGAAGTGGCAATCCTGTCCGTAGACGATTTTCAAGCGTTTGCGCCGCTGTCAGAACAACGTGCTTCGTTTGGGCAACGTCTCTAGGACGTGAATGCCATCCGAAAATAAAATGTGGAAGATAAAGCCATGCAACAACCGCACAAAGCAGGACACTGAAAACAAGAACAATTTTGTATCGAAGCCGCATAGATTTTATTATTTGTCCCGCTAGTAATATGACTCGGCACTTCACAATTTTTTGTCCAGAAAATTTCAGCGCCTTTGATTCTCTGCGTTAAAAATTATTACTTCCGCATCGGCCAATTAGCTTTGACCATTGCCTTGTAGCCGCCGGCAAGCGAGAAAACATTTTTATAGCCCATTTTTTGCGCGGCGTCGCACGTCATCGCGGAACGGAATCCGCCGCCGCAATACATGATGATTTCCAAATTGGCATCGGGAAATGTCTTTTCCAAGTCGCGCTCGAGAATTCCTTTGCCCAGATGTTGCGCTTCGGCAGCGTGGCCGGCATTCCATTCGTTGTCTTCGCGCACATCGAGGAGAATTGCGTTGGAATTTTTCTTGAGCCGTTCGCGCGCGTCATCAATCGAGATTTCGCGGATGCGCGTTTTGGCTTCGGTTGCCAATTTCAGAAAACCGGGTGAATGATCCATGCGATGAAATTAATCCCCAACGTGAAGTGGTCAAACCAATTTCTATTAATTCATCCAATCGGGAAACGTGACGGCTTGCGATACCAGATTCTGGTCCCAGTTCTTGTGCCACGTCAATTGCCACAAATCTTTTGCGCGCGTATTTCGAACCGAACTGTCGAAGTAGAGGATGTTCACGCCTTTCGCATGACGGAACATGGCGAAGTCATTCATTTCCGGAATCAGCCCGGTGAATTCGCCGTTGAATCCCGGCGGCAAATCTGTTTCGCCCGGCCCGCCGCCACGCCACGCCGAATCTAAAAATAGCGGCGTCACGGATGGCGCGGGCGCGTTGCCATATTTTCGCCAATGCAACTCGGCGTCGCGGCCCTGGATATTATTTGTGCTGGGATTATAAACCCAGATGTTCAAACCGTAGCTGGCGATGAGCAAGCGGTTCGTTTCAATCGGGTCGTTGATGGGAAAATCGTAGGCTGTCGTCGGGCCGCCGTTGTCCACGGCATTCGGACTATCAAGTGGAACGTGAGTTTCTACGTCGCCGGAGCCGCGCCGGTCCACGGCCTTCGGACAAAGGAGCAGGGCGGGCTTGCGGTTGATGTCATTCGTGAATGACAGCACCCAAACACCGCGAGGCCAGGTCATTTCCTCTCCGTTGAACGTGGCGCCGTCCATGAACGAATCATTATTGTCATCGGCGTAAAGCCGCCACGTGATTCCCCATTGCCGGAGATTGGAAATGCAATTGACTCCGTATGCTTTGTCCTTGGCGCGGCCCAATACCGGCAGCAACATCGCCGCGAGAATCGCGATGATGGCGATGACCATGAGCAATTCAATGAGCGTGAAAGCGCGTCGTGAAATCATTTTTGCTGCTGTTTTAGTTGATTAAGCTGTTGCGCCGAATTTGTATCGGGAAAACAGACGTTTGGACAGGGCAATTCATTCATGGCCGCGCGGCAAGCTCCTGAATATTAGTTTTAAGCGCCGGGTCGAAGTCGGACGGGTCCTGCCAGATGTAGAAAACAAAATTGCCGTCGAAGTCGGCCTTCCGCTCGAACGTGTTCAGGAAATACATCTGCTCAAATTTAATCCAGCGCGCCGAGCCGTCCGCGAATAATTCATTGCCGCCAGCGGGAATAATCGTGTTGCCGTTGCGATGCGGCGGCACATTTTGAAAAACGTAATCGCGGTTCACATGTCCCAATTCGCTCAACAGGCCGCCCCAATGTCCCGCGACTTTGACGTTCAAATCGGCGGCGAGCACCCAGCCGGGTTTCGACTGGCTGAAATTCATCGGGCTGCGCGCTGGAAAATCGCCGAGGGGATTGTGCCAGACATCCATGCCGCCGTAGTATTGATATCCGATGGCCCATTGCGGCGGGTTGGCTTTGGAGATGTCTTCGAACACCGGCAATTGCGGAAGGTTAGGACACGTCCAGACTTTTGATTTCATGGAAAGGCCGACGGTTTCCGCGCCCTCGGCATTCGTCACGTCAATAGTATCCGCGCCATAGTAACCACTGAAGTTCGCCTTTCGCACGCGGAAGACCATGTCTTTGTTCTCGCCGGTATACATGACGACGTCTACGCCGAGCTGGTGCAGATTGCTCAAGCACGCGGCGCGCTTGGCTTTTTCTTTGCCGCGCGCCAACACCGGGAACAGCAGCGCTGCGAGAATGGCGATGATGGCAATGACCACCAGCAATTCAATCAACGTGAATGCGGAACGTTTCGTGGAGTTCATGTTGGCTCGCATAATGGACACCGTTGTCATCCGATTTGTATATGTATAAGTGCAGGCGATTTCATTGTTCGATGAGCTGGGGTGCCTTTGGATTGTCGATAATTTCGTATTTGAGCGATTGCAAGTCGAGCCAGACCTTGCCGCTGCCGGTGAACGCAAACCCCGTGTCGAGACATTGCGTGTCTTTGGGAATCTGGCAGAGGACGGTCTTAAATTCCCAATCGGTCGTGCCGTTGCCGGGACCGCCGCCAAGCCTTCTGTCTCTGGTGAGTAATTTGAATTGCGCGCCTTTCGGACGGAGGTTCGGGCGCAAATTGCCGACAACATTTTCCGTTTTAGCCCAAACGGTCATGCGCACCGTGTGACCGGCAAACTTTTCTGGATTGCGAATGTCTTCGCCCCACCACATCCACGAGCCGGCCGGCGCTTTGCCCGTCGGCGTGTATGCGATGCAAAGCGTCGAGTGGCCGTCGTGCTTCACGTCGTTGTCGGTCGTTTCGGAATAATCGTAAGAGTTTGGACTCCACACGTGCCACGCGCGGTCGTCGGTAATGGGCGTGTCCGACGGAACGATGTCCACTTGAAAATCGGCGAACCACATTTCGCCCGTGCCGTAGAGCGACGGCACAAAAGAAATGATGCACGGCTCCTTGGGAACGTCCGTGATGATTTCAATTTGCGTCCAATCACTTGTGCCGCGAACGGGACGGTCGGTCATGTCGTCGTCGGCAAAAACGTGCCAATTTCTATTTAGAATCACGAGCGTGGCACCCGCCCAACTGGCAACGTCTTTGGTTTTAATCCAACCACTGATGCGGACGCGTTTGCCGAGCAGCGAAGAATTTGCCTCGACGCGATGATTGATATAGCAGGTGCCAATGAGCGCGCGGTTCGTGCCTGCGCCTACGGTCGAAGCCAGATAATCATTTGCGCCGGTGGGCTTGATCAAACATTGGATGTGCTGCGCCGGCGCAGAATCGGGCGTGCGTTTGACGTTCGGGTCCATCTCCACGAGATAGCGGTTGTCGCTGCTGCTGGCAAAGGCGTCGTTGGTAAAGACGATGGGAAGTTTTTCGGGCGGCGTGGATGAACCTGTCGGCCCGGCCATTTTCGATTTTAACAAGACCACGCCCGTGCCCGTGCCGACGACCAGAGTGGCTACGATGGCGGCCGCGATAATAATTTTTGTTTTCATGGTGACGAGGGTTGCCTTGGCGATTGCGGCGATGGAAATCGAAGCCGTTGCGCCCTTGGCCAGCGCAACGGCGGTTGTTGTTTTGATCAGGGCGGCAGGCGCAGATTGAATTGAATTATTTGAAATCGTTTCGGCAATGGCGGCAGTTGTCGAATCAATGCCGCGTTTCAAAAATAATTTCTGTAATTTTTCCAGAGCGCGATTCACTCGCATTCTTGCTCCATCTTCATTTGCGCCCAAAGCCGCGCCGACTTGCTTGAAATCTTTACCCTCAAAAAATCGGAGCAACACGGCATTTCTGTCTTTCTCACCGAGGCGTAGCATCGCGGCGTCGAGCAGCGGTGCGATTTGTTGCCAGACTTGAGATTCAACGGGTTCATTTAAAATGGATTGCATGTAAGCCTCCTGTTCGCGTTGCTGGCGACGACGTTGCATTTTCAACGCATCAGCGCTCGCGTATTGCGCTGTGCGATAAAGCCAGCCTGTTAAAATATTTTGTGCACCGAGCGTTTTCGCTTTCCGCGCCAAAATGATGAAGACGGCCTGCGTGACTTCTTCGGCGAGATGCGCATCGCGTGTTTGGCGCAGAGCGACGGAATAAACGAGATGGATATGCCTCGAAACGAGCGTTGCGAACGCTTCTTCCGACTGGCGGGTGGCGTAATCGCGCACCAATTCCATGTCTTCGGCCATCATCTTTATCAATACATGGACGCCGCCGCGAAAAGCGAACAGAATTATTTCAGAATTTTTTATCGGTGGGTCGAGCGTCCCTGCGGGCCGATGTTTTAATTCTGCTTTTGTTTACGGCGGCTCACCGCAAGGTGTTTTGCATGGACAGCTTTTGTCTATGCCGTCGTGTGAGAATTGACACACGATGAATTCAGGTTCAAATAATAGCTTGCTTGTGATGCCAAAAATGCCCATCCGAATCTTGCACGTGGACGGCGACAGCTTTTTCGCCAGTTGCGAAATTGCACTGGATCCAAAATTGCAAGGACGACCGGTTTGGGTCGGCGGCGGCAGGCGAGGGGATGGCATCGTCATCGCGGCAAATCGCGAGGCAAAAAAATATGGCGTCAAAACAGGAATGGCCTGTTTCGAGGCGAAACGGAATTGTCCAAAAGGGGTTTTATGCCGCCCGCATTACGACGAATATCGCCGACTCTCGCAGGAAATGTTTCGCGTGCTCGAAGAATATGCGCCGACGCTCGTGCCGATTTCGATTGATGAAGGCTTTCTCGATTTCACGACGATGGACAAGCACGTCTGGCGCAACACTTCGCCGGAAAAATATGTGAAAGAAATCTGCGCGCGGATTTTGCGCGAAGTGGATTTGCCGGTGTCTGCGGGTTTGGCAAATTCTTCGCGGCTTGCAAAACTGGCGACGGATGCGGCCAAGCCGGGCTTCATCGAAATCAAATCCGGCGAAGAAAAAGAATTTCTCAAAGATCGCAATGTCCGCGAACTTTCCGGTCTCGGCAAAAATCGTCAGCGCGCCCTGGCGGCGTTGAGTGCATTTACATTTGGCGACGTGGCGAAATTACCATCGCATTTGTTGAAACAGAAATTCGGAATCTGGGGACAGCAACTTTGGTTGTTCTCAAATGGATTGTGGAATGAGCCGTTGTTGCTGGAAGTCAAAGACCGCACGACGATTTCCAGCAACACGACGCTGCCTTACGACGAGCCGGATTACGAAGCCGCGCTCACATTTATTTTCAGCGAAGCGACACGGCTGGTCGGGCAGTTGCGTCGCGAACAATTGCAGGCGCGCGAAATGAATCTGACAATTCGTTTCGACGATTTTTCTGAAGTCAGTGGCAGTCATCGTTTTCGCGAGCCGCAATTTTTGAATTCAACCATCAATGCCGCGCTCGAAGAAATTTTTCGCGACATCATGGGCGCGCAATTCAAATCCGTCCGACAAATCCGAATCGCATTTTGGAATTTGCAACGGCTGGACACGCAGCCGACGCTTTGGGGACGCACCGATGCGGAACGCTGGGGCGCGCTTGACGACGCGGCGCACAAATTGAATTCGCAATTCGGTTCAACGGCGATTATGACCGGTGCGCAATTGGCTTTGCGCGAAATGGAAGCCGCGTTCAAAAATCCTAAGGCGAAATGTCCGTTCGTGCCGCAGCGCGAGATGGTGAAAAAACTTTGGGGCACGGACGCCGACCCACTGGCGAATAAAGGCGATTGGGAAAAACGATTATCGAAAGTCAGCAAACAGTTGCAATTCAATCATTAAATTGAATTCTCCGAGTTTTTTAGCGTTCGGTGTGTCCAAAAATTCTTTCAAAAAACGCTTGCAATGATTTGTGGGGATGATATTTTACGCGCTCCTCGTCGCCAAAAGCGGCAGGACAGCATGTTTGCAAACCGATAACTGGTTTCTCACAGAAACAGGATTGATGGCTTGCCGACTTCAAAGTTGCTGAAAAACTTTTGCAATTATTTTTGCAATTTTATGCCAGTTAAAACATTTAGACCGCTAACGCCGTCCACGCGATACATTACTATCGCGGACTTTAGCGACATTACGAAGACGAAGCCGGAGAAATCGCTCGTCGAAATTCGCAAGAAGACCGGCGGCCGCAACGCTTATGGTCGCGTGACTGCGCGCGGCATCGGCGGCGGACATAAGCAAAAAATCCGCCTCGTGGATTTCAAGCGCAACAAGCACGGTGTGGAAGCGACGGTCGCGGCGATTGAATACGACCCGATGCGTTCGGCTCGTCTCGCGTTGCTGCAATATGCTGACGGCGAAAAGCGTTATATTATTGCACCGGTCGGCATTCAAGTTGGCGGAAAAATTTTCAGCGGTCCGACGGCGCCTCCCGAAGTCGGCAATGCGCTTCCTCTCAAGGCAATTCCGGTCAGCAGCGCAATTCATAATTTGGAATTAACTCCCGGTCGCGGCGGACAAATTGTCCGTTCAGCGGGCGGCGCGGCGACGCTGATGTCGCGCGATGAAGGTTACGCGCAAATCCGTTTGCCTTCTGGCGAAATCCGCAAGGTGAATGAAGAGTGTTACGCGACGATTGGCCAGGTCGGCAACACAGAACACGAAAATATCATTTTGGGCAAAGCCGGTCGCACACGTCATCGCGGTCATCGTGGCATCACGCGCGGCGTGGCGCGTAATCCGGTTGACCATCCGAACGGCGGCGGTCAGGGCAAATCCAAAGGCGGTGGCGGCTGGCAACAATTGGTTTCGCCGTGGGGTTTTGTCGCAAAAGGCGGCAAGACGCGCCCGAAATATAAATATTCAAACCGTTTTATCGTTGTTCGCCGCAACGGATTACCGATCAAGACTAAATAATTATGGGACGCTCAATTAAAAAAGGTCCGTATATTGATTTGCCGCTTCAGGAAAAAATTCTGAAAGCGAAGAGCACAAATCAAAAGTCGCCGATCAAAACCTGGTCGCGCCGCTCGATGATTACGCCGGATTTCGTCGGCCTTACCTTTAACGTCCACAACGGAAAAGTTTTCAACGCGGTTTTTGTCACGGAAAATATGGTCGGCCATCGGCTCGGAGAATTTTCACTTACGCGCACATTCAAGAAACACGGAGCGCATACGGCGAAGGCTGAAGCCAAATAGGATTTTATGGAAGTTTTCGCAATTCAAAAAAATATCCCGATGTCCGCGCAGAAAATGCGCGAGGTCGTCCGGCAGATTCAGGGCTTGCCCGCGTTGCAAGCGCAGGCGGTTCTGGCGGTAGTGCCACGCAAAGGCGCACGCGTCGTTGCCAAGACGTTGAAATCGGCCATTGCCAACGCCGAGAACAACAACAAAATGAAGCCGGAAAGTTTGCGAATCAAAGAAGCCGTTGCCGGAACGGCGACGAGTATTAAACGGTTTACTCCCAAGGCGCGCGGTTCTGCCGGTCCAATCATCAAACGCCGTTGCCACGTAAAAATCACTTTGTCTGACGAATAATATGGGCCAAAAAGTCAATCCAATCGGTTTTCGCGTCGCCGTCAACAAAGACTGGCGCTCGAAGTGGTATGCCAACAAAAAAGAATTCGGCGCGCTGCTGACTGAAGACCGCGAAATCCGCGCGCTGCTCAAGAAGAAGCTCGAAACGGCTTCGGTGCCAAAAATTTTGATCGAACGCGCGACGAATCGTTGCCGCGTGACAATTATGACCGCGCGTCCGGGCGTCGTCATCGGTCGCAAAGGTTCTGAAATTGACAAAATCAAAGAAGAGCTGAGCAAAAAGACCGGCAAAGAAGTTTACGTGGACATCGTCGAAGTGAAGCAGCCGGAATTGGACGCGCAATTGGTCGCGGAAAATATTGCGTTGCAGCTCGAACGTCGCGTTTCGTTTCGTCGCGCGATGAAAAAAGCGTTGCAGACGGCAAAAGATTTTGGCGCAGAAGGAATCAAGCTTCGTGCGGCTGGCCGCCTTGGTGGCGCGGAATTGGCGCGCGTTGAGCAATATCATTGGGGTCGCGTTCCGTTGCACACGTTGCGCGCGAACATTGATTATGGATTTGCGGAAGCGTTGACCGTTTATGGCAAGCTCGGCATCAAATGCTGGATTTGCAAAGGTGAAAACAAACCGCAGAAAAAAGAACAGCAACGTCCGGCGACTGAAACCGCCGCCGTTCCGGCAGTTTAATTTAAAGAATTTTTGTTATGGCAATGCAACCGGCAAGAGTGAAGTTTCGCAAGATGCACCGCGGCAGTCGCACGGGCATCGCGCGCAGCGGCCATTTGGTTTCGTTCGGCGAATATGGATTGATGGCGCTCGAACGTTGCTGGATGGATTCCAAGCAAATTGAAGCCGCCCGCGTGGCGATCGCGCGCAACATGAAGCGCAAAGGCAAAATGTGGATCCGTGTATTTCCACAAAAATCATTTACGAAGAAGCCGCTCGAAACCCGAATGGGCAAGGGCAAAGCGCCTCTCGAAGGCTGGGTGGCGGTCATCCGTCCGGCGAACGTGTTGTTCGAAGTGGACGGCATTACGGAAGCGGAAGCGCGCGAGTCCATGCGTTTGGCGGCGACGAAGCTGCCGATCAAAACCAAATTTATTTCACGGCATCGCGTTGCCGCTTAATCGAGTTATGAAATTTGCAGAATTAAAAGACATGACGTTGGTGGAATTGTCCGCCAAGAGCCGCGACATGCGCCACGAAATGTTCAACCTGCGTTTGCAACAGGCGAGCGCGCAGTTGGAAAAACCGGCGCGCCTGCGCGTGCTGCGCAAGGACATTGCGCGTTTGGAAACACGGATTTCGGCATTGCGAAACAAAGCGGCAAAATAATTGAGTATGGCTGAAGAAACAAAAAATTTACAACCGGCTGGAAAACGCAAAGAACGCGTCGGCGAAGTCGTTTCGAACAAAATGACGAAGACGATTGTTGTCCGCGTCCAACGCCGTTATCCGCACGCGAAATTCAAAAAAATCGTGACTGCTTACAAGAAATTTTACGCGCACGATGAAAAAGCTGAAGCGAAAATCGGCGACACGGTGCGCATCGAGGAAACCCGGCCGTTGTCGAAATTGAAACGATGGAAGCTCGTCGAAGTCGTCGAGCGCAATGAACGTGAAGCAGTGGCGGCTTAAAAGATTTTATGTTGCAAGTTCGTTCCAGTTTGGATGTCGCGGATAATACAGGCGCTAAAATCGCTTGGAACATCGGCGTGTTGGGCAGCAACCAGACGTATGCCGGCATCGGCGATGTGATTAAAGTTCACATCA